>OJEO01000096.1_pt1 | contig 46141 bp, 41 predicted proteins | sample 1593621 | NCBI WGS metagenome assembly OJEO01 (sample SAMN05416875, study PRJEB24817) | seawater metagenome | isolation source: Sea water | place: Canada:Atlantic | collected 2013-11
TACTGGCTAAATTGTTGAAAGAAGCAGCAAAAAATGACAAGTCTGGTAGAATGTAGCTAGACTTTATTATTACCCTGTTTCTTATTCTACCTAGAATATATAGAGAACAACCCACTGAGGCTTTACCTTGTCTGCTGAAATAACTTCCTTCTCTGATTTTTTCATTCACGATCGTATCGAAAAAGCCCTTGATAATCTTAGGCTTAGGGTTCCGACTGACGTACAGAAAGCTTCGATCCCTCACGCTTTAGATGGCAAAGACCTTCAGGTTTGCGCAGAAACGGGCAGTGGTAAAACATTGGCCTACATACTGCCAATGATGCAAAAATTCTTAGAATCTAAGTCTGTAATCCAAGGGACTCGTGGTCTGATTTTATGCCCGACGCGTGAATTAGCCCGTCAAGTATTCAAGGCGACTAAGCAGTTCACTGACGTAACTGGCATGAACGTTGGCCTATTGACCGGTGGTGATGACTTTAAATTTCAAGCGGCGATGTTGCGTAAGAATCCAGAAATCGTCGTTTCGACCCCTGGTCGTTTAGTTGACCATATTAAGCGTCGCTCAACCGACTTAGTAGGCCTAGAAATTCTTGTTTTAGATGAAGCCGACCGTATGTTAGACATGGGCTTCGCCGAAGACATGGAAATCATCTCGGGCGAGTGTAACGAAGGCCTGCGCCAAACGTTATTATTCTCTGCAACATTGCACCATAAAGGCATCGCCCGTGTTGCTGCTAAAGTTCTTGATAACCCAATGGAAATTACCACCGCCACGGTTCGAGACAAGCACGACAATATCAGCCAGCAAATCATACTGGCCGATGACGGCGCTCATAAAGATCGCTTATTAAGCTGGTTGCTATCAAACGATGAGTATGAAAAAGCCATCATCTTCACTAATACCCGTATTGAATCCGAGCGTCTAAACGTATTCTTACGCCAGCACAGCTGTCGTTGTGCCGTATTACATGGTGAGTTGAGCCAAGATCAGCGTAACGCCACCATGCAGTTATACCGCGAAGGTAAGATTAACGTATTGGTTGCGACCGACGTAGCCTCTCGTGGTTTGGATGTAAAAGGCATCGATCTTGTTGTTAACTATGACATGGCCCGCAAAGGCGATGATTATGTTCACCGTATTGGCCGTACTGGCCGTGCTGGGGAAACCGGTACTGCGATCTCTTTGATCAACCATACTGAGTGGAATCTAAAAGCAGCGATCGAACGTTACATCAAGCAAGAGTTTGAACCTCGTGCCATTAAAGAATTAAAAGGGGCTTACAGTGGTCCTAAACGCCTAAAAGCGTCAGGAAAAGCAGCGGGCTCCAAGAAGAAGAAAGCGGGTCCAGGTCGTGATAAGCGCCCAGGAAAAGGCGGAATTAAAGGCGCTCCAGCCGTTAAGAAAGTCAGCGCGAAGAAAGCAAATGGTCCACGCCCTAGCCGTCCTAAGCCAAGTAACTTAATGGATAGCCAAGGTTTCGCACCGATTAAGAAAAAGAAAAATCCACCAGCACCTAAGTCATCTCAAGACGACTAAGCACTATTAGATTGAAAGAGTATTGGGCACAAAGGGTTTTCCTTAACCCAATACTCTTTAAACTAATGCAAATGCGTCGCTTCCATATCCTCAGCAAACTCCGCCGGTAATACACACACTCGATTCAGCATAATCAGGTTATGGCTTGGTATAATGACTTCTTGATGTTCTTCTGGTGCATCGACCGTATCGGGTGAAATGATGTCATCGAGCAATACAACCGTTGCATCAATCGAATCCAAAGCAACAATCACCGCACTGTAAAACCCATAAATCGTATTAATTGAAATAAAATCGCCAATATCTAACTCTTTGCGATACGTCGGAAAGTCTTCTCCTTCCAGTTCATCCCCAGGCCAAGGTGTATGAAAGCGTGCAGTGGCAACCAAATTAATCAGCCCCTGAATCATACTGTCTTCAATATCCAGTTCGATATGATCATCACCCACATCCATCACATTGCGTAATAAGCTCATAAATAGTTCACCATCGGCTTCTGACCAACGAAGATCTATTGGGCTTTGGTGTTGAGTAGAAGGCTTAAAAGAAACATCAATTGCGTATTCAATAGCAACCTTCTCTTCTTCAGGGCCACGGGGCATAAGCACACTGACTATATCTAAGTCAGAGTTCTGTTCGTTGGCTAAACGCCAAAACAAGGGTTGTAATACGGCACTCATGTCGTTCACTCCTCTGTGGCTTACTCACATTCTATTCTTCACTATCTAATCTTCACTTTTTAATAGTTTCACTAGATTTTTATGCCGTGCGATAACTTATTATTAGCAGGGCTAAAAATTCTTCGCAAGATAATTAGCGTTATTTAGAGTAGCTCTTTATTAATTATCGTTCTATTTGGCAAAGACTTTAGATAAATACATCATTTTATTAAGAGTAATCCCGTGCTTTGTTTAATAACACTGCTTTCCTACCACCCAGTAACAGCGTCTAATGTCAGTATAGTTCAACTCCGAACCGCTGTAGTACAAGCCCCAAATACGCTCATAACAGGCACAGAGCAGCCAAAAAGTTCACTTAAGGGCTAAAAGTGATACCATTAGCCGAAATAAAACAACTAAAACAACTACTTGGGAAATGACTGTATATGCTTACCTTTCGTTTATTACCACTAACCGCCATTCTTTCGGTTAGCTTGATGACAGGCTGCGCGACCAATGTTGCTAACCTAGACTATATAGAGCTCGAAGCCCAAAAAGACGCGGCTATGGCCGATGAGTCAGCGGCTAAAAGCATCCAGCGCGCACAAATGAACATAGAATTGGGCAAAACCGAAGAGTTGGCTTATTTCGCTCCTCGTCACCTTAAAATTGCACAAGAAAAGCTAATAGAAGCGCGTAACATGCATACTTCTGGTAGTCCTGATGGTGAAGTTAAGCCTATTGCGATGGCCGCCAAAAAGACCATTGAAGCAGGTTTAGCGACGAAAAAAAGTGTAATCACAACCTTACGCCCTTCTTTAAAGCACAAAGAAAAGCTATTAGAAATCAAAGCTGATAAATACTACCCAGAAGATTACAAAACGATCGCCGCTACCATCGTATCGCTGATTGATTTGATTGAAGATGGCAAAGTTGCTGAAGCGCAAAAAGGTCAAAAGGCATTATTGCCTCTTATGCATAAGAACGAAGTTGATACGATTGAGTTCATTCAACTGCAAACGATTAAAGATCAGTTAAGTAATACCAAAGGCAAAGGCGGCGATAGTATTGCTCCTAGCAGCTGGGCCGTTGCACAGCGCAGCCTACTGAAAGCTCAAGCATTAATTGGCAAAACACCTCGTGCTAAAAAGCAGATTATGCAAGCAACCCATAACGCTCAGCGCGCAGCCGACCACGCGAATATCATTACCGACTTTTCTAATGAAATAAACGATGCTAATAGCGATAACGCAGAAGCCATTGCTCTTCGTGTAGAACGCTGGTTATACCGTGTCAGTGTTGCTTTAAAGCATGACGATATTCGTCATCGCCCATTCGATGAGCAAGCCGGAACTTTGGCAACTGAAGTTGAAAAGGTAATGCGTCAGAGCCGTTAGTAATTAATGGCTAGGCTGATTATTAGTAAAAAAGATAGAAGAAGTACAACAGAAGACTAGGCAAGGATGCCTAGTCTTTTGGATTCACAGTATTGAGCTAATCGTATTGAGCTAACCGTATTGGGTTCGCATAGTGAATTGGCAGTATGAATACTAATCGTCAGAAGATGTGTCTACAGGGTCTGCAGGTGGACGCTTGAAGATAGGACTTGGGAAATGACGAACATTACCCGTCATATCTTCTTTTGAAGGGGATACTTTAACAACCCCTGGCTTTTCCATTTCATCAATACGAATAACAGAAGGAAGCGGTATAAAACTGCGCTTTACGCCTGTGAATTCGAGTTTCAACTTATCAAAGCTAATTTTTGCTTCGGCCTCATCACTCGCATCACTGATTAGACTCTCATCAAACAGCAATTCTTCTACTTCAATAAAACCGTACATCTCACTTTGAAAGATATATCGGGTATACAACTCATACACTTCGCTCTGGTTATTAAAAATAACGCGATAAATAGGCTCAGCAGCGGGTTTCTCGGCCATTTGGCTCAAACTCATAAGGGGAAAAATGCATATTACCATACTTACCCATAAAGCATGCCCTACTGTCATTGAAGATTAGATTGTTCAGCCATTGAGCAGTATAATGCCGCGCAATTAACTCTTTAGCACGTACACCCCAGATTAAAACGAGGTCGCTAAACCATGGCGAAGAAGCTATTTATAAAAACCCACGGCTGCCAGATGAACGAATACGATTCATCTCGTATGGCTGATATGTTGGGTGAAAGCCATGAAATGGAAATCACAGACAAAGAGTCTGAAGCCGATGTTATCTTGCTGAATACCTGCTCTATTCGCGAAAAAGCGCAAGAGAAGGTATTCCACCAGCTGGGTCGCTGGAAGCACCTTAAAGACAAAAATCCTGATCTAATCATTGGCGTTGGCGGTTGTGTGGCAAGCCAAGAAGGCAAAGCGATTATGCATCGCGCCCCTGTGGTCGATATGGTTTTTGGTCCTCAGACCTTACACCGTTTACCAGAAATGGTAGATAAGTCAGCTAATCATGAAAAGGTCGTTGATACTTCGTTTCCTGAAATCGAAAAATTTGACCATTTACCAGCACCTAAAGTCGAAGGCGCCAGCGCGTTTGTTTCGATTATGGAAGGCTGTTCTAAATACTGTTCTTTCTGCGTTGTACCTTATACCCGTGGTGAAGAAGTAAGCCGCCCATTGCATGATGTATTGAAAGAAGTAGAAGACATCGCTGCACAAGGTGTACGTGAAGTTAACTTATTAGGCCAGAACGTAAACGCTTATCGTGGCGGCGTATTCAGTGGTGCTGTTGCCGCTGCTGCACGGGCTAATACAGGTTCTGGCGTGATCATATCTGATGCCCAAGGCAATGACATCAATAATACCGGGGATGCTGAAGACTATGCGGATTTAGCCGAGCTAATCACCCGTGTTGCTGATATCGATGGCATCGACCGTATTCGCTTCACAACGTCGCACCCAATGGAGTTCAGCGATAGCTTGATCGATGTATACGCCGAAGTGCCTGAGCTGGTGAGCCATCTTCACCTGCCCGTACAAAGTGGTTCAGATAAGATTCTAAGCGCTATGAAACGCGGCCATGGCCGTGATGAGTACATTGCCAAAGTGAAGCGCATTCAACAAATTCGTCCTGACTTATGTATGTCTTCCGACTTCATCATTGGCTTCCCAGGTGAAACCGAACAAGACTTCCAAGATACGATGGATTTGATTGGCGAAATCGGCTTCGATATGTCGTTTAGCTTTATCTACAGCGCTCGCCCAGGCACACCGGCCTCAGACCTTGAAGACGAAACCCCAGAAGAGGTGAAGAAACAGCGCTTAGCGATCCTTCAAGACCGTATCAACCAGCAAGCGCAAGACATCGCGCGTAAAATGGTCGGTAATATTGAAACGATCTTAGTAACAGGCAAAGCGAAGAAGCACGAAGGTCAGCTACAAGGCCGCACGGAAAATAACCGTGTGGTGAACTTCATGTCGGACGACCTTGGTTTGATCAATAAATTTGTTAAAGTTTCGGTTGATGAATGTCTGCGTAATAGCTTGCGCGGTACGGTTATTGATCCACATTTAGCCTACTAGAAAGTTGGTTTATTAGACAACATTAGCGAAGCTGCGTTTTATCTAACCGCACTTCGCTTGCTCCCGCGATGTATTAGTAGATACCTTGCTTACCAGTTCGATGCTGGGTAATTCAAAAAAATAAAATATCCTAAAAAATGCATAAAAACCTGCATTAAATAAATCAATGCAGGTTCACATTTTTTAATCTGATAAACCTCTGTCTAACAGAATTTAAAAGTTCCAGCGAACTGCGGCGCTAAAAGTGCTGTTATTATCGTCACTAGGTGTAGTGGAATATCCAGCAATTACCTGAAGTTCCTTAATCGGGGCAAAACCGAAGCCAAGTTCATACGAAGTATCTGCCTCACCCTCATCATGAAAGTTAGTACTGATATTTGGCATAAGTTCAAATCGCTTCTCGCTATCTAAATGAATACGCAAGCCAGTATTAATAGCGAAACTGAGATCAACATCATTAACTTTTCCCATATAAGGACCCAACTGGTTACTTCCTTTATAAGTAACCTGAGAATGTAATCGCGCATGTCGGGCTACGACAACAGCATGCACACGGTTATGCAGTTCAAAATAGCGGCCCAATTGAAGATCATAGCCATAACCTTTTATTTCTGACTCGACTAAACCTGATGAGGTCTCTGTTTTATTATCAGCATTAAGATACAGAGCATCTACCTTTGCAATAACCTGAAAGAACAATTCTTTACTAAATTTCAGAGCATATTTGTTTCCATTAGACTCCCCATCAGTTTCATCCCTCTCAACTGTAGTATGAGCAACAGAAAGCTCTACATAATCATAACTAAACTCAGATTCAGCTTGAGATGCTAATGGGAAACCCAATGCTATGACGGTCAGAAGGTGATGCAATTTCATGTTGATATTCCTTTATCTATAATTAAAACGTGATACTAGAATAAGTCATAACTATTAGCTAGTCTTAAGTGATACACACTTGCACGCCCCCCCTCATTAGGCATAAGCTAAGGTATTACCTTTAAATCGGGAGCGATACCCCAGTTGAGCGAAACTACAGCAGTACCTGATACAGAGCATGCTGACTCTGACAATAACAACAGCAATGGTAACGCCAAGCACGGCATCACCTTTCGCGTAGAGCCTGACGATACCAAACGCCTCGCCAATCTATGTGGACAACTCGATAGCCACATCAAACAAATCGCCAATCATTTCAAGCTGAAAATCTACAATCGTGGCTCCCGCTTCCAAATAGAAGGCGATCTCGGCAAAGCTGAAGCCGTTAAAAACCTCATCAACCGCCTCTATCATGAAACTCATAATGGCACCGTGATTACCCCAGACCTTATTCATTTGCTATTACGAGAAGCCAAAGCCGAGCACGCCTATAACCGCACAAAATCCAGCGTCAATCATGATGAAGCAAAAGTCATAAAAACCCCCCGTATGATGATTCAAGCCCGTGGCGATCATCAGATAGGTTATCTAAAAACGATACGCGAAAATGTACTTAACTTTGGTGTTGGCCCTGCCGGCACAGGGAAAACCTACCTTGCTGTTGCCTGCGCTGTAGAAGCACTCATGCGCGACGAAGTGAGCCGTATTCTGTTGGTGCGCCCCGCCGTAGAAGCGGGTGAGAAGCTCGGCTTCCTTCCCGGTGATTTATCGCAAAAAATCGACCCGTATTTACGCCCACTGTACGACGCACTTAACGACATGCTAGGCAGTGAGCAAGTCGAAAAAATGATCGAGCGTAACATCATTGAAGTTGCACCTTTGGCCTACATGCGTGGTCGAACACTCAGCCATTGCTACGTTATTTTAGATGAAAGCCAAAATACCACCCGTGAACAAATGAAAATGTTCTTAACCCGCATTGGTTTTGGCTCCAAAGCCGTCGTCACTGGCGATATTACCCAAGTCGACCTACCGCGTGGTGTACAATCAGGCTTACGTCACGTACTCGACGTATTAGAGGGCGTAGAAGGTATCGGGCTAACCCGCTTTGCTAACTCCGACGTTGTCCGTCACCCTATGGTACAAAAAGTCGTCGACGCTTATGACAAGTTCGAACGCGCAGAGAAAAAACGCAGTGATGCTAAACATGCAGAACAAAAGCGCATCGCCCTAGAGCAAAGTGCACAACTGCAAGCAACCCATGCCATTCTTACCGCAACACCTGACAGTAAAAGTGAACAAGATAAATAATGACTAAGCAAAACCCAGTAGAATTAGAGCTGCAGTTAGACATACAAATCGCAGTAGAAAAAGAAAACGACCTCCCCACTGAAGAACAATTATCTCAGTGGGCCAGTGCCGCGTTAATCACGCGCACAGAATACGAAGAGCCCGAGCTAACAATTCGTATTGTCGACGAAGCCGAAAGCCAAGAATTAAACTTTGAATATCGCGGCAAAGATAAACCCACCAATGTATTATCTTTTCCGTTTGAAGCTCCTGCCCACGTACCCATTCCTTTATTAGGGGATCTGATTATTTGCAAGCAGGTGGTAGAACGCGAAGCCATTGAGCAAGGCAAAACATTAACCGCACATTGGGCACACATGACCGTGCACGGCTGCTTACACCTTCTAGGTTATGATCATATAGAAGACGAAGAAGCGGAAGAAATGGAAGGCATTGAGCGAGTAGTGATGGCCGAATTAGACTTTGATAATCCCTACAAGGATGATGAAGCCTAAGCGCAGATTTTATAATAACAATAATAAAAGGGAGTCATAACGATGCTTCTTAAACAACTCAGTATCTTAGTATTTATTTACATGGCCATCACGACTAAGGCCTATAGCGAAGAGACTTGGAAAATAGCATCCTTAAACTGGCCACCCTACTCAGGCCCAGAATTAGCCCATCAAGGCAGCTCAATAAAAATCTTAAAAGAGCTGCTAAAGAAAAATAACATCACATTAATTGTTGAATTTCTTCCTTGGCAAAGAGCCAAGTATTTAGTGCAAACTGACCCTGAATATTTAGCTATATTTCCTGCATGGCCTGAAGATGTATTCGACAATGCTTTACTGTCTCCTGCCATCGACTGGTCAGAAATAGGAATACTAAAAAGAACTCAGCAGGCTTTAAATTTTGACAGCATAGATGAATTGTTTAAAAATCATGCTATCGGAGTCGTGAGTACTTATATTTATCCTAAAGTTTTTGAAGATGCTATCAAAAAATATCCTAATCAAATAGAACATGCTCCCAATGAATTTTCGCTTCTCATGAAGCTCTCCTCAGATCGAAGCTCAGCCGCGATTACTGATCCTAAAGTCATGCTTCATTTAGCCAATAAAGAAGGCATCACAGATTTAGAAGCGCTATTCATTATGAAGAAAGAATTAGTTATGGCATTTAAAGATAGTACAGAGAATAGAAAGCGTTTGAAGATATTAACCCAGTTATTAATGAAATCTGATGTAAATAAAAAATGATATTTATACCTATATCTTCCTTATTTACCAATAAATTTTAACGCTACTGCATGAGCTTTGACTGCAGGATATTTATCACCGCCTTTTCTCTTTCGCCTTTAAGTAAATCTCATGATCTATTCTCATATCGTTGAGTTAATAAAATCAAATAACACAACCCAATGCCTAGAATATTGGTAGTAACAGGATTGAACGCTTCGATTAAAAAACTAGGGCTCATTGCCGCAACATAAGCCAATAAACCTAATAGAGAAGCAGCAGCGGCGTATATTAAAAAATCAAACTTTCTCAACACTATAATGGCACAGCCCAGTAGTATTTCTAATACACCCGCCAGCGGTGAGATAACCGTGGCCGAAATACCGATACCACTAACATCAACCAAATGAACCTCCGCAGTACTAAGCCACAGAATTTTTGGGACTAGGCCATGATAGATAAACAGAAACCCTAATAAAACTCGACTCACAATATTTACTTGCTGTAATGGATTACTGTTCACTTAAGTATCTAGCCTCATGATCAGGTGTGGGTAACGAGCAATAATCATACTTGCCAAATAAACGATAACGATTTAACGCAATGCGATCGTATAACCAATTACGAGGAGATCTAGGAATTATTCTAAAAATACATAAAAGCTTCCAAGGGTAGCCGAGCTTCCCAACCACCTGAAAGAAGGCATCACTTTGTTGATAAACAGCGTCCCCTGCAACCACAAGCATACTGTCATAAATCTCTGTGGATAAGCCAAAGTGTTGTAGAATTTCCTGCCCTTCAGGAGATTGCACGCTACACAATTTAAAGGCGTGCTTATGATCATGCTGGATTATAAAACTGCTCCAAGCATTACAGAGCTTGCAGACACCATCAAATAGAATGACCTTATCAGCCATACCAACATTAGGCGGTAAATTAGTTGAGTTCATAAACTTATACCCAAATAGCCAGCATGGCCCCCAAACCTAAAATCAAAGCGCCACCAATTTCCGCAACAATCAAACTGTAGGTAAAAAGATGCGTTAACCACATAGGTGTCGAAGAAGGCTCTTTACGAATAGAAGAACGTATTTGATTACTGGTCTTATTTATAATGCCCTGATAAACATAACCAAGCACCGCCGCCAAATAGAAAAACACTGATCCTAGCACCGCAAGCGTATTTAGCCACTCTGAGAACTGACTCAAATAAGAAAATACCGCTAGCAACAAAGCCGCATAAGCGTATAAAAAAGAAGAACGGTGGGCGATATCAACGTAATAGCGCGACTGGCCCTTTTCTGACTGGGTCATCAAGCGGTATTTCCAAACGCCGGTAATTAACGCGAGCATGAAAAACACAAACGCAGACGTTAAGGCAATTTTGACTGAAAGCGGTAAATCCATAAATGACCCTACTCGGTAAAATTATTACTTCTATTACAGGTCACTACTGTCCCGCTAAGAATAAACAAGAAGGCCTAATCCACTAAGTTTGATACAGTATAAGTACGACCAAACACCACATAAACAAAGGAATTAGACCTGTGGCACATACTAATACTATTTTAGGACAATTACTAAAACTTGTTCCGCGACATGAGTTTGAAGCGCTTGCAAATCAACACCATTCTGGCCGATCGTTCCGAACCACCTCAAGATGGTCTCAGTTTGTCGTCATGTTAATGGGTCAATTAGCCGGTCGCGTGAGCTTGAGAGATATCGTCGATAATATTTCTGCACAGTCACATCGTCTTTATCATCTTGGTACTTCTAATATATCCCGGTCTAATCTTTCGCGCATAAATAGCGACAAGCCCTATCAGCTCTATGAAGCCCTTTTTTCAAAGCTATTAAACCGTTGCCAAAGTGTGGTGCCAGGGCATAATTTTCGCTTCAAAAATCCTTTATATTCATTAGATGCTTCAACTATTGATCTCTGTTTATCGACTTTTCCTTGGGCGGACTTTCGCTCAACTAAGGGAGCTATAAAATTACATGTAGGATTAAATCACTCGGGATTTTTACCCGAGTTTGTGACGATCACTGAGGGCAAAACATCTGACATTACGGTCGGCCGAACGTTGAATTTTCCGAAAGGAAGTATTGTTGCAATTGATAAGGGCTATAACGACTATTCCTGGTATAAACAGCTGACAGATAAGGGAATCTTCTTTGTAACTCGGTTGAAAAGTAATGCGAAGCACAGAGTTATTAGTCGTCGAAGTGTTGATAAAAAAACAGGAGTAATTTGTGATCAGACAATTGAATTCACAGGCATTCAGACTGCTAACAAATGTCCTCTTAATATGCGAAGAATTGGCTACAAAGATATAGTGACGGGTAAACGATATACGTTTCTTACTAACAATTTTAAGTTATCAGCCAAAACGATAGCCGATATTTACAAAGCAAGATGGCAGGTTGAGTTGTTCTTCAAGTGGGTCAAGCAAAACTTGAAAATCAAATCATTTGTAGGCACGAGTAAAAATGCAGTATTGACACAAATATGGATCGCTATGTGCGCTTATTTATTGCTATGTTTTTTGAAGTTTCAATCAAAGATACCTAAAAGCATGCAACAGATTTTACGGATACTTCAGCTCAATTTATTTGAGAAGCGTGACTTAATGGCATTGCTACGAGGAGATCAATTCACTGGCTGTCGACGATCAGTCAATCAAATGGAATTGCTTTGAAAGTTAACGGGACAGCAGTGATTACAGGTGCCTAACTTTAACAGCTTCGATTCTGCCTGCATAACCGAAATAATAGAGTTACATACACGCGAGATTGCCACTCTGCTGATGGTTCCGTTATCTCAAACTTTTGCCTTATAGCAAAGATTTCTCAATTGTATTTATCTAGTAGTCCACTAGATAGCGTTATCTGGTATTGAAACGACATGCGTATGAACAGTTAATAACTTTCCAATGGAAGAATCTATTATGAGCTCAGAAAATAAAGCAGTCCCAGGGTGGATAGGAGGATTTGAAGAATCAATCTCTCAATTCCCATACCCTACCCCAAATCTATTATCACTCCCCTTACTGGACAACAGTCGAACATCGACAAACTTCAGCGCCAGCAAGCTGTAAAGTGGCCAGAATTCAGTTGGGAGACTCGAAAGGGAGAAACTGATCCCAAACGCTGTTTTCAAATGTTTGCCCCCGACATTTCTAGGCTTGGCTATAACGACCAAGGCAGAGTATTTTCGATCATTTGCCCACAACAAGGAACCTACTCCCCTTCATTTGGCACCTTAAATGTAGAAGTCACGGTCACCGGGCAAAGAGGCTGGGTAAATGAAGCTACGAAAGAAATTGCTGGCGATATGTCGGTAGTGGGTAAAATATGGTTTAGCCCAAGTGCGCATCAAAAAGAAAAGGTTAAACTGATTTGGGACTTATTTAAAGATAGTAAGCTGCCCTTTCCTTTCGAAAAATCCAGAGCAATTAGAGTATCTACTCACAAGCCGGGCAACCCCCAAGAACCTATATTTCCACTACGTAAAGGTGAAACAACAAGCTTCGACATCCCCACTTTTGCAAAACATACAGAAGAAGCGTGGGACGTTGCTAATCTAGGCGTTGAGATTGGCCCAATCATTAAAGTGAATAATCCAATGGTTGATGAATTCAACGAACTCGTCATGGATATATTTAATCTAGGCTCAGGCAATATGCTGCAAAAAAGCAACGTATTAACTTGGGACGTTTGGTTTACCCCACCTGAGCTGGTCAATGTAGAAGAGTGGCGTACCCATGCAGAGCGCTGGAGAGACTCAATCGATGTTGATCATAAGAGTCCTGACGGTGAAGGCACAACCGCTAGGTACTTTGATGGCACACCTTTTAACCCTATTGAAAACATTGAAGAGATAGAACTAGAGAAAATAGAGCGCTTCCTTAAAAAGCATCTGCTTTAATTCTATTGTACAAATACTACTAAAATTTTCTTGTGCGATATTACCGTCAACAAAATGAAATGTGCCTATGTAATGCCCTATCGAACCCGTAGGAAACGGGTTCAACCAGCATTATGAATCACGTCATGGAGAGATTATGAAACTATCAAAATTTTGGATTTCCCTCACTGCCGCCGTCCTATTAGTAGCTACCTTGTATGGCTGTAGTCACTCACAAACAGAAACCCAAGTTAAAACGGCTCCGTATACAGCATCACCAGCAGGAGCTTGCATGCCTGACCCAGACTGGCTTACAACACCTTCTCTACCCATTGAAATAGCAGAAGAGGAATCTTTCTGTGATTTCTATAAATTCTCGCTACAGTCTTTTGTCTACTTCATGAGTAAAAGTGAAAACCCTAAAAAATGGAATTTTGAAGATACAAAAAAATTCCCTGTTTACAACTATGCCAGCCCAGGGTCATCTTGCAAGACAAATCTCCCCACGCTGTCGGCTAGTATCAATCAAGCTTATGAAAATGATGTTATCTATGATCAAAATGGCAACGTAGTTTTTTATTCAGTTCATTTCACTCAAGCATTATGCGATGCACCACAGAAAGGTGATTTACCAACAGGGACGATTGAACTTAAAATGGCATGGAAAGTATTGGCCGCTAGTGAAAAAGATCGATACGTCAGCATAACAAAAGACCTAGTAGTTACTAGCGCAGACGGAAAACCAAAGACATTAAAAAATATCATCTTAGGTCTCGCTGGTATTCATATTATTCAATCAACCGCTAACCATCCCGAGATGATGTGGGGAAGCTACGAACACGTCGACAACAACCCTCTGTGTAAACCAAGCACTGGCTATAAACAGTATTCTTTTATCAGTAGCACTTGCTGGAAAAGCTTAGCAAATGGCCATATTACAGATCCTTCTTGCAAATTTAATCAGGCTAAAAATTTAACAACTCTAAAAGATCAACCTTCACAGATCTGTAGAGTTTTTGCCGATGGCAGTGATCAAGACAACATACTTTATTATGAAAATTCTAAAGGTGAAAAGTACAATCCAAATAAATACGGTCAAAACACTGATGCAATAAATCAGCTGAACGAAGCCATCATAAAAAGCAGTTACTTTGATAACACGCCAGCTCTCAAGAATTACCTAATAGTTGGAGGTCTCTGGGTAAGCGATATCAAGAAACAATCTAGTGAAATGGACAACCAACGTGGCTCATTAGAAATGAGTAATACACTCATGGAAACGGCAATCCAAGGCGGAGATATTCCTAATGGGAAGCCAATGCTAAATTGTTTTGACTGCCATGGATACATACCAGGTAAAACGGCCGAAGTAATAGATAATGGGAAATTTCCGACTAAGTTAAGCCACATATTTAGTAACTTAAATAAAGATCCTAAACTGAAGCATTCATTTGTCGGTCATAAGTAAATGTTAAAGGGGCTTTAATTAGCCCCTTTTCACAATTAAATATGTCGAACCCTAAATAATAGAGTAAGGCTTCGTTTTATAGAAAAATGAATAAAGCACTGGCAGCAATATCATAGTTAAAACAGTACCAAAAGATAAGCCCGCCATAATGGATACAGCCAAACCTTGCCAAAATAAATCAGCAACCAAAGGGATCACCCCAAGCACCGTTGTTGCCGCTGCCAGAAATACTGGCCTAATTCTAGAGATAGTCGCATCAATAATGGCTTGATGAGGATCTTTCCCTTGCGCCTTCTCAAACTCAATTTGATCGACCAATACAATTGAATTTTTAATCATCATTCCTGCCAAACTCATCACCCCTAAGATAGCAACAAATCCAAAAGCGGCACCACTAATCTGCAAACCGAATGAAACACCAATCATCACAAAAGGAATAATCAATACAATCATTATCATCGGCCGAATAGCATTAAACAGCGCGACCAAAATAAATAGAATCAAAGCAAATGCCGGAACCACGCCAGGCACCAAAGAAGCCTGAGCCTCAACAGTGCTTTTATGCTCACCAAACCACTGCAGCCTATAACCTTCGGGTAGCGGAATCGCCTCAAACTGCTTAATCACAGACGTTCTTAACGTCGCAGCCGTTGTGCCTGCAATCGGAGAAGCCTGAACAGTTATCGCTCTATGGCGGTTATAACGCCAGATGATAGGATTGATCCACTCAACTCCTACGCCATTAATCACTTGCCCTAGGGGAACTGGCGTTGATTGATTTCCAGGTTCTATTTGTAATACATCAAGGTCATTAATACTTCTTCGCTCGATATTCTCGCGTACTACAATCGGTAATTGAGTATCACCACGACGATACGTGCCTACGCGATAACCATCATAGAAACGTTTGGTGGTATTGGCTAAATCAGAACGTGAAACCCCCGTTCTTCTCGCTTTAATTTGGCTGTATTCAGGCACAACTTCTAATACTTGCTGGCGCCAGTCTGTTGAAACGTCTTTAACAATGGGTGACTGATATAGAATATTCATCCCCTGCTCTGCTAAGTTTCGCAAGATAGCCGGATCTGCATCCGCAGGCCCTAAGAAGCGTGCTTCAAATGTCCACGTAACAGAAGGCCCTACGCCATATTTACGCACCCGAACCATAGGGTTCGGTAAAGTTTTATTCAGCCAGCTTCTAAGTTCGACGACTACCGCATCCAATGTTTCAAAGTCATGGACATTAACAATGATCTGCCCATAAGCCGCACTAGGATTTTCGGGTGAAACCGGTAAATAAAATCGCGGAGAACCCTGCCCAATAAAAGAAGCCGTCGTTTTAATACGGCTATCTTTTAGTAAGTGCTGCTCGATTATTTCCATGCCCTCTGAGGTAGACTCAATACGTGAACCTTCAGGTGCCCAATAATCAATTGTAAATTTAGTCATCGAAGAATTAGGAAAAAATATTTGTGCGATATTACCAAAAGACCCTAAGGCGACAGCTAACAATACAACTAAACTGGCTACTGTTAGCAAACGTTTTTTCATGGCAAATTCTAATACCGATCTAAAACCAGTAAGCAGTTTACCTTCTTGCTGTTCAGCCCCCTCTGAATCATCTTCACTGCCTTTCGCACTCAGCATCAACATGCATTGCAACGGCGTTAACGTCAGCGATACAATCCAGCTCACCAACAATGAAATAGCAATAACAATAAACAAAGTACGGCAATACTCTCCGGCATCTTCAGTAGAAGCAAAGATCGGATAAAAAGCCATCACCGCAATCACTGTTGCGCCTAACAAAGCGATTGATGGGCCTTTAGCAGACTCGATAGCCGCTTGTGCTTTCGTCCTTCCTTGCTGAAGCTTAACCACATAACCTTCAGCCACAACAATTGCATTATCAACCATCATACCCAGCGCGATAATCAGTGCGCCTAACGACATGCGGTGCAAATCGATACCAAATAATGCTAAGAAAACAAACGTAGATAAAATAGTTAATACCAACGCAGAGCCAATAACCACTCCCATCTTCCAGCCCATGGCAAGAGTCAATACCACTAAAACAATCAACACCGCTTCGGCAAAATTAATCAAGAATGCTTGCACAGAGTCATCAACAACTTGCGACTGCCAATGAATTTTTTCGACTTCTATTCCTACCGGAAAACGATTTTTTAATTGCTCAAGTTTTGCAGAAACTCTTTCTCCAACCTCAACAACATTCGTACCACTGAGTGGTGAAATTGATAATACAATGGCAGGCTGACCGTTAATCCTCATTAAGGTTCGTACAGGCTCCACATACCCCTCGGTAATGGTACCGATGTCACTGATTCTAATAAATTCACTTTGCTTAGATGACGATTGACCATGAATTAATAAATCACCAATATCTTGAGGTGAAGTAAAACTGCCTGTTGGCCGCACGTTTAAACGATAAGCATCCGATTCAACATGACCCGCATCAACTACCAAGTTTTGGTTTCGCAATAACTGAGTGACAGAAGCCGCCGATAACCCCATGCTGGCTAATTTGTTTTCTAAGATATCAATATAAATAACTGAGTCTTGATTGCCCCATAAATCAATACGGGCAATCCCTTCAACTAAGCTAATTTCTTTTTGCATTATTTTTACATAGTCTTCCATTTCTCGGTAAGTAAAACCATCACCGACGACCCCAACCATCAGACCATAGACATCACCAAAATCATCGATAATATCAGATGCATTTACTCCCTCTGGTAGAGTAGATTGAACATCACCGACTTTTCGCCTTAGCTTATCCCATACTTGCGGTAACCGATCAGACCAGTACTCACCTTTAATCTCCACTGTGATCAGTGACGTTCCCGCCGTTGATCGAGAATGTAATGACTTGAGTTCTGGCATTTCTTGCAAGGCATTCTCTATTTTATCGGTAACTTCTTGCTCTACTTCTTCAGGGCTTGCCCCTGGGTAATGCGTAATAATTAATGCGCTCTTTACCGTGAACTCTGGATCTTCCAACTGGCCCAAAGTAAAAAACGAAAACACGCCCGCAATCGAAAATAACGCAACGGTGAAAAAAACAATGACTCGATTATTAATTGAGAATTCAGAAAGGCTCATTACTTATCCTCGCTATCAGTTAATAAACGAACTTTTTGTCCTTCCGTTAAATAATTAATACCCGCAGTAATAATCCAATCTCCCGTATCGATACCCTGCTTTACCACAAGCCCTTGGTTGGTTAACTCGCCTTTTTCTACTGCTACTTTATTCACGGCTTGCACATCTGGGTTGTACTTCCAGACATAAGTAATTTTAGAATCATGGCTGCCAAATACTGCACTTAGGGGAACAACAACGACAGTACCCGTTTGATTTGAACTAATAACATCCCCTGTTGCACTGCCCGACATGCCCGGCAGAATATTAATACCCGCCGGTGGCTGCATAATTAAACGTATGTTGTAAGTACGCGTTGCTTGAGAAGCTTCATGACTAATTTCTTTTATTTTGGCGGGTATGACAGTGTCTGGAAATGCATCAAATACGACACGAGAGTTTCTAACATCAGGCAGTTTGGAAATTAAGTTCTCTGGAATACTGATATCCATTTCAATTTTAGACATATCAACCAATCGAAATACCGGATTATTGGCTGCAACATCTTGAAAATTTTCGCTATACCGATGCACAATAATTCCATCAAAAGGAGCCTTTAGCGTGGCATAACTTAGCTGATCGCCAGCAGCTTTTAAACTCGTCACAGAGGAATCATAATTAGCATTAGCACTGTCAAAAGCAGCACCCCTGACATCAACAAGGGACTGGCTTACCGCACCAGCATCGGTTTGTTGAATACTTAAAACCCGATCATATTCTATTTTTGCATTTTTCAATTGCGCCCCAGCATTAGCAAGGCTGGCTTTCGCATTATCAACCCTCAGTTCAAAGTCTCTCTGATCAAGTGCCGCTAATACATCCCCAACCTTTACCTCTTGGCCAATACTAACGGACATACGCTGTAACGACCCAGGCACCCGAAACGACAGCTCGGCCTCTTGCGTCGCTTTCGCAACTCCAGGAAATCTCTTATTTGCAACCTGCTCTGCGAAGCCAATCTTCATCGCTTTAACCGGGCGAATAACATCATTAGTCGCTGGATTTTCAGCATCACATGCCGATAGCCCTGTGATTATGGTCAACAAAAACACTAATTTTTTAGCAGTCATAATTATTACTTCGCAGATAGAGGTTAGAATCGGCAAGCTGGTGCATTGTTTATGCCACCATAGCTAGTCTTTTGGGTGTAGTGAAGTCGTTCGCACACGGGCATTTGCGATCAATTTATTCTTTACTTCACGCTGAATATCAATCAGAAGCTTACTCAAGGCAAATACATGAGATACCGCAAATTCTTGAACTTGGTAACTATGATTACTACTTTTAAGCTCTGTGATCTTTTTTACTTGATGGATCATTGCCTATCCTTACTTGTTGTTAAGTTAACTGTGAATACTTCGCAATTAAAGGTTAGAATCAACACAAAACAAAGTGTAAACCTAGTTGACATAAAAACAAACCAAGAGTAACGTTAGTCATCCTACTAAAACCCTTTTTACTGGCTTATTTATTATGTCTAAAGCTCCTTTATCAGAATTGATTTTTAAGAAATATCACTGGATGACAGGCCACATCATTAGCCAGGTACAAGAATCACAAATACCAGATCTCACCACTAGCCAAGCCATTATTCTCGCGGCCATTAGCCAAGGAGAGCACCGACCTTCCGCCATCGCCAAGCAATTGGGAACCAGTCGCCAAGCGGTTTATAAAACGATGAAAGAACTGCAACTAAAAGAACTCGTTATTCAACGACAAGACGACACACATCAGAAAGCCGTGATTGCAGAACTCACCGAAAAAGGGGCGGCAGCAGACAAGCTGGCAGATGATATATCCAAAGAAATGGAGAAAAAAATGACAGAAGAGTTTGGGAAGGACTCCGTAAAGTTATTACGAAAAATGTTGGCAGCAGCATGGTAACAACATATTTTATAAGCCTATACCTAAGCACTGCCGCATAGGCTTATAAAAAGAAGTACGATCGACGATATCAAAATAATCATAACCTACCAGTCAACCCCCTCACGGTCACTGGCATCTATTTTGCCATCTTTGTTTGTATCTCCGTGAGTACCATCTTGATTTTCTACATACTCTATATCTGATTCACTACTACCAATTTTTCGCATAACCGCTATTTGATATTCATTACACTGCCTCTCTGCGTTGAAGCCAGCCCAAGATTCTTGAGGAGGAAATTTTTCACCTTCCACTTTATTAGCCTTAAACAAATAGGAATGATATGCATCATGAGCAATTACACTGGCACACCAAGTTAGAGAATGAAAAGCACTCCGATTACTCAACAAAAATACTGGGGGAGACTTCCATGCTTCCATACCGCTTTTAGGGTTCTGTTTTATTATTCCAATATACTTAACAACGAAATCATAATCTTTTTTCGAGTTATATTTTATAAGGTTAAGACATTTAGAAACGTGTGCCTTATATTCGCTATCGCCTTCAATAACGATATATTTCCTGGTAAAGCGTGAATTTATTTTATCAAATTCTGTAGCATTAGTAGAAGAATAGGAAATAGTTTTTGTGGATTTCACGGCTTCCGAGGATTTAACCCCAGAGCATTGAGAGTCTTGAAAGGTGGCGACACCCTTCTTGTTTATGCATTTATAAATATCGGCCTTCGCGATATGAGCACTTATCACTACCAAAAATACTAACAATACTCGGCTAACGAGATTCACTTGAACTAATGGATTATTTTTCATTTAAGTACCTAGCCTCATGATCAGCTGTTGGTATCAAACAAGCATCATACCTGCCAAATAAACTGTAACGGTTGGTTCAAAGCAATACGCTCGTATAACCAATTACGGAGGGATTTAGGAATCATTCGAAAAACATATGCGATCTTCCATGGGGAATCGAGCTTTCTAACGACCTGAAAAAAGGCATCACTTTGTTGATAAACAGCAGCACCTTCAACCACAAGCATACTGTCATAAACATCAGTAGATAAGCCAAAGTGCTTTAGAATTTTCTGGCCTTCATTAGATTGCACACTACACAGTTTAAAGGCGCGCTGATGGTCATGTTGGATGATAAAATTGCTCCAAGCATTACAGAGCTTACACACGCCGTCAAATAGAATGACCTTATCAGCCATACCAATATTAGGAGGAAAATTAATAGAGTTCATCAAACTATACCCAAATCGTCAGCATCGCACCCACACCTAAAATCAAAGCACCACCAATTTCCGCAACAATCAACTGTAGGTAAAAAGATGCGTTAACCACATAGGTGTCGAAGAAGGCTCTTTACGAATAGAAGAACGTATTTGATTACTGGTCTTATTTATAATGCCCTGATAAACATAACCAAGCACCGCCGCCAAATAGAAAAACACTGATCCTAGCACCGCAAGCGTATTTAGCCACTCTGAGAACTGACTCAAATAAGAAAATACCGCTAGCAACAAAGCCGCATAAGCGTATAAAAAAGAAGAACGGTGGGCGATATCAACGTAATAGCGCGACTGGCCCTTTTCTGACTGGGTCATCAAGCGGTATTTCCAAACGCCGGTAATTAACGCGAGCATGAAAAACACAAACGCAGACGTTAAGGCAATTTTGACTGAAAGCGGTAAATCCATAAATGACCCTACTCGGTAAAATTATTACTTCTATTACAGGTCACTACTGTCCCGCTAAGAATAAACAAGAAGGCCTAATCCACTAAGTTTGATACAGTATAAGTACGACCAAACACCACATAAACAAAGGAATTAGACCTGTGGCACATACTAATACTATTTTAGGACAATTACTAAAACTTGTTCCGCGACATGAGTTTGAAGCGCTTGCAAATCAACACCATTCTGGCCGATCGTTCCGAACCACCTCAAGATGGTCTCAGTTTGTCGTCATGTTAATGGGTCAATTAGCCGGTCGCGTGAGCTTGAGAGATATCGTCGATAATATTTCTGCACAGTCACATCGTCTTTATCATCTTGGTACTTCTAATATATCCCGGTCTAATCTTTCGCGCATAAATAGCGACAAGCCCTATCAGCTCTATGAAGCCCTTTTTTCAAAGCTATTAAACCGTTGCCAAAGTGTGGTGCCAGGGCATAATTTTCGCTTCAAAAATCCTTTATATTCATTAGATGCTTCAACTATTGATCTCTGTTTATCGACTTTTCCTTGGGCGGACTTTCGCTCAACTAAGGGAGCTATAAAATTACATGTAGGATTAAATCACTCGGGATTTTTACCCGAGTTTGTGACGATCACTGAGGGCAAAACATCTGACATTACGGTCGGCCGAACGTTGAATTTTCCGAAAGGAAGTATTGTTGCAATTGATAAGGGCTATAACGACTATTCCTGGTATAAACAGCTGACAGATAAGGGAATCTTCTTTGTAACTCGGTTGAAAAGTAATGCGAAGCACAGAGTTATTAGTCGTCGAAGTGTTGATAAAAAAACAGGAGTAATTTGTGATCAGACAATTGAATTCACAGGCATTCAGACTGCTAACAAATGTCCTCTTAATATGCGAAGAATTGGCTACAAAGATATAGTGACGGGTAAACGATATACGTTTCTTACTAACAATTTTAAGTTATCAGCCAAAACGATAGCCGATATTTACAAAGCAAGATGGCAGGTTGAGTTGTTCTTCAAGTGGGTCAAGCAAAACTTGAAAATCAAATCATTTGTAGGCACGAGTAAAAATGCAGTATTGACACAAATATGGATCGCTATGTGCGCTTATTTATTGCTATGTTTTTTGAAGTTTCAATCAAAGATACCTAAAAGCATGCAACAGATTTTACGGATACTTCAGCTCAATTTATTTGAGAAGCGTGACTTAATGGCATTGCTACGAGGAGATCAATTCACTGGCTGTCGACGATCAGTCAATCAAATGGAATTGCTTTGAAAGTTAACGGGACAGCAGTGATTACAGGTGCCTAACTTTAACAGCTTCGATTCTGCCTGCATAACCGAAATAATAGAGTTACATACACGCGAGATTGCCACTCTGCTGATGGTTCCGTTATCTCAAACTTTTGCCTTATAGCAAAGATTTCTCAATTGTATTTATCTAGTAGTCCACTAGATAGCGTTATCTGGTATTGAAACGACATGCGTATGAACAGTTAATAACTTTCCAATGGAAGAATCTATTATGAGCTCAGAAAATAAAGCAGTCCCAGGGTGGATAGGAGGATTTGAAGAATCAATCTCTCAATTCCCATACCCTACCCCAAATCTATTATCACTCCCCTTACTGGACAACAGTCGAACATCGACAAACTTCAGCGCCAGCAAGCTGTAAAGTGGCCAGAATTCAGTTGGGAGACTCGAAAGGGAGAAACTGATCCCAAACGCTGTTTTCAAATGTTTGCCCCCGACATTTCTAGGCTTGGCTATAACGACCAAGGCAGAGTATTTTCGATCATTTGCCCACAACAAGGAACCTACTCCCCTTCATTTGGCACCTTAAATGTAGAAGTCACGGTCACCGGGCAAAGAGGCTGGGTAAATGAAGCTACGAAAGAAATTGCTGGCGATATGTCGGTAGTGGGTAAAATATGGTTTAGCCCAAGTGCGCATCAAAAAGAAAAGGTTAAACTGATTTGGGACTTATTTAAAGATAGTAAGCTGCCCTTTCCTTTCGAAAAATCCAGAGCAATTAGAGTATCTACTCACAAGCCGGGCAACCCCCAAGAACCTATATTTCCACTACGTAAAGGTGAAACAACAAGCTTCGACATCCCCACTTTTGCAAAACATACAGAAGAAGCGTGGGACGTTGCTAATCTAGGCGTTGAGATTGGCCCAATCATTAAAGTGAATAATCCAATGGTTGATGAATTCAACGAACTCGTCATGGATATATTTAATCTAGGCTCAGGCAATATGCTGCAAAAAAGCAACGTATTAACTTGGGACGTTTGGTTTACCCCACCTGAGCTGGTCAATGTAGAAGAGTGGCGTACCCATGCAGAGCGCTGGAGAGACTCAATCGATGTTGATCATAAGAGTCCTGACGGTGAAGGCACAACCGCTAGGTACTTTGATGGCACACCTTTTAACCCTATTGAAAACATTGAAGAGATAGAACTAGAGAAAATAGAGCGCTTCCTTAAAAAGCATCTGCTTTAATTCTATTGTACAAATACTACTAAAATTTTCTTGTGCGATATTACCGTCAACAAAATGAAATGTGCCTATGTAATGCCCTATCGAACCCGTAGGAAACGGGTTCAACCAGCATTATGAATCACGTCATGGAGAGATGATGAAAATGATGCTATCCATGATCAAAATGGCATGGAAAGTATTGGCCGCTAGTGAACAAAATCGATAGGTCAGCATAACAAAAGACCTAGCAGTTACTAGTGCAGATGGAAAAGCTTCTCAAATGGCCATATTACAGATCATTTTTGTAAATTTAATCAAATTAAAAACCTAACAGCGCTGCAAAATCAACCTTCAGAGATTTGCAGAGTTTTTGCCGATGGCAGTAATCAAGACAACATACTTTATTATGAAGATTCTAAAGGCAAACAATACCAACCAAACATAAATATCCTAAACTGAAGCATTCATTTGTCGGTCATAAATGAATGTTAAAGGGGCTATGATTAGCCCCTCAAGAACAATTAATTTTTGGTCACGAATCGCCTTGAGAAATCTGTTTCTGTGCTTTAAAACTTATGCACGACGCTTTCTAAACGCATAAATGCCCGCATTAAATAATGTACCAAAGAATACGCCCCACTCACTTAAATTAGCCTTAGGTTTTTTACCCTTAGCCATACGCGCTAGCTGAGCTTCATACCAAGTAATTTCCAACATAGCCATTTTATCAATGGCGGGCTTACCGGTCGTTAATACCTTCAATTGATGCTTATAATTAACATCAGCAATCAACTTATTAGGAAAATCAGGATCAACACAGGTGGTGCGAGCAATACCAATAAAATCTGTGGCACCAGAATCCAATGCCTCTTGCATAGCTTTTGCCGAACGGAAACCACCAGTAACCACCAACGGTGTATCCACTAACGAGCGTACTTTCTCGGCATAATCTAAGAAATATGCTTCACGCTGAACAGTCGACTTTTTAGCATCACTGCCCATCATTGATGGGTTCTCATAAGACCCACCCGAGATTTCAATTAAATCAATACCTGCATCCGCAAGTGTCTTCACTACTTGCATTGAGTCTTCTTCTGTAAAACCACCTTTCATAAAATCAGCCGAGTTCAGCTTAATACCAATCGGAAAATCAGCGCCTACTTGTTCACGAATAGCATTATAAATAGACAATACAAAACGCATACGATTTTCTAACGAGCCCCCCCACTGATCATCACGCTGATTATGGCGCGGTGATAAAAACTGGCTGACTAAATAACCGTGAGCGCCATGAATTTGTACCCCTGTAAAACCGGCGTCTTTTGCTAGCTTTGCACTGGTGGCGAATTTTTTAATAATAACCAAAATTTCTTCTTCTAAAAGCGCACGAGGCTTATTAAAACCTTTTTCTAAACCACGCGTTAATGCGATTGCAGAAGGAGCAACAGGCACATCAACAATAAAGTTAGGAATTTGCTTACCTGGATGATTAAGTTGAGTCCAAATGTGAGAGCCATTTTTCTTACCGGCAGTTGCCCACTTTTTGAATTCGGTTAAATCACTTTGCTCATCTAAAACAACATTTTTAGGCTCGCCCAAAGCACCACGATCAATCATGATATTGCCCGTCATAGACAAGCCAATACCACCATCAGCCCAACGGCCGTATAGCTTTGCTAAACCTGGCTTTGGATTATGATCACGTAGACCCAGCTGTTCACTCATCGCAGACTTAAATAAACGGTTTTTAATTTCTTGACCATTTTTTAAAGTAAAACTAGAACCTAGTACTGTTTTCATACTGAAACCCCTTTGTATTCTTTATAGTGTTTTGTGTATAACAATCAAATTAGACCGATCGTCTTATTACTAATTATAAAAAAAGCACATTGAGTGTGCTTCTTTAAATGCTATCCATCATGAATACCTAAATGATAGATACTGAATTATTTTTTCAACAATGTCTCAATCATCAATTCCATAATCTTTTTAACCGGCTTGGTATCCGCTGACATTTTCATTTTAATTAATGCCCCTTCCCAAGCAGCCCAATAAACCGCAGCCATATCGGCTGGGCTAATATCATCGCGCACCAGTTGTTGAGTTTGCGCTTCAGTAAAAATAACACTGAAGAATTTTAGCCACTTCTTCATCGCACGCTCTAACTCTATTCGACACATTTCGCTTTCAGCTGAAATTTCGGTGGCTATAGAACCGACTAAACAGGATTTCTTGAACTCATGGCTCGCGTACTGTTTAAGGCTATAGCGATAAATCGACCTAAGCTGCTCAACTGGGCTTAGGCTTTTACCTTCCCCTTCTATAAAATCGTTTAATTGGCTCAACAAATTGCAGCTATAGTGACCAATTACTTCAGCCACAAAAGCCTCTTTACTGTCAAAAAAGTTATAAAACGATCCCTTAGGAACGCTTACTTCATCCAAGATCTGTTTAATGCCAGTACCGTGATAACCATGTTCAGAAAGTTGCGCGATTCCGGCCTCAATTAAAGCTTCTCTGGTCTGCTCACTACGTTTTAATCTGCTCATGTAATTACTTTATGACCGATCGTCTTAAAATGGAAGCGTTAAACAACAAATGGATGTAAAAAAGTATGTTGCAGAGATGAAACAATGAGGTATTAGAACCATGCGACTAACAAAAAATAGGTAAATACTTAAATTTAAGTAAGAATAATCTATATTAATCCCACTTAAATTTTAAATAATTGACTGTATGATTATACGATAAATTGCCCTAAAATAGTTTCTTGGTTACCAACTTGAGTCACCTGTGTTTTCATTGCCTTGTTTGTTTGTCCTGCGTTATCCATGACCTGCTGAGATAAATCGCGAATATTAGAAGTATTTCGGTTCATCTCTTCAGCAACCTGACTTTGCTCCTCAGCCGCACTCGCAATCTGTAAATTCATATCAGTGATTTGACGAATACTTTCACTGATTAGCTCATTCGTTGCGTTCGCTTGCTGTGATTTTTCGACCGTTATCGTTGTTATTTGCTTACTATTATCCATAACATTTACAACCGCGGTTACACCCGTTTGTAACTTTTCTATCTTATTCCGAATCTCCGATGTCGACTCTTGAGTTCTTGCCGCTAAGTTTCTGACTTCATCGGCGACCACCGCAAAACCACGCCCCATTTCTCCAGCTCGAGCTGCTTCAATCGCAGCATTTAGAGCTAACAGATTAGTTTGCTCTGCAATACCGGTTATCACGCCTAAAATAGACTCAATACTCGCAGTATCACTTTCAAGCTCTTGTACAGCAATAACAGCCTCATCTATTTGACCGGATAATTGAGTAATAATTTGGGTTGTTTCGTTTATAGCATCGACTCCCTCTAATACAGCTTTATCTGCATTTTGCACCGCACTCGCTGCACTTTGCGCATTACTAGCAACCTCAAGTGCTGTACTCGCCATTTCATTCATTGCAGTGGCTAATTGTTCAACTTCCTTATTCTGTTGCTCCATTGCCTCCGTCGCAATGCTAGCTCCTTGAGCCGTTTGGTCTGTGCTCAGCATCATACTGGTACCAATGACCTTGACCTCAGTAATCATCGTTTGCAGCTTTTCAGAGAAAGTATTAAAGCTTTTCGCGAGGCTAGAAAACTCAGCATCGGTATTGGTGTTCAACCGGCGTGTTAAATCCCCCTGTCCCGTAGCAACATCCTTCATCGCATCATTAAGAATTTTTAAAGGCAACATAAGCTGTTTGATTATTGCGCCTAAAGAAAATACGGCAATAATCAACGCCAATATCGAATACATAATTGCATCCTGGCGCAACTTAGTCACAGGAGCAAAAATTATGTCCTCGCTTAGAACAATACCCAAATACCAATCTAGACTTTCTAGAGGGCTAAAAATCAATAGATTATTATCGTTATCTATTTCTGTATGAGTCATGCCTGCGGTCAACGTGACATCACTATCGAATACCTGAGACATGGGCTTACCATTGCAATTGGCTTTAGGATGAGCAATAAAATTGCCATCTTTACCTACTATAAATGCATAACCTGCGCCGAATAAATCAACGCTGTTACTAATATCAGCCAAGCCTTTCAAACTCACATCGGTAAATAGCGCACCTTTAAACTCACCATTAATCATTAAAGGCGCAGCCACTGAAACCATAATTTCACCGGAAGCGGCATCTGCATATGGCGCAGTAAATAATAGCCGATTCTGCTTTTTAGCCTCTTGATACCACATACGTTTTCTGGGGTCATAATTGGAAGGTTGCCAGCTAGAATCATTACCGATGAAATGGCCATTTTCCAAGCCAATCCCAGCTAACAAAAAATGTTTCTTAATTATTGGCTGATTAAGCACACTCACAACATGTTCATCAGACAAGTCATTGCCAATCAGACTGATTGCATAAGCTGTCAAATCGGCTTTAGTTGCCATTACATCCACGACATTATTACTAAGCGAAGTAACGATCTCTTCGGTACTTGAATTAACCTGATTATTAATTTCAGTTTTAACTTGGAAGTACTGATAACTCGATAAAAACCCTAAAGATAAGATTAAAATTAGGCTTGCCGCAATAGTGACTTTGTGGGCAAATTTCATGATGGGTAACTCCGAAAATTCACGATTACCTTTTAATGTAGAAATAAATTCAGTGTTATTTATGCTTTTGCGCATTTTGGCCTAAATAGTACCTAATGATGGCAACAAAGACAGGATGTATAAGAATCAACAATTAAATCATAGATTTTTACTATCAAAGCCATAAATATTAATAATTATTACTATGATATTGTTTCAGTCATTATGTATCGCATGGATTCACAAGAAGCCAACCAAAACACATAACCACCATAATTTAAGTAGGAATACACAATGATTAATACTGAAATCAAACCTTTTAACGCAACCGCTTTTAAACAGGGCGAGTTCGTAGAAATTTCTGAAAAAGATGTACTAGGCAAGTGGGCTGTATTTTTCTTCTACCCAGCAGACTTCACTTTCGTATGCCCAACTGAGCTAGGCGACGTTGCTGACCATTATGAAGAGCTACAGAAGCGTGGCGTAGAAGTATTCTCTGTTTCAACAGATACTCACTTTACTCACAAAGCATGGCACGACAGCTCTGAAACAATCGGTAAGATCAACTACTTCATGGTAGGCGACCAAACTGGCAACATCACTAACAACTTCGGTGTGATGCGTGAAGGCCAAGGCCTTGCAGACCGTGCGACGTTCTTGGTTGACCCACAAGGTGTTATCCAGGCAATGGAAATCACCGCAGAAGGTATTGGCCGTGACGCTGAAGACCTAATGCGCAAAGTGAAAGCAGCACAATATGTTGCCGCTAACCCAGGTGAAGTTTGCCCAGCAGCATGGAAAGAAGGTGAAGCAACGCTAGCACCCTCTTTAGACCTTGTTGGTAAGATCTAAGTTAACAAGTTCAAGGTTAACAAAATCTAAATCGCTAGGCTGAGGTCTTGATTTTAGATTAGTAAAACAATGCCCACTGCTTTTCTAAATAGTGGGCATTAAAAAAAAGCTCAAAAAATATCTACGTCTATTTGGCCTCCAGTTAAGGAGAGACTCATTTCCATACGCATCCATCTTATATTGCGTAGAAAATTATTTAATTGAAAAACTTAAAATATTACAGAATTGGAAGGTATCGCTATGTTAGATCAAGCAATGAAAGACCAGTTAAAAGCCTATTTAGAAAACTTAAAAACCGACGTACATTTGGTTCTTAGTCTTGACGACAGTGATACCTCAAACAAGCTACAAGCGCTTGCCAATGACATTGCATCACTGAATGACAAAGTAAAAGTTATCGAAGATCAAAGCGCCAGTGCCCGTAAGCCTATTATGCAGGTTGTGAACCCAACCAAAAAAACAGCTATAGGTTTTGCCGGTTTACCAATGGGTCACGAATTCACGTCATTAGTATTGGCTCTACTTCACAGTGGTGGGCACCCAATGAAGTTAGAAGCTGACGTTATAGAGCAAATTGCAAACCTTGATGGCGACATGGACTTTGAAGTATTTATTTCACTAAGCTGCCAAAACTGCCCAGACGTTGTGCAAGCCTTGAACATGATGGCGGCGATTAATCCAAAGATTAAAACCACCATGATCGACGGCGCTGCTTTCCAAGACGAAGTCGCAGAACGCAACATTATGGCCGTACCGAGTGTTCTCTTAAATGGTGAAATATTCACACAAGGCCGCATTTCATTAACTGAAATTTTGAAGAAAGTAGCCTTGAAATTTGGAGACTCGGGTGCAGCGAAAAAAGAAGCCACCGCATTGAATGAAAAAGCGCCATACGAAGTATTAGTTGTTGGTGGTGGCCCTGCGGGTGCATCTGCTGCGATCTACGCCGCTCGTAAAGGCATTCGTACGGGTATTATTGCTGATCGTTTTGGTGGTCAGGTGATGGACACAATGTCGATTGAAAACTTTATTTCAGTCAAAGAAACCGAAGGTCCAAAGCTAGCCGCGGCGCTTGAAGAACATGTTAAAGAATACAACGTCGACATAATGAGCGAGCAAAAAGCCGATAACATTGTTGACGCTGAAAAAACTGAAGACGGTTACATTCACGTGCATTTAGAAAGTGGCGCAACCTTAAAAAGCCGCAGCGTTATTTTATCTACCGGCGCACGCTGGAGAGAAATGAACGTACCGGGCGAGCAAGAGTACCGTAACAAGGGCGTGGCTTACTGCCCACACTGTGACGGCCCTTTGTTTAAAGGCAAGCGCGTTGCGGTTATTGGTGGAGGTAACTCAGGTATTGAAGCGGCGATTGATTTAGCCGGTTTAGTAGAACATGTAACGGTATTAGAGTTTGCCGATACGCTACGCGCCGACCAAGTATTGGTAAATAAAGCACAAAGTATGGGCAACATCGAAATCATTAAAGAAGCACTAACTACGGAAGTGATTGGTGACGGTACTCGCGTAACCGCATTAAACTACAAAGACCGTGCAACCGATGAGATAAAGACAATTGAACTAGCAGGCATATTCGTACAAATTGGCTTAGTTCCAAACAGCGAATTCCTAAAGGATTCTGGTATCGAATTATCCCCACGCGGTGAAATTGAAGTATCCGCTAAGGGCGAAACGTCATTGCCAGGTATCTTTGCTGCAGGTGATGTGACTACTGTTCCTTATAAACAGATCATCATCGCCATGGGCGAAGGGTCAAAAGCCAGTTTAGGAGCCTTTGATTACTTAATCCGTAATTCTACGCCAAAAAAATAGTCAACTGCCTATAGCTTTGTTTAAGTTTTCTTACTGAGGATTTTTTTCAAGGCCGCGATCAAGAATATACTGATTGCGGCCGCTGTTTTTTGCAGTATAGAGTGCTTCATCTGCACGAATACAAACCGAATCTACCGTATCAATAGCGAGAATAGGAGTAATACCAAAACTGCAAGTCACTGGATGGTTCAGCTCCTGAACCCCAAGTTTACCGTCATTGAGTAACTGCATTATCTGTTTTATTCTTTGAACTGCAATATTTTCCACACATTCTTGTATTACAATCATAAATTCTTCACCACCAAATCTATAAATTTTATCTACCGGACGAATGTTAGACTCTACTAGGTTAACAAACGCTACCAAAACCTTATCACCCACATCATGACCAAAGTTGTCGTTAATTGATTTAAAATAATCAATATCAGCAGCGATTAAAAACATATTTTTATCACTCATCCTCAGTCGCACAGCCATTTTCTCGATATCTTGAAAATGATCTTGAAAAGATCTTCTATTTAATGCATTTGTTAACGAATCACGATAAGCAAACTGTTTAAGCTGTAGTGTTTTATCTTGTAAAGAGTTCTGCAATAAAAATTGCTTACGAGAATTTTTATGTTGAGCAATGGCTAAAAGTATTCCAGCACCATTCCCCAAACTGTATCCTAGTACCATCATTATTTGGCTATGAACATTTAGCTCTTTTACTGATAACACAATAATAATAGCGATGAATGCATGGTATACACATACAATTAGAGATAACTTTACAGTCAGTATTCCAGAAGCATATAAACAGATCATAATGATGATATCGAATAGAGCATATAACGCATAATCATCTTGAAAGGTAAATGAGCCCAGTTCGAGAATCATAAAAATTATTAATAACGTACTAAATACCAGGGTATCGTAAGAAGTATGACGTCGAACTCGTGTAATTAATAACAGAAAAATAATACATACCGTTATTTGGATCAGTCTCTGTGCCAGCAAGAAGGTACCCCAAGGCGCTGGCTTTACAATCATATAATCCGAAAGCATAAACATGGGCATCGCTATAGTAACAAAAGCACAAAGCCTAAACACTAAGCGACACTGTCTGGGCAACACCTCCTGTCGAAAAGCATTTTCTTTATCCAGATCCTTAAAAACAGCAAAGAATTGACTAATGTGCGGTGATTCAGAATCAACTCCTAGGATCTTCTCTATGTTCATTACTGTGCCCCAATTATCGCCGATAATATTCGTTTAGTCATAATGTAGTTCAACTTAGCTATCCTTCCACGCTTATAACGTAGTGAATTAAAAGTAGATAAACTCACTTAATGGAGCATAAAATTTCGCTGTTAAACTAAAAATCTGTCTGATCAGTTGCTTATATAAATATTTGAGGTATGGTTAATACATTATTAATGATTAAATTTTTGGTTTAGTTATGATTAAGGTTACAAAATACTGCTACTGGAGAACTTCTCCTATCCTCCCCCACTTCTGAGCGAAACTCCGCTCAAGTCCGTCTATAGAATTAAATTTATCCTAAAAATGTTTATTCCGTTATTTTATTGCGGCGCGTAATCGTGCCTATATTTTGGTTATTGGTATTAGGGGGCGTGATGAAGAATCACCTTTCTTTGGTTCGTATTGTTGAAGATTTTAAAAACAAGAGTACGCGAAATATTAATCGAGTGTATCAAGCTCAAATAGGTAGCAAGATTAAGCTATTAGATAAGCAGACGTTTACCAGTTCTCGCATAACGTTAACCGAACCTGACGACAGTGACCCGAATTCAGGAAAAGTTTCTTATCTATCGGCACTCGGTTCTGAACTATTAGGATCGGTATCAGGGCAAAACATCAGTGTTGATGTCTTTGGCAGAATAATTGATTTTCAGGTTTTGAGTATCATAAATACTCAACCGCCCAAGGGAGGTAACCATTGATTCAATATGAAGTTTTAAATGCGTGACAACATCTAATTACTTTAATACTGATTTAATACTGAATTTTTGAGGAAGTCATCATGGCTAAGAACGTTAAAAAGCAGCCCAAACGAACATTGAAAGAAAAGCGTAACGACAAAAAAGATAAACGTAAATTGACTAGTGCGGCGAATCTTAAATAGCACCCCTGGGCGCATATTATGCGCCCATTTTCTTTTTAAGAGTTTGATGCCCCTATAAGTAATGACGAAGTAAAGAGAGAACTACGCCATTACTATGAGGTGAATGCTTTTACTTCTAACGTGAATTCCTTTGATTGACGACTCCTACACAAATCATCTCCATCATCGTATGGTTCTTCAGTAAAAGGATCCTCAATCTGAGTATTTTCATAATATTGATTATCATTTAAACCTTCTTGCTCAGTCGCCCTAACTTTTATTTTGATGTTATAAGAGCCGACCTGAAGTGGTGTCCCGATGATTTGTATTGATCGATTGTCATCATTAACTACAAACTCAAGCCCATATGGTAAATTTCCTACATATTCAAAATCATACGCATACCAAGCGTCATAACTATTATTTTCAATGGTTACTGTTATTTCAGCAAAGTACTCTTCGTTTAATACTGCAACAGGAATATCATCTTCATCAAAACGGGGGCCATCAAGATTTATACAGTCAGACAGTGTATCTTTTAATTGATCACAACCCACTATGGTTAATAAAATGAAAGCGAATGCGATGAATTTCAATTTTAATCTTCCTAGATTAGGATCGTTTTATCTTTTTTTAATCGGTGTAAAAAATACGATACCCATTATGCACACAAAGGCCCCACTCATAATTAGACTAAGGTCGTTCGTTAAATAGTTAGATATTAATAACAACAAAAGCCAAAGCATTGAAATCCATGAGGTACTCCAGCCCTCATGACAATTTGAACACTTATTGGTTATAGCTGGCCCAGTAAAAAATTTACTAAACATACTAATGGTAGCTTTTTGACAGTGCGGGCAGTTATACATAGTAAATCCTTTTAATCGCTTCTCCAGCTGCTCCCAGCAGCTGGTAGAAGATACTTTAATTGATTATAAATAACATTACTATAATGCTCAGGTAGTAATAACCGTCTCTTACGCGTTAATTATCAGACACTAAATTTCGCCCTCTAGGCGCATCACTTTCATTTAATACACTTTCTGTATGTAAAAACTCAGCAGCCTCTGCAGATTCTTTAACCTTTTTTGAGCTGCGTTGTAGCATTTCTGTTTCAAACTCGGTTAATACGCTTGCCCTAATACCCGCTTCTCGCCAATTTGATTGGGATCGACAGGCTCTGGTGATGGTACGCGCTAGCGATAAAGCATCCAGCAGTGCTTGGTTGGCTCCTTGGCCTTTAAACGGACTCATCGGATGCGCAGCATCTCCTATTAGGGTTGCGTGAAGGCCTTTTTCTAGCTGATGCGGTTCAAGCAGTGCTCTATCGTAAGCGGGGTATCCCGATACTTGCTGAGCTTGAGTTGCTTTGATGATTTGAGGGATAGGGGAATGCCATTGACAGCGTTTTATCGCTTCTTGCTTTAAGGCTTCTGGGCCTTGAGCACTTAATTTTTTAGCGTCACCTTCTTCCATGGGGAAACTCAGTTGCCACATTACTGAATTGGAAGTAAAAGGCATTATGTACATACGTTCATGGCCATTAGCGGTTTGGAATACCGTTGCAGAATCTAACAAGTCACTTTTGATAGAATCAGTTTTTAGAACATCATCATACTCATCCTTAATGTCGGCTAGAGGGCAAATGCCCAAAATCACAATACAGCCTAAATATTGTAAGGGTGACGCTTCTTCTGTGATTAATGTTTTTCGTACAGCGCTGCGTATGCCATCGGCACCGACAACCAAATCTGCGTAATCGGTTTGATTTTGTTTATGCCAAAGACCTGTTTTCTCATCTTGAACTTGAACCTGAAAGTTAAGCTCAACACCCTTGCCATTACTGTGCTTGTCGGCTCTTTGTTTGAGATCGATTAGCTGGTGATTCCATTGTACTCGGCTCTTTATTTGACTGTCTAATGGCTCATCTGATGACTCATCAAATTGCTCACCGAGCTGTTCAAGCAGTGCTTTGCGTAACAACTGTCTCGCAATATGAATATTTGTACGCTTAGGCTCAGCCTGTGCTTCTGTAGGAACCCATTTTCTTACTCCCCATTCGCCCAGGACTCGACCTTCAGTATTGTGTACAACGTGTCGCGTCGAAACAATGCCTTGCGCTAACGAAAATATACCCAAGCCTTCAATGGCTTTACTGGCTTGCTGTAGCGTAAGTCCATAACCTTGAGAGCGTGCTTCAAAACCGCTATCGCGCTCATAAAGAGTAAAAGGAATACCGCGATGTAAGCAAGCAACCGCCAGAGCAACACCCCCAATGCCACCACCAATAATGGCAACCTTGGGATAATTTTTAGTATCCGGAATTATATCTGACAAAGAGTGTTCAGGACTGCGGAGCAAGCCTGAGCCTGAACAGTGTGAGCATAGATCGAGATGAGGTTTTGGGCGTACGGGAGCGGGGCCTTCACCATTTGATTTCTCAAATGCTTCTAAGGCCCTTTGAAAGTTTAATCGTACTTTTTTGCGCAAGCGCTTACTCTTGCGGCCACGACCTTGGCACTCAGAACAGGTAACCCAACAACCTACTTCACTCTTCACCGCTAGCGCCCATCCTATGATTAATACTCTTACATAAGATAATTATAACGCTCATTACGAGTGAAGACCGCTTAACTCAGTAAATTTAATCGTGGGTTTGCATATTTTTTTGTACGATGACGCTCATTTCATCAACAGAGGTTTGATCTGAAAAGTGCGTAATGTACTGCCCTTGCTTATCCATCAGGTAAATCATCGAACTATGATCATAGCTATAGTTATCAGAATCAGGATCTTTTGATTTGAACGAATAAGCCCGATAAGCTGTTTTGACCTGCTCAAGTTGCTCTTCACTGCCTGTTAGCCCGACAAAGCTAGAATGATAATGGCCAAGGTAGGTAGTCATTCTTTCTGGTGTATCACGCTCTGGGTCAACCGTGATAAAAACAGGGGTTATTTTACTTTCAAAATCATCTATCTGTTTTAGTGCGCGTATCATTCGGCTAAGGCCAAGTGGACAAACACTGGGGCAATTTGTAAAGCCAAAGAAAACCAACATGTATTTATCTTGAAAGTTTTTTTCAGTAACCGCGGTCCCAGTATGATCAATTAAGCTAAAAGCCCCACCGATTAATGAAGCACCCGTTACTTGATGACTATCTGGCAGCTCTGCCCAAGCAGGCGTAAAAAAATAACAGCATAAAACTAAAAATAACGTTCTCATTTGTTTTCCTCTAATACTAAACGAAAGCCTAAATTTGCGGCAGGCTCTAACGTTGCACAACCACCACTATAAGTATCCACAATAAAATCAGGGATATGTGATCGATTTTCACCTTGTACAATTCGAGTAGTACAAGCACGAGGTGTATTCAATTCGGCAATTGAGTAGTCTTTTAACTTCTTATCTTTAGAGGCATACCAACAGGTAAGCGTCCATTCCCAAACATTGCCCTGGTAATCAGAAAAACCAATTGCGTTTTCTTTAAATGAACCAAGGGGCATCGTTCTTTTTGAGATGTTCCGGATTTTCTGTAAATCCGAATAATCATATTGAATTTCGATATTACGATGATCTTTGCCTAAATGTGCGGCATAAATCCATTCTTCTTCGGTAGGCAAACGATAATACTTATTGGTATGTGAAGAATACCATTTAGAAAAAGCATAAGCATCGTGCCAATTAATTCTTACAACCGGTGAATCAAGCGTTTCACCTTCTCTTAACGTAGCGGGTCTATTACACCCTTTAAATTTAAAGCACTCGTTCCAAAGGCGGTTGCTTACTTCAAACTTTCCTATCTGGAAAGCGGAGTCAAAGGCCACCTTTTTCTCCAGATGACCTAACTTAAAAAAGTTATTATCTGGGATTAATAAGGTATAACTTCCTGCTGGAACTGAAATCAAGGGATAATCAATTGCACTCAATTGATTATCCTCTTGTGCGGCACTACTGACTTCAATCGTTAAGATTGAAATAGGGAGTGCCAACAGAACCGCAATCACTTTGCGAATATTCATTGCTTACTTTTTGATATGACGTGGTTTAACTAACTGAGTCATAAGGTCATCATTCCACTCACCTTCAACATTGAAGATAGCAGTTGCGCCTTTCATTACGGCTTCAATTAGATTGTGGTTAACGTATGCGTAAGTACCTGGCTGTTTGAACTCATACAAGGCTGCACCTGCACTACCACCAGCAATAAACCATGTTTCTAAATCACGCTGCGGTGCGTTAATAAATGAACCTCTTTCCCAAACATAATCACCGTGGCCACCAATTAAGTGAGGACGTGTATCGCGATTTGCTTGAGTATGAAGAATCAAAACGTTTTCACCCACTTTCGCTTTTAGTGAATTCTTGCCTGTTAAAGCACCCACTTTGCCATTAAATACAATGTGTGAAGGTGTTAGAGTTTTCATTACTTCTAACTCATCAGACATTCCTGCAGAAGCAGTCGCATATTTTTTGTACTTACCATTCTCATCTTTTGGAATGTAGTAATCTTGCTCACCAATGTAGTATGCACGATCGTAAGTTAGAGAGTTTCCGTCACCATCCGTTAGACCTTCTTTAGGAAGGATGGTAATTGCGCCACTCATACCACGAGCAACGTGCCATGGAATCATGATGCCACCTGGTGCACAGTGATAAACGAAAACACCTGATTTTGTCGCTTTAAAGCGTAAAACAACTTCTTCACCCGGTGCGATATCGGTTAAAGCACCACCGCCCATTGCACCTGTTGAAGCATGAAAGTCGATGTTGTGTACCATTGAATTTTGGCTTTTATTGACCAGTGTTAGCTCGATGTAGTCCCCTTGGTGAGCAACAATCATTGGCCCTGGTACTGTACCGTTGTAGGTAAATGCCCAGACTTCTGTTCCTGCTTCATCGATAACCATCTTTTTTTCGATGATTTCCATTTTTACCTGCACAACTTTCTGACCAGTAGATACTTGGTCATGCTCAGGCAGCATAGGTGGATCAACTAGTTGTTGCTTCACTCGAGGTAAGCTATCAACATCTGTTTGCGCTTGTGCAGTGAATGAGAATCCAGCGAGGACGACCATAGCTGCTAAGCATTGACTGATTTTTTTCATATTACGTTTCATACTTGCAATCCACTCTTTTAGGTAAAATTCTTTACGTATCTTTTAGTTAAAAATCATCGGTGCTAGATGAAGCTTACATACCACTGACCACTCTTAATTTACCGGTGGTACTCGTAAGAAACATGAACACAGTGACTATTTTTAAGTACGTTATTTTTAGTACGCCATCAGCGTTGGAAAAATAAATTTAGAATAGAGCTATTGCTACAAATTTACTTTTCAAGTTGATCGTATAGCAAGGCCTGCATACAAATAATGATCAAGCTCAACTTTTTTACCGTATTTAATCTTAACCGTGCAATGGGCCTAAAAGATGTATACAAAAGATGACCAAGCTCAACTTTTTGTCCTATGCCAAAATGGAAGAAACCAAAGCATGAAGAGGCTTATCTAATAAGTGCTAATTCGTGAAAGCGAACCTTTTGCAACTCCCGTACTATCGAAGGTTAGGATGGTTGAAGATGCAAATTTTCTGACTATCAAAAAATAATAACAATACTTTTAAAGGTTGAGCCCATGAACAAATCTATCCTTCAGAAACTGTCTATGGGTACAAGTGTATTACTTGTATCTATGAATGCCTTAAGTTGGACCCCTAGCCCAGAACCCGTAGACCCTATTCCAGAGCCGACACCTTGCGAAGGTGAATGTGACTTCAGTCGAGGTCCAAACCCGACGATTTCGTCCTTAGAAGCGCAAGCTGGCCCTTATTCGGTATCAACGCAATCCGTTTCAAGATCAGTAAACGGCTTTGGAGGAGGTACGATCCATTTCCCAACGGGAACGACAGGAACAATGGGGGCTATTGCTATTGTGCCTGGTTTTGTTTCTCCGGAGTCATCCATTATTTGGTGGGGACCTCGTCTTGCCTCTCATGGCTTTGTCGTGATTACCATTGCCACCAACTCTTCATTCGATCAACCTGATAGCCGTGAAAGACAAGTTTCTGCTGCGCTGGATTATGTGATTACTCGAAGTAACGATAGCAACAGTCCAATTTCAGGTATGGTTGATGCGAGCCGCGTTGCTGCTATGGGCTGGTCAATGGGAGGAGGTGGAGCACTTAGACTTGCGTCAGGCACTCGTCTTAGCGCCACTATTCCACTAGCACCTTGGCACACAGGCAGCAACAGTTTCGATCAAATTGAAACTCCGACGCTTATTATTGCCTGCGAAAACGATGCCGTTGCAACGGTTAATACTCATGGTTCGCCTTTTTATGAGCGTATTCCGAACACAACAGACAAAGCATATTTAGAGATTGCCGGTGGCAACCATTCGTGTGCCAATGGCGGTGGTACTAATGGTGGACTGTTAGGTAAATATGGTGTTTCATGGATGAAGCGATTCATCGATAATGATTTACGCTACGATCAATTTTTATGCGGACCCGATCATGCTGCAAACAGTGCTGTGTCTGAGTACAGAGATACGTGCAATTACTGATTTGCTGATTAAGAATAGATAGACGACTTGAAGTCATTTTCATAAACCTTAGTGCTATTACTTTATATACAGTACCTTAAGGCTTTGTGACAATGGCTTTTATCCTATTTTAACAATCATTTTTTAGTCATTCCTCTTGGCCACAGGCCATGTACATAGCACATAGAAAAAATAAAAATAAAAATAAAAATAAAAAAGTGAACAGGTTATGACCGAGCTGCATCCAATCAGTCGCAAACTCTATATATGGATAAACCAACTGTTATATCTTGGCACCGATCCAGCGCCACATAGAGAACATGCCGTTGTCTCTGACAAACTTATTATTTGCTTACAAGGTAATCTTAAAATCTTGTTAGAAGATGGCAATACTTTAGCGACCAAGTCTTGCTTAGTAAAAGCGGGCAGCAGCTTTGATAAAGCGCACATTGATACCAATGGTTCCGTGATCGCAATTTACTACTTAGCACCTTTGACGCAAGACTATTTTTCTCTTAAAAATACCATGTCCTACGCCCGTGATTGTGTACATGTAGGTCATCCAGATGAAGCAACATTAATAGAAACGTTATTACACATTCGCAAGACCTCCCCCTCACCTGAGCAAGTGTTCAGTATGTTAAGAGGGTTTATTATTCAACCACACTTAGAGCATCACCTTTTCCAAGAATTTGATCAGCGCATTATAGAAGTCGTCCAAAGAATTCGATCGACCGCTCGAAAAAATTTAACGGTTAAAAACTTTGCCGATGAAGTCTGCTTATCACCCTCTCGATTAGAAAAGCTCTTTAAAGAGCAAATGGGAATACCGATTACAAAATATCGCCTACGCTATCGTGTATTCATTGGCATCATTCATTTAGCCACTGGCCATTCAATTACCGATGCAGCACTGGCCGCTGGCTTTTCTAGCTCTTCTCACTTTTCAAAATCCTTTAGTGCCATCAATGGAATTCCGCCATCAGCAACGTTTTTAAAGCCCCCCTACCTAAGTATCTTAATAGCTGATGCTGTGCTTAATGCTCAGTCAAACCAATCTGGTAGCGAAATAACCGCCACGATTACTACACACCCACAAAGAGTTCAATTAGGTGAATACGATGAGTACTTCCAAACCAGCAATGCCTAACGTTACTTCTATTGCTCTTATACTCGCTTCTGTAGTAGCGGTATTCCTGATCTTTTTCTATGACAATGATGGCCACTTAGCACTCTCTGTTAACGAAGAATCTGCTAATAAAAAATCGATCAATGAAAATTCTAATACGCTCAATAATTCAGCAGCAAGTGCTAGTTCATCAGATAAAACCGTTGCAACCGTATGGAACTGGAGCACCCCTAATAAAGCCAACGACTCAGATAAAACTGCGCCTTCTGGCGCATTTTCTGAAGAAGCCGTATACAACGCCCTGAAACGAGTAAGGTTAGATGCACAAAACAATATCATTATTGATCATGAAGCCCTTATTGCGCTAAATGAAACCCTCGACAACAGCCGTCTGCAATTAGATGCACAATCATTAGCAGACTTGCAGGCAATTATACGACAAGGCTTACCAGGGCAAGCAGGGGAAGATGTCGCAACGATTGTGGCTAACTTCTACAACTATTTAACAGCAGAAAAAGAATTCAATGCCCTTTACGAGAATGCTTCTTTGCCACAACCCACCGAAAGCACCATTGAAGCGCATGAAGAAAATTACCGCGAGCTAATGTCATTGCGTGAGTTATATTTAGGCAGTGATGTCGCTGATCAATTATTTGAGACAAGCAATGCCAACGCGAAATACATGTTTGACATGCTTAAAGTTGAACAGGCCACCCACCTGACGGAAGAAGAAAAACTGCAACAACGCATGGAGATAATGGATAAGCACACTGAAAATACAATCAATATTACAAACTGGAGCTCTCGACATAAAGCCTTTATTACCGCCAAGCAAAACATACAATCTGCAGCAATCAGCACGGCTGAAAAACAAGCACAACTGACCGAACTAATGCAGCAACACTTTAGCGCCGAAGAATTAAACCATGTTCGTCACTTACAACTTGATCAACCGTAATATTCTATCGTGGCTGTGCTGGCTGGGCTGTCTTTATAGCGCTGTTACGTTGTTCTCGATACATTCCAGTGCAAGGCTTGCCAGTGAAAGACTTGCCAGTACAGAAAGTAATGTCCAGAATATAATGGGTAATCCGACGAACGTTTGGTATCAGCCGAGCATCATAAACTCTCGCTACCCTACTCTGATATCACCAAATAATTGGAATTTCGATTATTCAGCCATCGAAGCTCTACTGCTTCAGATTCATTCGCGTAAACGTTTCAATAACAGTCAGCCAAATAACACCATGACATTCACCGCCGATGATGCAGAGCTATTTTCAAAGGCCATTCAATCATTACCCAAAAACCTAAGCGCTGTTTCACTGCAACGTATTCAGTTTTTGATTGCTAAAGAATTTCCTGATGATATCGAAAATCAATTAGCAAAACTCACTGTCGGTTTTTATCAGCTTCAATCCGCTACTGATACTCGTGCCGAACACAAGCCCACACAACTTGCCGATAAGATGTTAACGTTCAAAAACAAAGTCGATCGCCAAGATCACTTTCTTGGAAAAGATACCGCTCATCAGTTATTTGGTAAACAACGTGCCATTTCCTATTATTTATTGCAGCGCCGCGCCATTAAAGAAAATACTCAATTGAGTTCCGAGCAAAAAACAAAAAAACTTCAAAGCCTAAAAAACACATTAGCCAACGACTAAGGAACATATCTATGCAAAATCAAAGTGTTCCTCTGGGTCACGTAAATCAGAAGATAATATCGCAACCACTTTTAATACTAATGGCCGCCTTGTCTGGCGCACTTCTCTCTATACCGTTTTTAAGTTCAGACTATTATGCTCTAACCTGGATAGGCTTTGTTCCTCTATTATTGGCTATCAATAATGTCCGTTTAGGTAAGAGTTATTTTCTCGGTTTAATCACCGGTTTAGTCTTTTCGGTAAGTGCCAGTTATTGGGTTATTGATTTTTTAATGCTGTCTAAAGGCTATAATTTTTTTACCAGTAGCTTAATCGCTCTGTTCTTTTGGTTTTACTGCGCTCAGCTCTTTGCGTTAATTACTCTGTCATTTAAAATACTCAAGAACGCTTCCCGCATACAAGAGTGTCTTTTATTTCCTCTCATTGTGGTGTCTGTATTTTCTCTTTACCCCATGATTTTTACCGTTCACTTGGCAGAAAGCCAAGGACAGTTTGTAACCGCAATTCAAGCCGTCGAGTGGGCTGGCGTGTATGGTTTAGACGCCATCATTGCACTCAGTAATATCGTCATATTTCGTTTGTTATGGGTATTGTTTTCTGAACAGGAAAACCGCCCTAGCTTATTCAATGCGTGGCCCTCCCTTAATAGATGGCACTACTTGAAATCATGGCCCTATGCCGTCGCAATACTCTTATTGGCCTTGTGGTTTTCTTATGGCTGGCAAGCGAATGCTCACTGGAAAGATAAAATAGATACGTGGCCAACCGTCCGTTTAGGACTAGTTCAGCCTAATGAAATTCCTAGTTTAAAAGAACAGGTTATTCTTCCAGGCTATAGCCGAGCTTATCCACCCGAAATGGCGATGACTGAACGTTTAGCCAGTGCAGGCGCCAAGATCGTGATTTGGCCCGAAGCTAAATATAAAGCTTACCTAGATCGAGAGCAGATTGCTCAAGCCTACCAAAGCCAAATTAATTTGCTTAATATTGATCTTATTTTCCAAGATATTGAACGCATTAAAAACCCAGCGACTTCTAATGAGGTGCAACAATTTAATAGCGCCGTCATGCTCAGTAAAGAGGGCGAGATGGCGGCCAAATATCAAAAGATGAAGCGCATTGCCTTTGGTGAGTATGTTCCTTTTGCCAGCGATATTCCCATTTTAAAAAAATGGGTCGAGGGATTTTTTGGTGCATTTCTAAATGAAATGGAACGCGGCTCATCACATCAAGTCTTTCAAAGTAAGCTCAGCCATACTACCAATCAATCGGCACTCAATATCATCCCACTGATTTGCTATGAAACAACCTTTCCGACTTTTGTAGCTAGCTCGGTCAAACAGGCACTGACCCATAGTCAAGGAGCTGACATGCTGGTTGGTCTATCCAGCGATGGTTGGTTTGGCTCAACCCTACAGCCTTATCAACACATTAACTCGTCTATCTTACGCGCTGTCGAAAACAGACTGCCGTTTGTTCACGTATTAAATAATGGCCCCTCTATTGTCGCGATGCCAAACGGAGAGGTTATATTCACCACGGATGCGAACCAAGCAGGCGGCTATATTGTGGATGTTCCCTACCGTCGAAATACTCAAGGCAGCTTCTTTAGCCACTACCCGAATTTCTTTATCAATACCGTCTATTTCGTTTTGTTTTTGATAGGCTTATTCACTTTTTGGCAGGCACAAAAAAAGGCGAACATTGCTGTTCGCCTTTTGTAGAGCTCTGTCTTAACGCTCTATTTGAGCGCGCTATCTTAAATCTTAAATTTCAAGATTAAGCAGAAAGAACCGCTTGTACTGCTGGCATTAGCTGACTCTTACGAGACATCATACCCGGTAGATACATCAACTGATCGGCAGTCGCTTCACCATAGGCCGTTGCCGCAAGCTCAGCTTCAGCGTCAGAGTAGATAACCAAGTGCGAGTTTTTCGTTTTAGTATCAACGATTGCGAAAAAGATAAAGTCCAAACCTTGCTTCGCTTTTTCGCCTTTCATTTCAGTCAACAAATCAGCTTTACGTTCAAGTAACTGCTCTGGCAATAATGTTTCAGCAACACCAAAACCTACTTTTTTGCCATTGATTTCGTAATGCTTGAAATCACTCTTTAATACGTCGTAAGTCGATACGTCAGCAAGGTCAGACTTCGCTTCCATCATTGCTTGGCCAAACGCGTATAAATCTTCGATGCCCGCAATTTTGGCTAGCTTCTCTGCGAATGGCTTATCAACTGAGCAAGTCGTCGGTGATTCGAAAATCAAGGTATCAGACAAGATGCCTGCTAACAGAACACAAGCCGTCGTAGCACTTGGCACTTTGCCCATCTTCTCGAAACGATCCGCTAGGATAGTCGCTGCACTACCCCAAGGACGAATATCAACAGACATCGCGGTATTAAACGTGATTGGCTGATCTTGAATCGCGTGGTGATCGATAATCGCAACGATATCGTTATTATCAACATCTTTATGAAGCTGTGTTTTTTGGTTAAAATCAACTAAGCCTACTTTTTGACCGTCGACTTTAGCGATCATTTTAGGCACTTCAACACCGCAGTAATCAACTACGAAAGCTGTTTCTTTGTTCAATTCACCAGCACGACGCGGCTCACCACCAAATAACTCAGCAGCACCGATAGCAGAACCAATGGTATCGCTGTCTGGGCTAAGGTGACCCAACCATACTAGATTATCTGTTTCGTTGTTTTCTGGGGTTTCTAAATCAAAAAAAGCCATTCGGTTACCTGTATAAACTACATATTTGAAGGTGGAACGTGGGATTGATGTAATTATATCCAAAAAGAGCTTTTGGGTCACATCAATTTAGGCTTTTAATAGTATTTTGAGCGCCATATTGACCTATATTCCCCCTTAGACAAGAAGTTGTACTAAGAGAGAAGACAGCTCCAAAAATACTATTTAAAATTGAAGGGGTAGTACTACACTTTTTCCATTTTCGCGGTGAGCGTGACAAATAATGCTAAGCTAACGCCGATCACACCTGCTATTGATAACTCCGTTCCTAATGCTGGCATTACTTTAAAAATATTCAATAAACTTGCCACTAGCAATACCAGCAAGCCTACGGTTTTAACGCTCTCCATCATAGGGTTCATACGCAACCAAGCATTACACTCAGGGCATTGCGCTTGTTTAAAAATACCTTTACGGCGGCGCTCTTTAATATCCATATTATTGATATTTTTTTGACATGCTGGGCAATCAAATTTCATTTTAACGTCCTTTTGTTGAATTAATTTGTGAGGATTGAACCCTGTGATGGCTTAATTTCTCTTAGAACTCGAAAGCCTATAGAGCGACCTTTATCGTTAGTGGCAATTGCTCCTCTTTTGGAAAGGTGAACATAAGGCTGAGGGTTTAGCCAGCTAGAGCCCTTAAATACTTTTTCTCCACAACCCCCTTCTAATCGGGCCTCCATAGTATTCTCTGCCTCCTTATGATCTGGCAAGTAACAATCCAAAACTAATTCATACAAATTCGACGTCATATCAAATAAACCAAAAGGATTTGCTTTGAATCGCCCTGCTGGTCCTGGCTTAGATAGTTCAGTTCCCTCAGGGCAACCGTCTAAATGTCTTTCGCAATGATCAATGCCTTGTATGTATTCATCTCCCCACCAAAACTTGGTCGATGTGCCTCCCC
>OJEO01000099.1_pt1 | contig 45262 bp, 44 predicted proteins | sample 1593621 | NCBI WGS metagenome assembly OJEO01 (sample SAMN05416875, study PRJEB24817) | seawater metagenome | isolation source: Sea water | place: Canada:Atlantic | collected 2013-11
ATGTAGAGAGGTCTCGTGGGCTCGGAGATGTGTATAAGAGACAGTTCTCATGCTTTGCGCCGCAAACAAAAATCTTCGATGGCTTTGGCTATTAAAAGCGTTGCTACTGGAAATTCACAAGCCTGTGTGAGTTGTGGTAATAGTGGTGCTTTGTTGGCGTTGTCGCGTTATTTGTTATCTACCTTTATTGATGTTGAACGCCCAGCCATGGCGCGTGATATTCCCACCGCTGGTAAACCTTTATTGATGCTTGATCTGGGTGCTAACATTGACGTAGGGGCTGATGGCTTGTATCAGTTTGCTTTATTATCATCCGCGTGGCGCAAGGCGCAAGGCATGGAACGACCAAGGCTTGGCTTGCTGAATATTGGCAAAGAAGCAGGCAAGGGGACCGAAGAGATTCGCTTGGCTGGACAAATGATTTCTGAGCTTGAGGGCATCGATTACGTCGGTTTTGTTGAAGCCGATGAGTTGTATCAAGGCGAGCTGGATATTGTTGTGTGCGATGGTTTTCATGGCAATATTGCGTTAAAAACCAGTGAAGGTCTTTTGAATCATATTTCTAAACAGTTCGATCTAATGCTGCATTCAAGTGTGTCGGGTAAAATGCTGGCTTTTTTTACGAATCCTATTATTAATCGTTTTAAGTGTCAGTTAGATCCTGTGATGCACAGTGGTGCGTTATTGCTGGGAGTTAATGGTTTAGTAATAAAGGGCCATGGTAAGTCTGACCAAGAAGCGATTTATCAAACCATACGCTACGCGTTGTCGGAAATAGAGCTGGGTACCAGTGATCGTTTATTGTGTGAGCTTGATCGCTTGTCGCTTTAGTTTTAATTTTAGTTTTTACTCTAAGCCCATGTTTAACTGCAATTCATCATCAAGTCGTAAAATTCAATGCTCTCATGCCCGCAGTTCTCTTTACTGTCGGTTTTTTTTAAGCATAATAGCTTCACTTAGATTTTGTACCGGAAGTTTTATTTATCATTTTTGTTCGGTATTCAAGTGAGTCGTTATATTTTTAGTCATTATATTTTTAGTCGTTACCGTTTTAATAGCTACAGATTAATAGTTACAGATTAATAGTTACAGATTAATAATTATATCCTAATCTGCCTGTAGCCTAATTTGACTATCAATAAACAATAACAATGAGTGAGGTTTTGATGAAGCAGGTTGTTTTATATTTTCCAGGTCAAGGCGCACAACATCTTGGTATGTTGGCCGACCTTGCACAGCAGTACCCTGTTATAGAACAGACGTTTGAGCAAGCTTCAGCGGCGATTAATCAAGATTTATGGTCTTTAGTTCAAAACGGACCTGCAGAAGAATTAAACCTTACCTACAATACCCAACCTATTTTAGTAACCGCCAGCGCTGCGATTTGGCGGGTTATTCAGCAGGAAGTTGGTGCAGACATTCAAGTCATTGCAGCAGCAGGACATTCTGTTGGTGAATATTCAGCCTTATTTGCTGCCGGTATTTTATCTTTAGAAGATGCGGTGCGTTTGGTTAAAAAGCGTGGCGAATTAATGGATACGGCTGTGCCAGCGGGTGAAGGCGGTATGGCTGCCATCCTTGGTTTGGACGTTGAACAAATTGAAAAGGTTTGTGCTGATGCAAGTTCTGCTGGGGTTGTTGAGCCAGCAAACTTTAATGCGCCAGGGCAAATTGTAATAGCGGGTACGGCTGCGGGTATCGCCCAAGCGTGTATTGTGGCAAAAGAAGCGGGCGCAAAGCGTGCCTTGCCGCTGCAGGTAAGTGGGCCGTTTCATTCTTCGTTAATGCGCCAAGCGGCTGAACCTTTTGTTGAAGCACTAAATAATGCGCAGTGGTCACCACCTGCCTTTGATGTGTACCACAATGCTAATAACGCTGTTAGCTCGGTTGCTAATATGCAACAGCGTTTAGTAGAGCAGTTGTATAGCCCGGTTAATTGGATTGGTGCTGTAGAAGCTTCTGCTAAAGGTGCAGAGTTAGCGATAGAGGTTGGTCCTGGTAAAGTTATTAGTGGGTTGAATAAACGTATTAATAAACAATTAACCACGTTGTCGACCGGCGACAGTGCCAGTTTTGAGAAGCTGTTAAACACAATTAAAGGCGCAGAATAATGTCTGATAAAAAACTTGCTTTAGTCACAGGTGCCAGTCGTGGTATTGGTAAAAGCATTGCTGAGACATTGATTGAACGCGGCTATAAAGTTGTTGGAACGGCAACGTCTCAAGCTGGTTGCGATTCGTTACAAAAAGACTTACAGCATTGGGGCAGCGAGCATAACGCTTTTGTTTTGGATATTTCTAATTCAGAACAGGTTAATGTAGCCATTACAGCTTTTTTGGCTGAGCACGGTACACCTTATGTTGTGGTAAATAATGCAGGTATTACCCGTGACAATATTTTTATGCGCATGAAAGACGATGAGTGGTTGGATGTGATCAATACCAATCTTTCTGGCGTGTATCGAGTTTGCAAAAGCTTAATTAAGCCGTTGATAAAAGCACGCGAAGGCCGCATTATTAACATTAGCTCAATTATTGGTACAACGGGTAATGCTGGGCAGGTTAATTATTCAGCAGCTAAGGCCGGGTTAGAAGGTTTAACGCGATCGCTAGCGCAAGAAATTGCCAGTCGAAATATCACAGTGAACGCCATTGCACCGGGTTTTATTGCAACAGACATGACAGATGGCTTGCCAGAAAATCAAAAAGAAGCCATCCTAGCGTCTATCCCTATGAAACGTATGGGCGCGACACACGAAATTGCCGGCAGCGTTGCTTTTTTAGCAAGCGATGATGCAGCATACATTACAGGCCAAACCATTCATGTGAATGGTGGCATGAACATGGGTTAATGAACTTAGGAAGTAGAACATGAGTAACATCGAAGAACGTGTAAAGAAAATAGTAATCGAACAACTGGGCGTTAAAGAAGAAGAAGTTAAGTCTTCGTCGTCTTTCGTTAACGATTTAGGCGCAGATTCATTAGATACTGTTGAATTAGTTATGGCGCTAGAAGAAGAGTTTGAAACTGAAATTCCAGATGAAGATGCTGAGAAGTTAACCAGTGTTCAAGAAGCTATCGATTACATCATTGCGCATTTATAATTTAAACGCCGACATGTTGTATTGATATTAGAATCATGGGTTTAGATGCGTATTAGCTATTACTTAAACTGATGATTCAGAAAAAAGCCGCCTCTTCTTCGAATGCGGCTTTTTTATTACCTGCTCTGTTGTGTGTCATGGGGTAAGTAATCGTTTTAACTTTACTTGCAAGCTGGTTTTGGAGTTTGTTAGGTATCAAAAATTATTAAGAAGGATCGGGAATCTATGAATTCGCGTCGAGTCGTTGTCACAGGTTTAGGCATGATCAGCCCACTAGGAAACACAGTGGAAGACAGCTGGCAGTCATTAATTGCTGGTAAAAGCGGTATTGGTAAAATTGAGTCTTTTGATGCAGACGGTTTTGCTACCCAAATTGCTGGGCAAATAAAAAACTTTGATATTTCACAATACGATTTGTCCGCCAAAGATGCGCGCAAAATTGATATTTTTATTCAGTACGGCTTAGCGGCGGGATTTCAAGCGGTCAAAGACGCTAAACTAGATGATAACGCACACACAAATGCCATTGATGCCAACCGTATTGGTGTTGCTGTGGGTTCTGGCATTGGTGGTATTAGTACCATTGAGAAAACCTGTTTAGAGCTCGACAAAAAAGGCCCACGTAGAGTATCGCCTTTTTTCATTCCTGCCACAGTGGTCAATATGGCTGCGGGTAATTTAGCCATTAAATACGGTTTTAAAGGCCCTAACTTCGCTATTTCTACTGCCTGTACTACCGGTACGCATAACATTGGCTATGGGGCTCGCACGATCGCTTATGGCGATGCAGATATTATGATTGTTGGCGGTGCCGAAATGGCAACGTGCCCAGCGGGTGTGGGAGGATTTGCCGCAGCCAGAGCGATGTCGACGCGCAACGATGAACCTGAAAAAGCCAGCCGCCCTTGGGACAAAGATCGTGATGGCTTTGTGCTAGGCGATGGTGCTGGCATCTTGGTGTTAGAAGAATACGAGCACGCGAAAAAACGCGGCGCGACGATTTACGCCGAGCTTGCCGGTTTTGGTATGAGTGATGATGCGCATCATATTACCAGTCCTCCGGAAGACGGTTATGGCGCTCAGGCGGCAATGCAGCTTGCTCTTAAAGATGCGTCTATGGATGCTAAGGACGTTCATTATATAAACGCTCATGGCACTTCTACTCACGCAGGTGATATTGCAGAGACTTCGGCGATTAAAGGTTTGTTTGGTGATCACGCTCATAATATTGCTGTTTCATCGAGTAAGTCGATGACAGGGCATTTATTGGGTGCTGCAGGTGCCATTGAGGCCATTTTTACCATTAAGGCGATTATAGAAAGCATTGCGCCACCGACGATTAATCTGGACAATCCGGGTGAAGGCTGTGATTTGGATTATGTGCCTCATGTGGCGCGTAGTATGAACATTGATGCGGCTATTTCTAATTCGTTTGGTTTTGGTGGGACTAACGGTTCACTTGTTTTTAAGAAAGTGATCTGAGCCGTTTGCTAGCTAAGACCTTTAAACAAGGTAAATTGGTTTCAAATGGATTTATTTTTCATTAATGGTGTTGCACTCGATCATGACAGTGGCTGTGATAGTAATAGCCTAAACCAGGCAGATCATGGCATTCGCTTTAACGACAGAGCGTTGCAATACGGTGATGGCGTTTTTGAAACGATGCGCATTGTGCAAGGTGAAATTCCTATGTGGGAATTTCACCAGCAGCGCTTGCAGTGGGCGCAGCAAGCATTAAAATTGCCGCTAGAGTCATTTTTGTCGCAATGGCAAAGTTTTATGCAGAAACACTTGCATGATGTTGTTAGCGGTTGCGCCAAATTAGTAATCAGTCGTGGCGCAGGCCCACGAGGTTATAAAATACCTAACGAAAGTCGTATTAATTGGTGGCTGCAGGTAACCGATTTTACTCCACGTCAGAATCCCCAGCATTTTCGCTTAACCTTATGTCAGCATACTTTGTCACGCCAACCGGCACTTGCGGGCTTAAAGCATTTGAATCGTTTGGATCAAGTCATGGCGCGCTCAGAATGGGATGATCGAGATAATTTTGATGAAGGTATAATGTTTAACCTAGACGGCGATGTGGTTGAAGGTACAATGTCTAATATATTTTGGCTTTGTGGTGATCAACTTTACACCCCAGATTTGACTCAAGAAGGCATTGACGGCTGTGTGCGCCGCTGGGTAATAAAAGATCCTTGTGCGCTATTGAGCACGCCTGTTGTTATAAAAAAAGCGGCCAAGTTGGATGAGCTATTAACATCAGATGCGGTTTTTTTAACCAATAGTTTATTGGGTATTAAGCCTGTTCAAACAATAGACGGCCATGTGGTTGCGCAAAGTGCTTGTGTTGAAGCGATGGCCATGGCGTTTAATGATCAATTTTCGCGTTAATAATAATTAAAGGATTTTGCCCCGTTTGCCTATGTTAAAAAAACTTTTTATGGTGTTTTTGTTTGTTGCTGTAGGGGTGTTTGCAGCTGGATTTTATGTGGTGCAGCAGCCGATGAATTTAGCGGCGGGACAAAGCAGCATTGACATAGAAATCAAAAAAGGCCAAACCTTATCGCAGTTGGCGTATGCTTGGCAGCGAGAAGGTTGGTTGCCGTCAGCTCAAGCGTTGTTAATTCAAGCGCGCTTTTTAGGTGGCGCTAAAGACATTAAGCCGGGCGAGTTTGAAATAGCCGCAGAGACTCGTGGTTTTGAATTACTGCAACAACTTGCAATGGGTTCTAACAAACGTTACAAAATCAGTTTTATTGAAGGCACACGCTTAACCGATGCTTTGCAGCGTTTAGCTGAAGCGCCCAAGCTGGTGCAAGACCTTCAGCCGTTAACCGCTCAGTCGGTGCAAATGTTATTGGCTTTGGATTATTACCCAGAAGGTTGGATCTATCCCGATACTTATATTTATCAGTCTGGGGATACTGCATCTTCAATTCTTCAACAGGCGCATGAGCGCATGCAAGCAGTGCTGGCAGAAGAGTGGTCGCACTATCAACAGGCTTTAGCTGCACAAGCCGTGTCTGAGCTGCCTTATAAATCGGCGTATGAGGCTTTGGTTATGGCGTCTATTGTTGAAAAAGAGACTGGTCAGGCGAGTGAACGCCCACAGATAGCCGGGGTGTTTGTGCGCCGTTTGCAAAAAAATATGCGCCTAGAAACAGACCCTACGGTTATTTATGGTTTAGGTGAAGAGTTTAATGGCAACTTACGCAGAAAGCATTTGCGCGACCGCAGTAACCCCTACAATACCTACCGTATGAAAGGTTTGCCGCCTACGCCGATTGCCTTGGCTGGTCGTGCAGCCTTAACCGCCGCGTTGAATCCTTTGGCAGGTGAGAGTTTATTTTTTGTCGCCAAGGGCGATGGTAGCCATTATTTTTCTGCAACATTGGCTGAACACAACCGCGCCGTGCGTAAATATCAAATTTTTAAACGCAGCAAAGATTATCGCTCTGCGCCCGCTGCGCAACAGTAAATATAGGCCTAGATCGAAACATGACAGAAACACGCGTAAAGACAGTTTTGCCGGGCCAATTTATTACCTTTGAAGGTGGTGAAGGTGTTGGTAAATCAACCAATATTGAGTTTTGTAAGCAGTTATTAGAACAGCAGGGTTACGACGTTATTGTTACTCGTGAGCCTGGCGGTACTGAAATCGCTGAAATTATACGCGAGCAGTTGCTAAAAAAGCCTCATCGCGAACGCATGAGCGATGTGGCTGAATTGTTATTGGTTTTTGCTGCACGTGCGCAGCACATTGAAGCGTTAATTAAACCGGCGCTGCTTAGAGGCTGTTGGGTTTTATGTGACCGTTTTACCGACTCTACGGTTGCTTACCAAGGTTATGGTCGGGGCTTGTCGGTTGACCTTGTAATGCAATTAAAAGCCATTGCGCAGTTAGGGGTAGAGCCTAATAAAACTTTTTTGCTCGATGCGCCTGTTGATGTGGGTATGGGCCGAGCACAAGCACGAGGACCTGCGGATCGATTTGAGACAGAGCAACTTGATTTTTTTAGCCGTGTACGTGAAGGCTTTTTAGCCATTGCCGCGAATGAGCCAGAGCGGGTGAGCGTGATTAATGCTGCGCAAGATCTATTGAGTGTGCAGGCCGATCTAACCGCTGCTTTGTTGGCTGTTAATGGCTTTGGCCAGGAGCATAACTAATGGCGATTGATGAAACTCAGCTGGCGCAGCAAGGTCGAGACAGTCGCCAGCGTTTATTACAAGAAATCCCTTGGAATCAAGATCTTTGGAACGATTTAATTGAGCGTTATCATGGTGCAGGGTTGCCTCATGCGTCTTTGTTGCTGGGTAATGACGGCGTCGGTAAACGTTCTTTTGCCTTTAAGTTGGCTAAGTTTTTGTTGTGCCAGTCGTCTGCTAAGAAGCAGGCTCAGGCCACCGTTAATGTACCTTGCGACCAATGCCATAGTTGTCAGCTTATGGATGCTGGCAGCCATCCGGATTACTTTATTTGCGATCAAGAGGCGAAGGGTAAGCAAATCAAAGTCGATGCGGTGCGCAAATTAAATGATTTCTTTTCTAAAACGCCGCAGATTTCAGCTTGCCAGGTGGTGCAGATTTATCCGATTGAGGCGATGAACCTCAATGCTTCTAATGCTCTATTGAAAACACTTGAAGAGCCGTCTGGCGAATCGTATTTATTGTTAATTGCTGAACGTTTAGGCTCGGTGTTGCCTACGATTAGAAGCCGTACGCAAAGAATTAGTTTTCATCCGCCTAATACCCAAGCGTCGTTGGCCTGGTTAGCCCAGCGATTGGACAATACCAGCGCCGAAGATTTATCCTTGGCGTTGAAACAATGTGCCGGTGGCCCTCTTAAAGCCGAGGCTTGGTTACGCCAAGGGTTGTTAGCTCAAGACGGTGTGTATGTTGGTTTGATGCAAAAATGGTTGGCTGGCCAGCAACCATTACAAGATGTGAGCAAGGTACTGTCTAAATATGAGCTGTTAGATACTATTAATTGGTGGTCTGGGTTAAGTTTAGACATTATGAAAATGGGCATGGGCGCAGACGCTTCGCAAGTTAGCCGTCCATTGCAAGCGCAGTGGGTTGAGCAGTTAGCCGCTACCGTGATTAAAATAAAACTGTTAACCTTACAAAAAAAATTACAAGATATTGCGGGTCAGATCGTTGCGGGCCAAGGCAGTTTTAATACATCCTTGTTGTTAGAAACGGTGTTGCTCGATTGGCAGCAGTCGTTTTCTTCAATATGACCCCGTTAATGAGGTGGGTATGAATCCTAAAAGTGGTATTTTATCGCTGACTATTAAAGATAAGTCTGTTTTATACGCAGGTTATATGCCGTTTATTCAAGGCGGTGGTTTATTTATTGCGACGGGTAAGCAGTATCAGTTGGGTGAAGAAGTGTTTATGTTGCTTAAGCTGATGGATGAGCAAGAAAAAATACCGGTAGCCGGGAAAGTCGTTTGGATTACTCCTAAAGGGGCGCAGGGCAATAAAGTCGCCGGTATCGGTGTGCAGTTTATTGGCGATGAGCCGCTGGCTAAAGATAAAATGGAAACTTTTTTAGCGGGTGCTCTGTCGTCAGATAGACCAACAAACACCCTTTAGATAGCTTATAAATAGCGATGCGTGAATTATTAAGCTAGTTGGATTTGGCCAGCATTTTTTCTACGCGAGCAATGTCACTGGGCGTATCAACACCGTGCCCAGGTGGCGTGGTAGTAATGCCCATATGAATTTTCTCTCCGTACCACAGTGCACGTAACTGTTCTAAGCATTCTGCTTGCTCTATTGGGCAAACCGACATGCGAGTGTATTTTTGTAAAAAAGACACCCGATAACCATACATGCCAATGTGTCGGTAAACCGGCATAATATTGGTGATTTTGTCTTGCCCGTGTTGGTAAAGATCACGATCCCACGGAATAGCAGCGCGGCTGAAGTACATGGCGAAACCACGCCCGTCTAGCACGACTTTGACCACGTTAGGATCGAAGGCGTCTTCAGCTGAATCAATAGCGGTGCATATTGAGCTCATGCCTGCTTCTGGGTTAAGCAATAAGCCTTGTGCTGTTTGCTCGATTAAAGCTTTGGGGACTAAAGGCTCGTCGCCTTGTAAGTTAACCAACACATCGTCTTTATCCCAGCCTTTAATTTCGGCTACTTCTGCAATACGTTCTGTGCCATTTTCGTGAGCGGGGTTGGTCATGACCACTTCAGCACCAAAGCTACTAGCAATGTCGTAAATACGCTGATCATCAGTGGCAATAACAATATCTTTTACCCCGGTTTCAAGCGCGCGTTCGTAAGTGTGCTGGATCATGGGTTTGCCATTGAGCTCGATCAGCGGCTTGCCGGGTAGGCGGCTGCTGGAATAGCGTGCAGGGATTACGATTTTATAATTAGCCATAATGTGTCTTATTTTGTAGGGGTTGAAATTCTGTAGGGATTGAAGACCAGTCTTTTACTGCAAGCGTGTAAGTAGTATTCAAGACTTATTTTCAAATTCTGGCAGCATTGCTTTGATGTACGCTTCGTCTAGCGGCATGCGACTGCCTAATACAATGTCTGCGACTTCGCGGGCTACACCTTTGCCACCAGCGGCGTCTGTTATTAGATCCGAATGCTGCTTTACCAGCCAAAAGCCATCTGCTGGAGTAATGCTAAGACCAATGCGTTTCATTACTTTAAGATCTATTACATCGTCACCGACGTAGCATACTTGTTCAGGTTGAACAGATAACGCGGACATCAGTTCGCTCAATCGTGTCCATTTGTCGCTGCAACCTGGATAAAAATGAGGAATGCCAAGATCGTTAATACGCTTGTGCAGTGGCGCGCTGTCTTTTGCTGAAATAACGGCGGTTGTGATGTTGTAAGTATTCAACAATTTTATGCCGACGCCGTCTTTTACGTTAAAGTGTTTTACTTCTTCACCGCGTGCGCTGTAGCTTAATGTGCCATCGGTAAGTACACCATCAACATCAAACACCACAAGTTTGATATTACGCGCCTTATTTTTTATCGACTCGGTTAAGTTAAGCATGGTGACCTCATAAACTAAGCTAAGTCACTCATTGTAAAGCAATTTGTGAGCAGCTAAAAATAATAAAGCTGTTATAATAACAGCGTTAGTTACAAAAGGAGGTTTTTTCATGATCGATGCAGCAAATGATCGAAAGTATGGTTATGCGGGTTTAATTCCTTTGGCCGTCGGGTTTGCAGGTGCTCTTTTCGCAGTGTCTGGTTCAGTTGAAGTTTTTCTGGATTATTCAATTTTAGTTTTGATGTTTTTAACCGGTAGCTGCTGGGGTGCATTGCGCACGAAGAAGAAAAAAGCAGAAGATTGGCAGTTAGGTTTTACCATTGCGATATTTTTATGGGGTTGGTTCGCCACGTATTTACCCGATAACATTTCAGTATTGATGCTATTAGTCGCATTTTGGATGCTGCGCTTTTTAGAATCAGACAAGGTGTTTGGTAAGGTTTATACCGAGGATTATCGTGATCTTCGTGGTAAATTAACTTGGGTAGTCAGCGTTCTACACATCTTTGTTTTTGTGTTAATCAATTACACAGACAAAGCGGTATAGCGCGAATGTGAGAGCCTTGGTTGCTTATAAACAACCAAGGCTTTTATGTTGTTCTGTTTAATATCTATTTTTAGTATCCATTTTTACAGTTGCTCTAAATCAAACATTATTCAATTAATGATCGTTCAATCAATGATCGTTCAATCAACTTCTGCTGAATAAATTCGATTAAATATACAGTTTTCTGCCCTCTATGAGCTGTTTTGATTTATCCCATTCTTCACTGAATTTCAGTTTTTGCCGTTTTACGCTTACTGCATTATCAAAGTTACAAAACGTATTTTGATGGTTAAAGCGTAAATTTCCCTTGTAGTCGAATAAGATATGATTACTGTGCTTTTCACGGCTCATGGTCGGCTGTAGGCAGCGCACTTTAAAACGACTGCTTAGGCGCTGTTGCATCAGCATCATCGGATGTTCAGACAACCCCGGAATCTCATGGTGCAGTAATACTCTAATTTGTGTACGTTGCGATTGCCTAATAAACGCACTGAGGTTTTCTAAGCAAAAGGTATTGTTGAATACTGGATGCGCTAAGTCTTTAATTTCAATATCAATTTCTCGGCGCGATTGGCTAGCAGCGATCTGAAACCAAACGGGGCAGCCAGCAGGTTGTTCAGAATAATAGCCTTCGCCATCTAACCCGAGTAAAAAAGTATTACTGTTGGGGTTAGGGCGACCTATGATTTTTTCCATACGAATATGCGGAATGTTGGCGTCCCAAAACATTTCATGGACTGGGCGGTAGCCGTGTTGAAAGTAAAAATAGTAGCTGTTGGCTTGGCTGTGTAAAAAGATGCGAGTAATTTTTTTGTTTTGTAAAAACTGTTCAGCAGCGTGTAATAATCGGCTTCCCCAACCATGACGACGGTGTTCTTTTAATACCGCAATGCGGCCTAATCTGCCGTCGCTGGTAAGGCGGGCGCAGGCAACAGCGCGGTTGCCTTCTTTGCCCAGTAGGTGAACAGCGACCTTGTCGTCACTGTCCCACTCAAGGTCTTCGGGTACCTGTTGTTCTTCAACAAATACGGTTTGCCGAATATGACGTAGGGCTGACTGAGCTTCATCCCAGTTTACGAAGCTAATTTCCATATGAATCTCGTAACGTGTGTATTAATCAGCGGTAAAAAAATGGCCGTCTTGCCATAAGCTTAGCAAAAGTTGCTGGTTATCTTTATTTTCACACAAAACTTGCAGTTGTTTACCTTTATATTGACGCTGTTGGGTAAGATATTTGGCTAAATCCAAGCTGCTTAAGGGTTGCTCATAGACCTTGCCACCAGCATAAAAACTCATTGTATTTTCAGCGCAATTAAATGCAAACCGCGAGTGCAGTTCGCGCTGAATATCGCGGACTTGCAGGTCGTATTTTAGATCTGATAACGAATACGACTGGCTTTCTGATTGGCCGTTTTCTGATTGGCCGTTTTCTGATTGGCCGTTTTCTTCGTCAGTGTTATCAGTATTGTTGACTTGTTGATACTTAGGCTCAGTCATCAGTTTGCCAATGGAATCACTTAGTAATACCGGGTCGGCTAGGGCTCGCATCATAAAATCACGCACTTGTTGCAAGGCTGCTGCACTGATTTCGCCGCAGTTTTCTTGCGCTTCTAAGTCTGGGTCGCCATAGCGTTGGTCTTCGGTGCTGCTTGCGTCTATTTGATCCACCAAGCTGTGCATCAGCTCACTTTGGCTAGGGGCGCGAAAGCCAATACTGTAAGTTTGGCAATTGCCTTGAGATATACCGTAGTGAGCAAGACGCGGAGGCAGATATAACATGTCGCCAGGCTCTAGCAGCCAACGCTCTGTTTCTTCAAATTGAGACAAGATGCGTAATTTAGTCTCTTTGAGAAAATCATCTTGTTCGCTGCACATTTGGCCAATGCGCCATTCTCGCTGACCTTCGGCCTGCAAAAGAAATACATCGTACTGGTCGTAATGTGGGCCAACGCTGCCGCCGTCGGTGGCAAAGCTGATCATTAAATCGTCTATGCGCCAGTTAGGGATAAAATTAAAATCTTGCAGTAAATCAGCGGCTTCTGGTACCCACTGATCTACTCCTTGAATCAACAGTGTCCATTTATTGGCTGGAAGATTGGCAAAAGTGTCTTCGGCAAAAGGGCCACTGATTAATTGCCAAGGTGAGTCTGGGCCATTTTCCATAATAATGCGTGATTCAACTTCTTCTTCTAAGCTCATGCCTGCAAGTTCATCAGCATCGATCAGAGGTTTGAAGTTGGGGTAGGCCTGACGAATCAGTAGAGGTTTTTTTTGCCAATATTCTTTAAGAAATTGTTCTTTGCTGATGTTGCCAAGAATGCTTATGGGAATATTGCCAAGGGGGTTAATTGAAGAGCTCACTGTGATTACCGAATGCAATTTTGATTGCAAGATATGATACAGCAAAGTGAGGGGTTTGTCGGACTAAAGCCACGACCTACATAAAAATGTAGGTCGTACTTTAATGCGACGAAAGGACGACCTATGCAAAAATGTAGGTCGTACTTTAGTGCGACGAAAGGACGTCGTTATTAAAGAGTTACACTGCTTTAGCTTGCGCTGCTGCATTGCCAACATAAGATGCTGGTGTCATTGTTTTCAGCTCAGCGATAGCTTCTGCTGGCATGTCGAGGGTTTCGATAAACTCAGCCATGATTTCTTGAGTAATGGCTTTACCACGAGTAACGGCTTTAAGTTTTTCGTATGGCTGTTCAATGCCATAACGACGCATAACGGTTTGTACTGGCTCGGCCAATACTTCCCATGCGTTGTTTAAATCTGCAGCAATATTGGCTTCGTTAACTTGCAATTTGCTAATGCCTTTAAGTGCTGCTTGATAAGCGATTAGGCTGTAACCAAAACCAACACCCATGTTACGTAAAACAGTGGAGTCTGTTAGGTCACGCTGCCAGCGAGAAATAGGCAGTTTTTGAGCAAGGTGTGCCATGATGGCGTTAGCCATGCCTAGGTTGCCTTCTGAGTTTTCGAAGTCAATTGGGTTCACTTTATGCGGCATGGTAGAAGATCCAACTTCGCCAGCAATGGTTCTTTGCTTAAAGTAACCGTTTGAAATATACGCCCAGATGTCACGGTTAAAATCGATCAAAATGGTATTGAAGCGAGCGATTGCATCGAACATTTCGGCAATGTAATCGTGAGGTTCAATTTGGGTGGTGTAGGGGTTGAAGGCTAACCCTAAAGACTCGATGAATATTTGAGCATTGTCTGCCCAATCGATAGCTGGGTAAGCAGAAAGGTGTGCGTTGTAGTTACCCACTGCACCGTTGATTTTACCTAATAATGGCACGGTTTCTAGTTGTGCTATTTGTCGCTCTAAACGTGCAACCACGTTGGCCATCTCTTTTCCTAAGGTGGTAGGAGAGGCTGTTTGGCCGTGGGTGCGCGACAGCATGGGTAATTCAGCGTAATCGTGCGCAAGACCGCGGATGGCGTTGGCTACTTTGCGCATATAAGGCAAAGCAACGTCTTCGCGACCTTCTTTTAGCATTAAAGCGTGAGAAAGGTTGTTGATGTCTTCTGAGGTGCAGGCAAAGTGAACAAATTCAGAGACAGCTAATAATTCATCATTACCAGCAAACGATTCTTTGATGAAATATTCAACCGCTTTTACGTCGTGGTTGGTCGTTGCTTCAATGTCTTTGATGCGCTGGGCGTCAGCTTCAGAAAAGTTGGCAACAATGGCGTTTAATTGATCGTTTGTTGCGGCACTAAAAGCTGCAACTTCGGTAATTTCTGCATGGTCAGCTAAGCGTTGCAACCAACGAATCTCAACTTCAACACGACAGCGGATTAGGCCAAACTCTGAAAAGATATGACGTAACTCTTTAGTTTTGCTGCCGTAACGGCCGTCAATGGGTGAAATTGCGCTTAGTGCAGAAAGTTCCATGGATTCGTTTCTCGCCTGTCATTTAATAGGATGAAATATGTGAGTGTTGCCGAAATTTTATGGCGCGCATTCTACCTGAAAAGCAGACTTTGTGCATCTTTGATATAGCGTTTACGATTGAACAGCAGATGCCAGCGGCGCCCGCCAATTTGTCGCCATAAAATAGCGGCGCGAATACCGGCTAATAGCAACGCTCTTACTTTATTGGCATTGAGGCTGTTTTGCAGAACCTGCGGATTCCCCGAGACTTTAATTCTAAAAGATAAGGTGCTTAAGGTTTTTTGGTAGGTATCTGCTAAGCCGCCAATAACGCTTTCGTGGCCGATATGAAAATGTTCAGCTTGGCGTAAGCTCGACTGAATGTTATTGCCCAATTGATTCATCATGTCATTATTCTTACGCAAGCGACTTTCTAAGTGAATAATGCTTAGGGCGTAGCGCATGACATCGGGTTGAATGTCTTGCTTTATCTTGGTCGATTCGCTGCCCATTAGCTTACAAATACCATGATATCCAGCCTGTAGATTGGGCTTAACACCATAAATATCGTCGAAGCTGTTGGGGTTTTGCTGAAATAGGCTGGCAATCAACAGTTCTAATTCGACAGTCGGGATTTCGCCAGTCCGCGCGAGTTGTTCAACCAAGCTCGCAGCCTGAAAAATAGCCGCTAAAGCAATAGTTTGCTGTTGGTATTGTTGGGTTTTGCTCATGTTTGTAATCCGCAAAGCTGGTGCTTGAATAATGGCTTAATCAAAGGCTTATTTAACTAGGATAGGGCGTTCAGGATCAACCTGAGTATATTCGATAACACCACCGCCTAAACACACCTCATCTTGATAAAATACAACGCTTTGTCCTGGGGTTACCGCACGCTGAGGTTCTTTGAAGGTTACTAAGTATTGACCATCTTCATTTTTAGTAACGCTGCACTGCTGGTCGCTCTGGCGATAGCGAACTTTTGCGGTGCACGTCATGGGTAATTGCGGCTCTTCGTTAACCCAGTAGATTTGATGGGTGGTTAATGAATGGCTAAATAGAATCGGGTGATTTTTGCCTTGCGCAGCAATTAGTACGTTTCTATCAAGGTCTTTTTTTGCCACATACCATGGGTCGTCAGAATAGCCATTAAGCCCGCCAATGCCTAGGCCCTGGCGCTGTCCTAATGTGTGATACATAAGTCCTTGGTGCTTGCCAATGGCGTCGCCATCTGGGGTTTCAATAACGCCAGGTTGCGCCGGTAAGTACTGTTGTAAAAAATCTTTAAAGCGTCGTTCGCCAATAAAGCAGATGCCGGTAGAATCTTTTTTATTGTGAGTGATTAAGTCGTGTTCTTCTGCGATACGGCGTACTTCAGGCTTTTCTAATTCACCTACCGGAAAGAGTGTTTGCGCGATTTCAGTACCGGCAACGGCGTGTAAAAAATAACTTTGGTCTTTGTTGCCATCAATACCACGCAATAATTGGGCACGACTGCCATGCTCGGTTTCTATATCTTGGCGGCGCACGTAATGGCCAGTGGCAATATAATCTGCGCCTAACACTTTTGTGTAATCTAAAAAGGCTTTGAATTTTATTTCGCGGTTGCACAAGATGTCTGGATTAGGGGTGCGACCGGCCTTGTATTCTTCTAAGAAGTGCTCGAATACATTATCCCAATACTCGCTGGCGAAGTTGGCGGTGTGTAATTTCATCCCCAGTTTATCTGCGACAGCTTGAGCGTCAGCAAGATCGTCCATGGCGGTGCAATAATCGGTGCCGTCATCTTCGTCCCAGTTCTTCATGAACAAGCCTTCCACTTGATAGCCTTGTTGTTGCAATAGAAGGGCTGATACTGAGGAATCTACACCGCCGGACATGCCGACAATAACGAGGGTTTCTGCTTTGGGCTTGTTAATCATTTTAAACGTCTAGCTCTTTAACTGTCGATATGTTCGTAAATAAGATCAAGTGGGTACTTCTTGCCATTGATATGGTCTTGCACACATTGTTTTACAAGGGGGCTGCGCAGATTTTCTAATTGCGCTATTTCCTCCCAGCTAAGCCACTTGGCGTTGAGTATACCATCATCTAGATGGCTTTCGGCCACATGTTTGATGGCCTTGGCAGCAAAACAGTAACGATGGTAGGTTGCGCCATTGGCCGGTGCCTTAAAAACATAAATTCCAACCAGATGAGTCAGCAATACTTTCCAGCGTGTTTCTTCAAAAGTTTCACGAATAGCGGCAGCAGCGATGGTTTCGCCGGCATCAATATGACCCGCAGGCTGATTATAAACAATGCCAAAATCTCCCTGTGAATTAATGATGCGATTCTCTTCTACCATTAAATACTTACCGTCTTGCTCAACAATGGTGGCAACGGTTGCATGAGGTGTCCAGCGTTGGGGTTCTTTGATCATGCCTTGATTCCTGTTAACTCTTAGTTGCTCTTAGCTATATTAACGGCGGTTTTTTTTGTATTTGCTGCGCGTGACGTTGCCATCGAATTTTTTATCAATGTTTTTCTTGGTTGCGCCGCTGGTAGCTTGCTGAACCGATTCACTGGGCAGGGCAACGGTGTCTTCGCGAATTTCACCCGGTTTTAATCCTTTAATGGTCCAATCTCCTATTTGCATACGTATTAAGCGCAAACAAGGTAAGCCAACAGCAGCAACCATGCGACGAACTTGGCGATTGCGTCCTTCTATTATAGTAACTTGGATCCAGTTGGTAATTTGACCTTCACGCGGGCGAATAGGTGGGTGGCGTGGCCAAATTTTTACCGATGCCATTTGGCGTACTTTGGCGGGTGCGGTCATGCCATCGTTCAATTTTACGCCAGCACGAAGTTGGTCTAATGCTTCTTTTTTGACCTCGCCCTCCACTTGAACCCAATAAGTTTTTGGCAATTTGTGACTTGGGTGACTAATCTGATGTTGAAGGGGCCCTTCATTGGTTAACAACATAAGTCCTTCAGAGTCATAATCAAGACGCCCAGCTGGGTGAAATCCTTTGGCTTTTATGTATTTGGCTAATGTGGTTTTCCCTTCGTGAGCAGAAAATTGTGACAATACGTTAAAGGGCTTGTTAAACAGGATGAGATTGGGCATAAAAATGAAACCTTGTAAAGAAACTACCAAATACTACAATATTGTATGATAAATGCGCTTTTATTGTAGAAAATCTACAAAAAGGCCTTTTGATTATACCATTGCGTGTTAATATTCGTGCCCGCTACAGCTCATAAAGTTTTATTAAATACTTAAATGAGTCCAGATGAAGTGACCACAAGTCACTTTTATTATGCCTGACGGGTCTAAAGAATCGAAGTCGACCACAAGTCGATTTTTCTAGGGCTACTGGCGCTACAGCCAAAGAACATTAGGACAAATAATGAACAAGTACATTCCTAAAATAATCTATACCGAAACAGATGAAGCTCCAGCACTTGCAACGTATTCGCTGCTGCCAATCATCCAAGCATTCGCTAAGACAGCAAATATCGTTATCGAAACCCGCGATATTTCATTAGCAGGGCGAATCATTGCTAACTTCCCCGATTTTTTAACCACCGAGCAACAACGCCCAGATGCTTTGGCTGAGCTTGGTGAGTTGGCTAAAACCCCTGAAGCTAATATCATCAAACTGCCTAATATCAGTGCTTCAGTACCTCAGCTAGTGGCGGCCATTAAAGAATTACAAAGCCAAGGCTTTGCTCTACCTAATTATCCAGAAGATCCAGAAAACGAAGCTGAAGCAGATATTAAAGCGCGTTATGGCAAGATATTAGGCAGTGCGGTTAACCCAGTATTACGTGAAGGTAACTCAGACCGTCGCGTTGCTGACCCCGTTAAGCAGTATGCTCAAAAGCATCCACATTCTATGGGTGAATGGTCTAAAGACTCTGAATCCCATGTTGCTTCTATGTCTGAAGGCGACTTTTATGGCAGTGAACAATCTGCTGTATTGCCAGTAGCTGATGACGTACGCATTGAGTTGGTGAAAGAAGATGGTTCGGTTCAAGTTTTAAAAGCCAGTACTAAGTTACAGGCTAACGAAGTCATTGACTCTGCGGTTATGAGTTGTGAGTCTTTGCGTGATTATTTTGAAGCGCAAATGCAAGATGCAAAAGAAAAAGGCGTTATGCTGTCTTTGCACCTTAAAGCGACCATGATGAAAGTTTCTGACCCAGTGATGTTTGGTCACGCGGTGACGGTTTATTACAAAGAAGTGTTTGAAAAATACGCTGACCTATTCGAAGAGTTAGGCGTAGAAGAGACCAACGGTCTGGGCGACGTTTACGATAAAATTAAGGTGTTGCCTGCTGCTCAGCAAGAAGAAATTGAAGCAGCTATTATGGCGGTTTATGAATCGCGTCCTAAATTAGCCATGGTTGATTCTGACCGTGGAATTACTAACTTGCATGTACCAAGCGACGTAATTGTTGATGCTTCAATGCCAGCAGCAATTCGTGCTTCTGGTAAAATGTGGGGCTCAGACAACAGGCTGCATGATACTAAAGCGATGATTCCAGATCGCTGCTATGCCAATGTTTTTCAAGAAACCATTCAGTTTTGTAAAGACAATGGTGCTTTTGATGTTTCTACCATGGGCAGCGTGTCGAACGTTGGCTTAATGGCGCAGAAAGCAGAAGAATACGGTTCTCATGACAAGACCTTCATCTTAAAAGACGCTGGTACTGTTCGTGTTGTAAACCAAGCAGGTGAAACCTTGCTGGAGCACCATGTAAACGTGGGCGATATTTGGCGCATGTGCCAGACCAAGGATGCACCGATTCAAGATTGGGTTAGATTAGCGGTTAAGCGTGCCCGTGAAACAAATCAGCCAGCGGTATTTTGGTTAGACCCAGCACGTAGCCATGATGCTAACTTGATCAACATCGTTAAGCGCTATCTAAACGATCACGATACCAGTGGGCTTGAGATTCATATCATGTCTCCGGTTGAGGCTGTGCGTTATTCTATGAATCGCGTTAAAGCAGGTTTTAATACCATTTCTGTTACGGGTAACGTATTGCGTGATTACTTAACCGACCTGTTCCCAATTCTAGAGCTGGGCACCAGTGCGAAGATGCTTTCTATTGTGCCATTGCTTGCAGGTGGTGGTCTTTATGAAACAGGTGCTGGCGGTTCTGCCCCTAAGCATGCTCAGCAATTGGCTGAAGAAGGGCACTTACGCTGGGATTCATTAGGAGAGTTTTTAGCCTTGTGCGTATCTTTGGAAGATCTAGGTCGTAAGACTGAAAATCCAAAAGCGATGGTACTGGCTAAAACATTAAATGAAGCAACAGGCCGTTTCTTAGATCATGACCGTTCGCCACTGCGTAAAGTAGGGCAACTGGATAACCGTGGCAGTCACTATTACTTGGCGACTTATTGGGCAGAATATCTATCCAAGCAGGATGACGATGCTGAATTAAAAGCCTTGTTCACTAAGTTGAATGATGACTTAGCTGAATATCACTCGGATATTGTGGCTGAGTTAAGTCATGCCCAAGGAACTCGTGTTGATTTAGGGGGTTATTATCACCTAGATGCTGAAAAGGCCGTTAATATCATGCGCCCGAGTAATACTTTAAACTGCATCATTGATGCTGTTTAATATTGATGCTTAATCAATGTTTATAATATTGGATTAATGTGCGTCAAGTTTAGAAAAAGAAAATAAAAGAAAATAAAAGAAGCGAGCAGCAAGCTCGCTTTTTTTATGTCAGTTAATCAGCGACCTTGTCAGCAAAGGTCAAGTAAGTAAGAGTGCTAGGGCAAACCTTTTTAACTTGCTATGATTTAACTTACTATTATTTAAGTTAGTATGATTTAGCTTGCTGCTATTAAATTTAGTACTATTTAATTTGCTGCTATTAAACTTACGACTAATTAACTTTAAAGCGGGGGAATCATCCCCATATCTATAAATGCAATTGATGAAATTCAAAAAAATGTTGAAATCTCAACTAAGATTACAAAATGACGACCCTATTTATGATGGTAATTTGGCAGTCGAAACGGCTAAACCAAAGTTAAAACCCCCTGCCATGTATAAGGTCTTAATGATTAATGATGATTACACTCCCATGGAATTTGTTGTAGAAGTACTGCAATCGTTCTTTGGTAAGTCCGGTGAGCAAGCAACACAAATAATGCTTGCGGTCCATAATAAGGGCGCAGCCGTATGTGGTATATACACAAAAGATATTGCAGAAACAAAAGCAGCTTTTGTGAATGATTATGCAAGAGAATGTCAATACCCATTAATCTGTGAGGTTGTCCCTGCAGAAGGTGATGACTAAAAGATCTATTACTCAGGAGGCATTATGCTGAACAGAGAGCTTGAGCAAACGTTAAATGATGCATTCAAGGCGGCACGCGTTAAACGCCATGAGTTTATGACGGTTGAACACTTACTGTTGTCTTTATTAGATAACGAAGCCGCCCTTACTGTACTAAATGCATGCGGTTCAGACATCAGTAAATTACGCAAAGATCTATCAGAATTTGTTGATTCTACGACGCCTCTTATTCAAGAGCATGATGACGAGCGTGAAACGCAGCCTACACTGGGTTTTCAACGAGTATTACAACGTGCGGTTTTTCATGTGCAGTCGTCGGGTAAATCGGAAGTTACTGGTGCGAATGTTTTGGTCGCTATTTTTAGCGAGCAAGAAAGCCAAGCGGTGTACTTTTTAAAGCAGCAAAACATCGCTCGTATCGATGTGGTTAACTTTATCTCCCATGGCATTGCTAAGGTACCAGGCCAAGAGGATCAGTCTGAGCATTTGCTTGAGGCGGATGAAGACGGCCAAGAATCGGCTACCAAGAGTGCGCTAGAAGGCTATGCTACCAATTTAAACCGTCAAGCGAAGGATGGTTTAATTGATCCTTTGATAGGGCGCGATGTTGAAGTTAATCGCGTGGTACAAATTTTGGCCCGTCGTCGTAAAAATAATCCCTTGTTAGTGGGGGATTCTGGTGTGGGTAAAACAGCCATTGCAGAAGGCTTAGCCAAGCGCATAGTTGATGGTGATGTGCCAGATGTTATCGCCGATGCGGTTGTTTACAGCTTAGATATGGGTGCTTTGTTGGCGGGTACTAAATACCGTGGTGACTTTGAAAAACGCTTCAAGGCATTACTAGCCGAACTCAAAAAACAGCCACATGGCATTTTATTTATCGATGAAATTCACACTATTATTGGTGCAGGTGCTGCTTCTGGTGGTGTTATGGATGCCTCTAATTTACTTAAGCCGATGCTAAGTAGCGGTGAAATTCGTTGCATGGGATCCACGACGTTTAATGAATTCCGTGGTATTTTTGAAAAAGACAGTGCATTAACGCGTCGCTTCCAAAAAGTGGATGTCGGCGAGCCGAGTGTAGAAGATACCTACTTGATCCTTAAAGGCTTGAAGTCTCGGTTTGAAGAGCATCATGAGTTGAAATATCAAGACAAGGCATTGCGTGCAGCGGCAGAATTAGCCGATCGCTACATTACTGATCGTAATCTGCCCGATAAGGCGATTGATGTAATTGATGAAGTGGGTGCCAGTCAGCGTTTATTGCCAGCAAACAAGCGTAAAAAAGTAATTGGGGTGCACGATGTCGAGGCGATTGTTGCTTCTATTGCGAGAATCCCACCGAAAAGCGTTTCTGCTTCTGATAAAGAATTATTGTATGGCTTAGAAGATAAGCTAAAAATGGTAGTGTTTGGCCAGGATGAAGCTATTGGTACTTTAGCCGCAGCGGTTAAGCTATCACGCGCTGGTTTGAATGCACCTGAAAAACCAACCGGTTCTTTCTTGTTTGCCGGCCCGACGGGTGTGGGTAAAACCGAAGTTAGCCGTCAGTTGGCGAAAGTCATGGGAATGGAATTGCTGCGCTTTGATATGTCTGAATATATGGAAAGACATACGGTTTCGCGCTTAATTGGTGCGCCTCCTGGCTATGTGGGGTTCGATCAAGGCGGCCTGTTAACCGAAGCAGTAAATAAAAATCCTCATTGTGTCTTGTTGCTGGATGAAATTGAAAAAGCACACCCAGAGGTATTTAATATCCTGTTGCAGGTGATGGATCATGGTACGTTAACTGACAATAATGGTCGTAAAACAGACTTCCGTAATGTCATTTTAATCATGACTACTAACGCCGGTGCCGAAACTATTAGTCGTCGATCGATTGGTTTTTCTCATCAAGATCACAGTACAGATGGTATGGAAGCTATTCGTAAGCAGTTTACTCCAGAATTCCGTAACCGTTTAGACAGCATTATTCAGTTCTCTGCACTAACCCGCGATAACATTATGTATGTGGTTGATAAATTCTTAGTCGAACTGCAAGCGCAGCTAGATGATAAGAAGGTTCATATGCACATTACAGATGAAGCGCGTAAGTGGTTTGCTGAGAATGGCTATGATGAAAAAATGGGTGCGCGTCCCATGAATCGCCTAATTCAAGAGAAACTTAAAAAGCCATTGGCCGAGAAGATCTTGTTTGGTGATTTAGAAGGGGGAGGAGAAGTTGAGATTTGTCTAAATGATGCAAAAGATGGCATCGATTTAAACATCGTAGAAGAGGTTGTCGCTTAGGCGATCTCTTTCTTTTAAGCAGACAAAAAAAATGGCCGATTAGCAATGCTAATCGGCCTTTTTGTTTTTAATTGAAAATATAAGTTATATTTTTAATTAAACGTTAAGTATTAACGCGCGCGATAAGTAATACGGCCTTTACTAAGGTCGTAAGGTGTTAGTTCCACCTTTACTTTGTCGCCGGTCAAAATGCGGATGTAGTTTTTACGCATTTTTCCAGAAATGTGAGCTGTTACCACGTGATCGTTTTCCAACTTAACACGGAACATTGTATTCGGAAGGGTATCAATAACCTCTCCGTCCATTTCAATATGATCGCCTTTTGCCATTCTTCACCTGTTGACATTATCTAATGCGGCGAATTCTGCCTTAAAAACGATCAAGAAGCAAAGGCTATCGCTCGATAACTGTTATATAAGCTGATTATCGATCAGATTGCGCCAGCGTTGGCCATCAAAAACCTCTAATGGCTGGTAATCTGCCTTATAATTCATCTTACTCGACTCTTTTATCCAATAGCCCAGATAGGTAAAAGGCAGTTGCATCGAAATTCCTTGGCTAATAAGTGCCAGCACCATAAAGCGTCCTAGCGATCGCTTGTCTTGGTTTGGGTCAAAGTAGCTGTAAATAGCCGATAGGCCATCATAAAAAATGTCGACAACGCAGCAGGCAACCAAATCACCTTTGTCGTTTCTGGCTTCAAGAAACTTATGGGTTCCATGACCATCAATTAAAAAACCTTGATATTGCTCTTTTGTTGCAGGAAACATCTCACCATCTTTGTGGCGTGTGTTGATATAGTGTTCATACAAAGCATAGTGTTCTTGATAAAAATCAATTTCGGCCCAGCGCAGTTGAAGGTCTTGATTGCGCTTAATCGCTTTTTTTTGATTTTTACTCGGTGTGAATTGTGAATTTATGATGCGTGATGAGTGGCAAGCGTTACAGTTTGGGCAGTTAGGACGATACACTAAGCGCCCACTGCGACGAAAACCTTGAAGATGTAGCAGATTTAATTGATCTTCACTCGGTTTACTTTCAGGGTCTATAAATAGGCTGTTGCTTTGTCTATCGGGTAAATAACCACATGCTGTGTCTTCGATATGACGATAAAACTCTAATGCGTTGTCGGCGAGGCTCATGGCGTTAACAATACCGGTAATGTCAGTTTATAGGGTGTGGCTAAGGCCGCTTTTAATTGTTGTTCGAATGCATCACGACTGATTTCACGCGCACCAAAATTAGCCATATGATCAGTATGCATCTGGCAATCAATAAAATGCACGCCGTTGGCGAATAAATAATCAGCAAAAAAAGCAAATGCTAATTTTGAGCCGTTGTTGGCTTTATTAAACATAGATTCACCGAAAAAAACTCGATCGATCAGTAAACCATATAACCCGCCGACCAAATAACCGTCTTTGTCCCAGCATTCAATCGATTGTGCTACGCCATTGCGATTGAGTTGGATGTAAGCCTGTTCCATTTCTTCCGTTATCCAAGTGCTTACTTGGCCCTGATCTTCACGGGGCAGAGCACACTGGTAAATAACTTCTTCAAATGCTTGATTGCAGCTGATGCGATAAGGCGGTTTTTTCATCACTTTACGCAGGCTGCGACTGATGTGTAGGTCAGCCGCGTGTAACACCATGCGCGGGGCGGGACTCCACCACAAAATAGGGCTCTCATCATCAAACCACGGAAAAATACCGCGTCGATAAGCTGCTATTAACCAGCTGGGTGTTAACAGCCCGCCCGCCGCTAATAATCCGTTAGGATCTGTTTTCGCCGTATGTGTATCTGGAAAATAAGGCGGTTTGTCTTCGGATAACCAATCAATCATAAGGCTCAAAATGTTAGAATGCGAGTAATAGAAAAAGCATGATAGACTGTCGCCAATCTATTGTTATTATTAAGGATACCTGCTTTGGCAGAGGAAAAACCAGAAAAAAAGAATCGTAACCTAAAACAGGATTTTGCCTTACTTACACTTACCGCATTGTGCTTATATGTGTTGTTGGCTTTGGTTACTTATTCGCCGCTAGACGACAGTTGGTCTGCTGCGGGTGCCGATAACGGTTTTCTAAACGCCGGCGGCCCTGTCGGTGCTTATTTGGCTGATGCGTTATTGCATGGCTTGGGTTTTCTGGCCTATGTTATTCCGTTGCTTGCTGCTGGCAAGGTATTGCAAATTTTTCGCAGCCGTCATTCCAATACTTCTGGTTCAATCTGGATGCTGCGTCTATTGGGCTTTTTCTTGTCGATTATCTCCATGGCGGCTTTAATTGAGCTAACTACTCTTAACCAGCATGCCAATGATTTGCCAGCTGGCAGCGGTGGTATTATGGGGCAAGCCATTGCAGAAATAACCGTTGCTTGGTTTAGCGTGATGGGCGGTGCAATTTTACTGATTTTGACGCTGTGCATTGGCTTGATGTTGTTTTGGGAATTCTCCTGGCTGCGAGTGTTTGATATTGTTGGCCATTATGTGTTGCTGCTGTTTGCCATTTTGTTTGGTCAAATTAAAGCTGTTATCAAAACAATAATGTCAAATAGAGCTGCTTCTAAAAGTAAGGCAAAGCAGCGCGCACTGATGGCAGTTGACGCCGAGAATCTTGATAAGAATTTTGATAAGAATCCCGCTAAGAATGATGTAAGGAGTGACGCAACAGCAAATTCTCCAGCAATTAAACAACCAGCCGCTGTGGCAATAAAAAATACTGCGGGGCGTAATTCCTCACAGCGTAAAGAACCCACCATTACCGAAATTGTTAGCCACAGTCCTTTAGAATCATCAGCGACAATCGCTGCTGTACCATTATCCCAACCTGCTAAAGCGAAAGAAGTTAAAATTGAACCGTTGGAAAAACGACAAACTAAACCCAGCGAACGCGCAGTACGTGATCTTCAAGGCAAGTTGTTTTCAGAGCAAAACCCGTTGCCTTCTATTGCTTTATTAGACCCTGCAGATGAAGACCAAAAAATAGGCTATTCAAAAGATCGATTAGAAGAATTATCGATTATGTTGGAACAAAAACTTGCCGATTTTAACATTAAAGCAGAAGTTGTCGCCGTTGCGCCGGGTCCAGTAATTACCCGTTTTGAAATCCAGCCTGCTCCTGGCACCAAAGCCAGCAAGGTGTCGGGTATCGCACAAGACTTAGCGCGCTCTATGGCTATGAATAGTGTGCGCGTTGTAGAAGTTATTCCGGGCAAATCGGTGATGGGCATAGAAATCCCCAACGAGCATCGAGCCATGGTGCGTTTGTCATCGGTGCTGTCGTCGGAAGATTTTGATAAATCAAAATCACCTTTAACAATTGCCTTAGGGCACGATATTGCTGGTAATCCGGTCGTTACAGATCTTGCCAAAATGCCACATTTATTAGTTGCTGGCACCACAGGTTCTGGTAAATCGGTGGGCGTTAATGCCATGATCATTAGCTTATTGTATAAGTCGACCCCCGATGAAGTGCGCTTAATAATGGTTGACCCTAAAATGCTTGAACTCTCGGTTTATGAGGGTATTCCGCATTTATTAACCCCTGTTATTACCGACATGACTCTAGCAGCCAATGGTTTGCGTTGGTGTGTCGAAGAAATGGAGCGCCGCTATCAATTAATGGCGGCATTGGGCGTGCGTAATGTTGCTGGTTTTAATGCCAAGGTTAAAGAAGCGATTGCCGCCGACACACCACTGCCTGATCCTTTATGGCAAATAGATCAAAGCTTTGATACCACGCCACCAACCTTGGTGCCGTTACCCTACATTGTGGTGGTGGTTGATGAGTTTGCCGATATGATGATGACCGTGGGTAAAAAGGTTGAAGAGCTGATTGCGCGTATTGCACAAAAAGCGAGAGCCGCGGGTATACATTTAATTTTAGCCACTCAGCGACCGTCGGTCGATGTGATCACTGGTTTGATTAAAGCCAACGTTCCTACGCGGATTGCTTTTCAAGTGTCATCTAAAATTGATTCTCGCACCATTCTTGATCAAGGTGGTGCCGAGCAGCTACTGGGCCATGGCGATATGTTGTTTCAACCAGCGGGTACCAGTATTCCCATTCGTGTTCACGGTGCTTTTGTTGATGACGATGAAGTACACCGAGTGGTTGCTGAGTGGAAAACCAAGGGTGAGCCTAATTATATTGAAGAGATTACACAGGTTACCGAGCAGGCAGGTTTAACCTTAGAAGGTGGCGATGAAAAAGATGATCTATACGATCAGGCGGTTGAATTTGTTACCGAGACTCGTAAAGCTTCTATTTCTTCGGTGCAGCGTAAATTTCGCATCGGTTATAACCGTGCCGCGCGTTTAGTAGAAACGATGGAAGCCAGTGGCGTGGTGTCTCCGCCAGCTCATAATGGCAGTCGCGAAGTAATAGCACCTGCGCCGATTGCTCGCTAGCCTGATAATCAGACAAGCAGATCGATAATAGATAATGAATAATAGGAATTAACGTGACAAAATTTTACCCGATACGATTGGTTGTAGCGCTTTCAGCCTTGGTAACTGTGTCTGTGAGCAGTATTGCCGATGTGTCTGTCGCTAACACCATTAGCACAACCAATATCACAACGCAGCCTGTAGCTAATACACAAAATGCGGTAGAAGAGTTGCAGAAACGCTTAGGTAAAATACAAAGCTTCTCTGCCAATTTTGTGCAGCTTACCCAAGACAGCCAAGGTAATGTTCTGCAGCGAGTAGACGGATTTATGCAAGTTGCCAAACCCGGCAAGTTACATTGGCAAACAGAGGGTATTTACGAGCAGTTGGTGATTTCTAATGGTTCATCTTTGTGGATTTACGACGCTGATTTAGAGCAGGTGAGTATCAAAAATATGGATAACCGCTTAGCTGAAACTCCAGCATTATTGTTAGGGGGTGATATAAGCGCCATCGCTGACGATTTCATTATTAATCAACAGCCTACCGATGCCAGTATTTTGTATGTTTTGCAGCCCAAAGATACCAGCCAGTTGTTTGATTCTTTAGAACTGCGCTTTAATACTTTAGTTGAATCTCAGCCCTTAATAGAAATGACCATCAGCGATGCGTCGGGGCAGATAACCCGAATCGACTTTCAGAATGTGCAACATAACCCTGAGTTAAACGATAGTATTTTTACTTTTACTATCCCTAAGGGTATTGATGTTATTGACGGACGTCACGGCGCGTATTAATGAGCTCGAGTGATCTTTTCTCCGTGCAGCAAGAAGACGAAGCAAGAGTTAGTGCACCTCTTGCTGCGCGCTTAAGACCACAGAATCTGGCTGATTACTTTGGCCAGCAGCATCTTTTGGGGCCTAATGGCCCATTGCGTTTAATGCTCGATCAAAAAAGCCTTCACTCTATGATTTTGTGGGGCCCACCTGGCGTAGGTAAAACGACGTTGGCGCGTTTGTTAGCGCAAAGTGAAGATTGTGATTTCTTATCTTTGAGTGCCGTAATGGCCGGCATTAAAGAAATTCGTGAGGTGGTAGCCAAAGCCAAGCAAAATCAAGCGATGCGCCGTCGCACGGTGTTGTTTGTTGACGAGGTGCATCGTTTTAATAAAAGTCAGCAGGATGCCTTTTTACCGTATGTTGAAGACGGCACCTTCATTTTTATTGGCGCAACCACAGAAAACCCTTCGTTTGAATTAAATAATGCCTTGTTGTCGCGTGCCCGCGTGTATGTGCTGAAATCGATGGCAAATGCCGATTTAGTGACGGTTTTACAGCGGGCTTTGGCCAGTAAGATGGGCTTTTCTGGTCGCTATCAGGCCAGTGATGAGGTGTTGCTGGCCTTGGCAAAATCTGCTGATGGCGATGCCAGAACCGCACTTAACTTACTTGAAATCTCCAGTCAGTTGGCAACTGACTCAATCATTAGCATGGATGTTGTTAGCACCAGTTTGCAAAACAGCTTTCGCCGCTTTGATAAAGGTGGCGATGCCTTTTATGACCAAATTTCGGCGTTGCACAAATCGGTTCGTGGCTCTGATCCGCAGGGTGCCTTGTATTGGTTTGCAAGAATGATTGACGGTGGTTGCGACCCTCTTTATATTGCCCGCCGCGTTGTACGTATGGCCAGTGAAGAAATAGGCAATGCCGATCCGCGTGCATTGACCATCAGTTTGAATGCGTGGGATGTTCAGCAACGCTTAGGTTCTCCAGAAGGTGAATTGGCCATTGCCCAAGCCATTAGTTATTTAGCCTGTGCGGCTAAAAGCAATGCGGTGTATATGGCTTATAAGCAGTTACTGGTCACTGTGGCGCAACAGCCTTCGTATGAAGTGCCGCTGCATTTGCGCAATGCGCCAACTAAGCTGATGAGTTCAATGGGTCACGGTGAAGAATATCGCTATGCCCACGATGAAGAAAATGCGTTTGCGGCAGGTGAGTGCTATTTGCCAGAAGAAATTAAAGATAGCCTTTTTTATCAGCCCGTTGAGCGTGGTCTTGAGTTAAAAATCTCAGAAAAACTGCGCTATCTCGATGAACTAAACAGAAGCTCCAGCCGTCAGCGGTATTCACAGGTGAATAAAGATGACTAGCTTGCTGTGGATTGGGCTGGGTGGCGCTCTTGGCGCAATGGGGCGTTTTAGCTTAGGATCTGCGATATTTAAATGGCTGGGTAAAGACTATCCTTATGGCACCTTGGCAGTGAACCTGATAGGCTCCTTTGCTATTGGCATGGCTTACGTATGGCTGGTTGAAAATAATACGATTGGCGCGGGTTCTGATACTCAGCGTCAATTCATAATGGTTGGGTTTTTGGGGGCGTTCACGACCTTTTCCACCTTTTCGTTAGAAAGCATTGCCCTATTACAGCAGGGTAGAACCACGGCATTTTTTACTTATATTGCCCTGAGTTTGATTGGCTGTTTGCTGGCGACAGCACTTGGTATGATATTAACAAAACAATTGGTTTAAAAATCACATGCTCGACATTAGAACAATTCGCGAAAATCTAGACGATGTAGCTGCACGCCTTAAAATTAAAGGCTTTGATCTAGACATTGAAAAATTCCAGCAGTTAGATAAGGCTCGCAGTGCTGCTTTGACTGCTGCACAGTTATTGCAAGCCGAAAAGAAAAAAGCGTCCAAGCAAATTGGCCAGCTAATTGGTCAAGGTATGACCCCGGACGAAGCAAAAGCGCAAGTGATGGGTTCGTTAAACGATAATATTGAAGCAGAAGAGAAAAAGGCTAAAGCCGCAGAAGCTGAGGTAAAAGACTTTTTATTATCGATTCCTAATATTCCTCAATCGGATGTACCTGCAGGCAAAGATGAAGACGACAATATTGAAGTGTCGACTTGGGGTACGCCCAAAAATTTCTCTTTTGAACCTAAAGACCATGTTGATTTAGGTGAGGCCAATGGCGGCCTAGATTTTGAAGCAGGCACGAAACTTACCGGTTCTCGCTTTGTTGTCATGAAAGGCCAAATGGCACGTTTACACAGAGCTCTTGCTCAATTCATGCTAAATACCCACACCGACGAACATGGCTATGATGAAGTATATACGCCGTACTTGGTGAATAAGGATTCGTTATTTGGTACGGGGCAGTTGCCTAAGTTTTCTGAAGATTTATTCAAGATTGAAGGTGAGCAGGAATTCTATTTAATTCCTACGGCTGAAGTTCCAGTGACAAATATCGCTCGCGACAGTATTTTAAATGGTGATTTACCCCAGAAATTTGCTTGTCATACCCCATGTTTCCGTAGCGAAGCTGGCAGCTATGGTCGTGATACTCGCGGCATGATTCGTCAGCACCAGTTTGATAAAGTTGAGTTAGTGCAGTTTGTTCATGCTTCACAATCAACCCCAGCGCTTGAAGAGTTAACCGGTCATGCAGAAGCTATTTTGCAGAAGCTTGAACTTCCTTACCGTAAAGTGATTCTTTGTGGTGGTGATTTAGGCTTTTCAGCAGCAAAGACGTTTGACTTAGAAGTTTGGCTTCCAGGCCAGCAGAAGTTCCGTGAAATTTCTTCTTGCAGTAACTTCGAATCTTATCAAGCTCGCCGCATGCAAGCGCGTTGGAGAAATCCAGAAACGGGTAAGCCCGAATTGGTTCATACCATTAATGGTTCTGGTTTGGCCGTTGGCCGTACTATGGTGGCTGTGATGGAAAATTACCAGCAAGAAGACGGCTCTATTGTTGTTCCTGAAGTTTTACGCCCTTATATGGGCGGCTTAAAAGTAATAGGTGCTGCTAACGAACGTTAGTAGCAATTTTAAAAAGCATAATCTATTTAAATACTTTTAAGAAAAAGGCAAATTCATGAAGTGGCTACCTCTGCTACAGCGATCAAACAATGTTAAATTCATTATTTTTGGTGGCGGGCAAGTAGCCCAGCGCAAAGTACAAACCTTAATTAAATTCACCGCTGAAATTACCGTGATCTCGCCTCAGCTGAATGCGCCGTTACGTGCATTAATTGACCAGCATAAATTGCAATATATTGATTCTATTGCCCTAAGGCAGCATGTTCTGGCTGAGCATCGCATTGTCGCTACAACCGATAATGCTGAGGTTAATCAGCACATTGCAGCGTGGGCTAAAGCACTGGGATGCGAAGTTAGTATTGCTGATGATAGCGCTAATAGTGATTTTATTTTTCCCGCTATTATTGATCGTGATCCGGTAACGATTGCGATTTCATCGTCTTCTCAATCTCCCGCGTTAACGCGCTATTTGCGTAATCAACTGGATGCTGCGTTGCCCGCTCGTATTCCACAGCTAGCCGATTTTGTGGCATCACTGCGTAAAACCATTCGTAAAACCATCCCAGATACACAGCGCCGACAGCAAGTCTGGCGTGCATTAATGTCCAGTCCTATGCCTAATTTGGTATTGGCTGGCAAGGTTGACCAAGCTGCAGATGTGTCGCAGCAGGTAATGTCTGGGCGGGCTGTTAAAGGCGAAGTTTTTTTGGTGGGTGCCGGTCCTGGCGATCCTGAACTGCTAACGCTAAAAGCGGTGCGGTTGATTCAACAAGCTGATGTTGTTTTTTATGACAGGCTGGTATCACCGGCCATTTTAGAATATTGCAACAGTAAGGCCGAAATGCATTATGTGGGCAAGGCCATGAGCAATCATGCAGTACCACAAGAAGGTATTAATCAGTTATTGGTTGATCACGCTAAGATGGGCAAAACCGTGTTGCGCTTAAAAGGCGGCGATCCCTTTATTTTTGGCCGTGGTGGTGAAGAAATAGAGCAATTAGCAGAAGAAGGCATTCCTTTTCAGGTAGTACCCGGGATTACGGCCGCGTCTGGTTGTTCTAGCTATTCTGGAATCCCTCTGACTCATCGTGATTATGCACAGTCGGTTCGGTTTGTAACCGGTCATTTAAAAGATGGTAGTGCCAATTTGCCTTGGCATGAATTAATTCACCCGCAGCAAACGTTGGTTGTTTATATGGGGTTGTCTGGCATTGTTCATATTAGCCAAGAATTAATTGGCCACGGAATGAGCCCAGATACACCTATTGCCTTAATTGAAAAGGGCACCTTGCCAGAGCAAAAAGTTTATGTGAGTACTTTGCAGGGGATTACTAACGTAATTAAAAATCAGAACATATCTGCGCCTACTTTAACCATTATTGGCGATGTCGTGAAATTGCATGAAAAATTGAAATGGTAGGTTAAAAGTTAAACAGATTAAAAGTAAAACAGATTAACAGTAAAACAGGTAAAAATACCGTAGATCTATACCAGAGTGGGCTGAATACGAACAAATGTCGTAAATATTCTAAACTAAAGTGATAATTGTCCGATACAGACTGTATTGCTTGCAATAATAGAAACCAATCTTTGTCGTTAGGCTTTGAAATCTATGGGGTTTTAAAGTGCTGATGCTTAAAAAGTAATGAGTTTTTTACTAAATAAATAAGTAAACAAAAATGTGTATTTATAAGCAAAACTCATAAACTACACTAAAATGAAGTGTAAGAAGCATTCGGAGAATAAAAAACCATGGTTTTTTTAAATAATATAAGTATCAAAGTTAAAATAATATCACTGGCTGCAGTTGCTATTATTGGGCTTGTCATCAGTCTTGTTGTTAATACTACCATTAACTCAGAAAATAGCGAGAGAATTGAAAAAGTTCGTGATGTTTATTTTCCAGTTGTGCAAAAAACAGATTCAAACCTTGTTAAATTAAGCCAAATAAAAGAATTACTAAACAATGCTGTTAGCACAGGCGAAGTAGATTTATTGCAAAACGCCAATACGGTTAAAAATGAGATTGTAAGCAATATTGATTCTATTAATACCTTGTGGACTGATCAAAGCGACTTATCGTTACAAACCCGCCAATACTTTATCGACTATTATGCTATTGCTTATCGAGTGTCAGATGGCATGTTGTCTGAAACTTTAGACATGAGCCAGTTATCACGAAAAATAGAAGATATGAACAGCTCATTAAACCTTGTCACTAAAGCTATGATGCAGTCGAATAAAGATGCGTTATTGGGTTTTAATAACGTTGTAGCAGATTCAAACTCCGCCACTAAACAAGCGCTAACCTTAGGCTTGATTATTACTGGCGCCACGGTCGTGATTTTGCTGTTACTGGGTTGGAGTACTACCGTTAGTATTGTAACGGCATTGGGTAGCTTGCTTAAATCGTTAAAAGACATTGCCAGTGGCGATGGTGATTTAACAAAACGCATTAATAAAACCTCTAACGACGAGCTGGGTGATGTAGTTGATTGGTTTAATTTGTTTGTCGATAAGCTTCACAAAAGTATCAATGACGTTGTCCAATCAATACAACCCTTGTGTGAGCTATCCACCGACTTGGACAACCTAACCACTGAAACCTTGAAAATTTCAGGCCAGCAAAACCAAGCAACAGAGCAAGTATCATTGGTTGTAGAAAATTTAGTCCACAGCGTTAAAAATGTATCGAACAATGCCAGCTCAGCTTCAGAGGCTGCTAATGAAGCTGATCGAGAGGCCAAAGAAGGCCGTGAAATTGTTAATAAAACAGTTGAAAGTATAAATGGCTTGGCTGCTGAAGTTGAAAGAGCCGGTGAGGTTATTCGCAAGTTAGAAACAGATACTGAAAATGTAGGTAAGATTTTAGATGTTATTAAAGGCATCGCTGAACAAACTAATTTACTGGCGTTAAACGCTGCAATTGAAGCCGCTAGAGCGGGTGAGCAAGGGCGAGGATTTGCAGTTGTTGCTGATGAGGTAAGAACCTTGGCATCGCGCACTCAAGACTCTACCCAAGAAATTCAAAAGGTGATTGAAGAGCTTCAAACCGCTGCGCGTTCTGCGGTTGATGTTATGGGGCAAAGTAAGATAAGTGCTCAGGCCAGTGTTGACCAAGCCGCTCAGACGGGTGTTTCATTGGCAGCCATTACAGAGCGCGTTGAGTCTATTTCACAGATGAATATGCAAATTGCCGCCGCCGCTGAAGAGCAAGAAAAAGCAGCACTTTCTATTAAAGACAACGTTACTGGCATTAAGCATACTTCTGAAATGACCATGCAGAGTATTCAAAATGTAGAAGTTGCCAGTTCATCATTAATTCAAATATCTTCTGACCTAGAGCGTGTTACCGGAGATTTTAAGGTATAGAAACTGTTTAATTAGCCCGTTTTTTTAATGAAACAGGCTTTTATTACGTTTTTGCCATAAGTCATTAGCTTTAAGCAGCGCTTGTTCAAAAGAATAGGCGTTGTTCTTTAACATTAGCACGACAGCCGTAGTTCTTAGTGTTGCATGAAAACCATATTCATCTTGTTCATCCTGCCAAAGATTAATTAATGCTTGTCGGTTAGGTGTTGTCTGTTTGCCATCAAAGTGTGGTTGCAAACCACCGACTTTTTCAATGTCTTCCTTACTTGTAAAGATGCATTGCGTGGTGCGCTCTGGGTTGATTTCAAATTCACCGCCTTCACCTTTCATAATCAAGGCTTCTTTGCCAATAATATTACACGCGGCCAAATGTGTTTTGCCATAATTAGGGTGAAACACACTTTGCACACCTGCGCTGCCTTGCGGAGCGATAAGGCGCAGTAAGGTATTCATGGGTGAGCGTAACCCAAGCGTATGTTTAGTCATTAACCAGTTTTGAAACTCGGGGTGTAAAATATCGCAAGGCAGATAAGCAATTCCCGTTTGTTGTATGAGTGAATGGGCATGTTGATGGCTGCTGGCAATGTCGATATTAAAGCTTTCGCACAAATCTGAGCTGAACTGTCGGTCGGGAGTATGTCCATGAGTGCCGTGCATTAAAATACTGTAACCCGCATCTCTTAAAAGCTGAATGCTCAGCAAATACCATAAAGGCTGTCTTCTCTTACCAGCATAACTGGGCCAAACAATATCGGCCTTTAAATCTTGCCAAAGAGGCGCGCAGGCCTGTGCAAATCCGGCTAATTCTTCTGGCGATTCTTCTTTTACTCGCATCAGCATAAAAAAAGCACCTAACTGTTCGGGCAGCGCTTTGCCCTCTAGCAATAATGTCATTGCTTGTTTGGCTTCTTCTTGTGTCATATCGCGACTGGCATTGCGGCCACGGGCAAGAATGCGAACAAATTGAGTAAAGTCGTTGTGTTGGGTATTGGTAATGATCATAAGCAATTCTCAGGTCTTGGCAGTCCAGCAATTTTTGCAAGATATTTGGCTGGGCTCTGTGGAAATAGCTGCATTAAATAAATACTGCTCGCTTGTTCGGCGCCTAAATGTTGTTTGATGTATTTGGCAAGAGGACGCATGGCAGGTGATAGGTCAAATTCTTTGTAAAATTGGCGAATGAGATCAATCAATTGCCAGTGTTCTGCCGTTAAAACTATGCCTTCATTGGTCGCCAGTTGCTCTGCCGTTGCTTTATTCCAAGCAAGATGATCGAGTAGGAATCCATCTTGATCGGTTTGTATCTCGTTCATGGTTGCATCTCATATTACCACGTCAAAATTTGTGGGTGTGTGCGAGTTAATAAAGCCCACTGCACAACAGAAATTAGCTCGATATTAAGCTCGCTGGCTTTATTAGTTAAGCCGCGACTGGTCATGTGATCTGTCATGGCTTTCAGTTGCGGAAACTTTTTGGCTGCCAATGTGTATAAATAACAACCATCATCCATTAATAATACAAGATCATCTTCTTCGATGATTGCTTCAATGTCAGAAATTACAGTCGCTTTTGCGCTTTTAATAATATGCAGTGCCATCAGAAATTCACACAATGTTTGGATTGGTTTATTAGTTGCTTGATTTGCTTGTTGTCGACAATACGACAAAAATCTTGAAGATCTTCGAGCGCAAGACCCTGCTGTAAGAGATCTTCTTGACGCACCAAAATCTCTTCACAGTCGTACATAGGTAAGGCTGAAATAACCTTACTTGGGGATTTTCCATTGGTTCTTTTTGCTTGCTGAAGTTTGTTGGCGTAATGAAGACCTTGGCCCAATAATAGTATTTTGGGCGCTTGTTCAAAAGCGGCAAGGGCTAATAGCAGTTCCAAAGGTTCAAGATCAAGAGAAGGTGGGTTGGAGATTATAATTAATGTCATAGCTACCACCTTAAAGCGTAATAATGCGATCAGAGGTTTGGCAAGCTTCTGCTAGCTCGCCCAAACCAACTAATTGAAACGCTGGATGAAGGTTAGCTGTTTGCTGATAGCGCTTGCCTTCTTCCGTGTCTATTATACCGCGGCGCAAGCCATTGGCGATGCATACTTGCAGGTTAATGTTGTATTGTTTATGCAAGTTGACCCAGCCATTAAAACTGGTTTCTAAGCCTTGGCCAGGAACTTGTGAGGCCAGTGCGGTAAAACATGCATCTTGGTAAAAAAAGATTCTATCGATTACATCGCCTGCATTTAATATAGCCGCCGCCAATTGTTGCGCCGTTAAATTTGTTTCAAACTGATTGGGCGATTGAGTAATAATTAAGGTATAGCGCAGGGAATCGTCTGCCAAAATGTTATCCATACTAAAAGTAACGGGTTAGGCGTGCCATGATAGGTGGGATGGGCTTTTTTTTAAAGTAAATTACCCATAACTTGCATAAGCCGTTGTACGCCATTGATTTTGTTGAAATTAATTTAATAAAATTACTTGACGTATAAATATTCCAATGTATTATACATCTCAGTTGCGGAGGGGTGGCAGAGCGGTTGAATGCACCAGTCTTGAAAACTGGCATACGTTAATAGCGTATCTAGGGTTCAAATCCCTATCCCTCCGCCATTTTACACATCGTCTATTTCAGTCACCTTCAGTGTAAAAGCAATATAATTATTTTATCAGTCTAAATTCTAGCTTCTAAATCTTATTAATCGTTTGTTTCAAATTTTTCGTCTTCTGTAGTTTTCATTTTGCCTGTTGTTTATAACGGCTGCTATTTTGGTAGCTGCTATTTTGGTAGCTGCTATTTTGGTAGCTGCTATTTTGGTAGCTGCTGTGATTATAGTTGTCGTTGCTATAGCAGATTAATTAAGAATGGTAGCAAACACTAAAAGCAACCAAGCTGATAAGCTGAATACCGCAAGCCACTCGATCCGAATCAATTTTTTATAGGAGTGGGGAGATGTCGCTAAATTTTCAATAAGCTCAATACGTTTTTCAAACCACTCATCAAGCGCTGTCGTTTCGGCATTTTTGTCTTTTAATGCTGGCTTCTTTTTATTAAAGGTTTTGGTGCGGGTAAGAGCTTGAAAAATTATCCATTGTTTCATTGCATTTACTCATCAACTGACATTTTTATTCTTGGTTGGTCTACATTGCCAGTAATCGATGTAATTGCCTGCTGTAGTTTTGTGATGATTATGTTTCGTTATGTATCATCTAAAGCAGCTTAATAAAAGCAGCGTAAAAAACAGCTGAGAATATTCAGTCTTTAAAGCGAGAAATAAAAGACAGGGAAGATTGTGCCAGTGCTTCAAGGTTATAGCCGCCTTCTAAAACAGCCAGTACTTTATTATCATTGTTCTCTTTGTTTATCTCTGATAAAAACCCGCCAAGCCAGGCGTAATCAGTTTCATCCCAATTAAGATCAGCCATCGGGTCATGCTTATGGGCATCAAAGCCTGCCGAAACAAGTGTTAACTGAGGTTTAAAATCTTGCAGTTGATGCAGCCATTGCGACTCTAATGCTCGACGCATTACCAAACCAGAGCTTCCTTCTGTTAATGCGGTATTGATAACATTAGGATAAATGTTGCGCCAGTGACTAAAAGGAAAGCAGGGGTGCTGAAAAGAAGAGCAAATCAAAAAAGTGGGATCGTCTGCCAAAATATCAATGGTGCCATTGCCTTGGTGCACATCAAAATCAATAACCGCTATGCGTTCTAAGCCATAAACCTCTTTGGCTTTTTTAGCTGCAATTGCAACGTTGTTCAAAAAACAAAAGCCCATGGATTTTTTTCGCTCAGCGTGATGCCCTGGAGGCCTTACTGCACAAAAAGCTCGATCGATTTTATTTGTCATCATGTCGTCTAGCGCCTCAATAACGCAGCTAGCCGCTTCATAGGCTGCAGCCAGTGAGCCAACCGACATCGGCGTGTCGACAGCCGCTAAAATCGAACCGTTGGCAGGACTCATGGTTAATAGCTGCTCTATATAACCAGCGCTGTGTGCTCGAATGAGATCAGAGTGGCTAACGCCATGACTACCGCCATGATAAGCATCCGCCAGCAAGCCTGACAATTCCAGCTGTCTGTTGATGGCGATAATCCTCATCGGATGCTCCGGATGAAAATCTCCTACCTCATGATGAATATGCGCTTTGTAGCTATAATAACCAAGCTTCATTTTATTGTTAATAAACTTTATTTTATTGTTAAGTTGTTACTGTATTATATGAATCACATTAGGCAGTGTAACGATTTGATCTCAAGTATAAAAGGCAATAAATCATGGGCACTCGAGCTTTAGAGCAGATATTCACACCCAATTCGATTGCGGTGATTGGCGCCTCTGATAAATCTGGTAGTTTAGGTGGGGCGGTGCTGCGCAATTTAATCAGCGGTGGTTTTGCTGGCAGTATTTATCCCGTTAACACTCGTAACTATGACATTGTTTGCGGTATCAAAGCCTATAATCGACTTTCTCAGCTGCCCAATGGAATTGATCTGGCTATTATTTGCACCCCTGCTGAAACAGTTGAAAAAATCATTTCTATGGTGGCAAAAGCTAATATTCCTGCAGCCGTTATCATGACGGGGGGAACTGCTCGCGTTCGCTCGAGTCTCTTTTCGCCTTCACGTTCGCTCCTGTTAGAAGTACAAAACAAAACTCAAGTACGTATTTTAGGGCCAGACTGCCTGGGTATTATTAACCCCAACCACAAGCTTAATGCCAGTAACGTGCTCGTACCGGTTAAGCCGGGCCATCTTGCTTACGTAGGCCAATCTGGTGCTATTGCTAATGCCATTACCGATTGGGCAATGGCGCGCAATATTGGTTTTTCTCATGTATTGACACTGGGTCGAGGGCAAGATATAACCCTTGCTGATGTGGTTGATCACTTGGCTTCCGATAAGTCGGCCAAGGCATTACTAGTCCACCTGGATGATTTTAGTGAAGGCCGAACCTTGTTGCGTTCTTTGCGAGCGACATCTCGTAACAAGCTGGTGCTAGCGGTTAAAAGCAACCGGTTTGCCTATTCTCCACTGGCTAACGACATTCAAACCCCAGGCATAAAATCACGTGATTTACTCATTGATCATGCCTTGCAAAGAGCTGGAGTGCTTAGGGTAGATGCAACCCATGAGCTGTTTGATTGTGTTGAAACCTTGCAACAAAAACGCCAAATAAAAGGTGAGCGTTTAGCAATTATTTCAAATAGCAGAGGCGGCGCTATTCTAGCCATTGATCGTTTATTGTTGGATAAAGGGCTGTTGGCGCAATTTTCTAAAGATAGCCAGCAACAACTAAGACGTTATTTGCCTGAGCACTTGTCAAACCAAAACCCTGTACTGCTTGATCCAGAATTAAAACCTCATCACTTAGAAACTGTTGCCCGTATTGTATTAAATGATCACGGTGTGGATGCCTTACTGGTTGTTTATACGCCTGGCCTAGGCACCGATGCAGCCGACAACGCCAGTGCTTTGATCGCGCTGGCGAAAGAGAGTAATAAAACGTTATTTTGCAGTTGGATGGGAGAATACAGTGTTAATAGTGCGCGTAATTTACTGGATCATCATTCTATTCCCAATTTTGATACTCCAGACAGTGCGGTAAAAGCCTTTATGTACAGGGTTTCTCATATGAGAACTCAGGCACTCATGCAACAAACCCCCGACAGCATTGTAACGCCCGCAGGCTATTCGCCCGACATTGCTGATCAATTACCCGATCACGATGTAATTACACCACAATTAGCTTGGCAGCTTATTCGCAGTTATGGCTTTTATGCTGCCGATAATCGTTACACACAAAAAGCAGAGGCATTGAGTCTTTTAAGTACCGAAGTGCCTGCGCCTTGGGTGATAAAATTACATCATAAGGCTTATCTAAGCCCCTTTGCTTACGGTCTGAATGCACGCCAGCGCTGGCGCAGTGTGGCCTTGAATATATTGCATCCACAACAAATAAATTCTGAAGTAGCTCGCTTAGAAGAAGAACTTAAGCAGCATTATCCAGGCAGTGATATTTTGGGTTACAGCATACAGTCAATGTATCGTGCCCTAGATAACATGCAGATCAGTTTAGGCATAGGTCGTGATGCCGAAGTAGGGCCTTTTATTTTTTTTGGCGGCGGAGGAACCACCGCAGATATATTGACCGATCGCCAAGTGGCTATTCCACCTCTTAATACTGCACTGGCACGGCATCTAATCGAAAGAAGTCACGCCAGCCAAGTTCTGCGTGAGCGCAGTAATGAATATGATAAAGAGTTGGTGATTTTGTCACGCTGGTTGGTTGCGTTATCTCAGCTCTCTAGCCAATACCCAACCATTTGTGGATTAGAGCTCAACGCTATTCGCTCGTGCAGTGGTGAGTTTTTAGTGCTAGGGGTTGCTGGCGAAACGTCTGATCGCATGACTTCGACTTTTAAAGCTTACCCAACGGAGCTAGAGCAAAAGGTTCGCAATCACAAAAATATGAAACTGAAGCTGCGGCCAATTAAAGCAGAAGATGAGTATGATTTAGGCTTGTTTTATAAAAAATTAAGTCCTGAATCTCTACGGTTTCGATTTTTTAATTCGCGCAAACATTTTGATCATAAAGAGTTATCGCGCTTCGCCCAGATAGATTACGATCGTGAAATGGCATTTGTAGCTAAGCATGGTGATAACTTAGCAGGCGTTGTACGCAGCTGGATAGACCCAGACAGCATAACTGCTGAGTTTGCTGTCTTGGTGGGAGACGAATACGCCGGCCAGCGTCTTGGTTTTATCTTAATGGAAAAAATGATTAATTATCTAACACATCATCGAGGCGTATTACAGCTTATTGGCAGTGTTTTACCCAACAATTATCCCATGCTCAAACTGGCAGAGCGATTAGGTTTTAGCATTGATGAAAATATTAAAGATGGTTTTATCGACTTAGTCTTGCAGTTAAACGAACCACAGCACGAATGGCAGCGAAAACGCTTATATGTAAAGTAATGTTTTTAGGCTAAGATAAGAAAAAATTTTCTCATGGGCTGAGAATTACAGTGAAAAAGCCAAGGGGAGCACGACTATTGATACTATATTGAGGTGATATTTGATTAATGTATTGGTTGTAGATGATCATGATCTTGTCCGCTCAGGGATTGTGCGCTTATTAGAAGATACCAATGGTATTTCTGTGATTGGTGAAGCCAATTGCGGTGAAGACGCGGTTAAAATGTGTCGTGAGCTTTCTCCTGATGTTGTTTTGATGGATATCAATATGCCTGGCATTGGCGGCTTAGAAGCCACCAAAAAAGTTGCTCGCGCTAATCCTGACGTCAAAGTTATTGCAGTGACCGCCTGTGATGACGGTCCTTTTGCTGCTCGCCTAATGCAGGCTGGTGCTTCTGGTTTTATGGGGAAGGGGGCGGAAGTTGATGAGATGGTGCGGGCTATTTTAAAGGTGCGATCTGGTCAGCGTTATATCAGCCCTGAAATTGCCCAGCGCATGGCTCTTAAGCCTTTTCAGGAAGGCAACGAATCTCCTTTTGATGTGCTTTCTGAGCGCGAAATGCAAACGGTGTTGATGATTGTAAGTTGTCATAAAGTTCAAGAAATCAGTGATAAGCTGTGCGTTAGCCCAAAAACGGTCAATACTTATCGTTACCGTATTTTTGAAAAATTAGACATTAATGGCGACGTTGAGCTCACAATCTTGGCGATGAAGCACGGTGTGCTTGATCCGCAAGTGACTATGCAAATGCAAGGCAGTATGACAAAAACAATACAGCGCGCTGAGTAACTCATGCTTCCTGATGCCAAGCCTTCTGACGCCAAACCTTTTGATGCCAAGTCCTTTTTAACAACATTGACCCAGCGTGCTGGGGTTTATCAAATGTTCGATGATAAAAGTGAACTTATTTATGTCGGCAAAGCTAAAAATTTAAAACAGCGGGTTTCAAGTTATTTTCGGGCTCGCGGCCTTAATGACAAAACCTTAGCCTTGGTTGCTAGAATCAACCGCATTGAAATCATTATCACGGCGAGTGAAACTGAGGCTTTGATTCTTGAGCAAACCTTAATCAAGAAGCACTTGCCGCAATACAATATCTTGTTAAAAGATGATAAGTCTTACCCTTACCTTTATGTTAGTCATCATAAATTTCCGTTACTAGCTTATCGCCGTGGGCAGCGATCTAAGCAAGGCAAATATTTTGGTCCTTACCCCAATGTTTATGCCGTGCGTGAAAGCCTGGCTTATTTACAGCGGATTTTTAAGTTACGCGATTGTGAAGACTCTTTCTTCAGTAACCGCAGTCGTCCTTGTTTGCAGTATCAAATCAAACGCTGTAGCGCCCCATGCGTTGATTTGATTAGCCAAGAAGATTACCAGCGAGATATTCAAAGTGCGACATTGTTTTTGCAGGGTAAAAGTCAAATTTTGATCAAGGATTTGGAAGCGCAAATGGATCAAGCTTCGCAAGCTTTATTGTTTGAGCGTGCTGGAGAAATAAGGGATCAGCTTCTTAATCTAAGAACGCTGCAAGAAAAACAATACGTTAGTACCGAGCGCGGCAGTGCTGACTGTTGGGCAGTGCATAATAGCAAAGGCACCTTGTGTGTTCAGCGCCTGAGCTTTCGTGAAGGCACATTAATAAACAGTAAGAGCTATTTACCAAAGAATGTTCTTGATGACGAAGCGGCTGAAGTACTGAAAGACATGCTGGCGCAGTATTATTTATCCGGTTCGCCGGCTAATGGTTTTCCCGACCAATTACTATTTGAACTGCCCGAAGACGATGGCGATATTATTTTAGCGGCTATTAACGAAGTCAGTAATAAACCCTGTTATTGGTTACGCCAACCTAAAGCACAAAAGAAAAAATGGCTACAAATGGCCAATGACAATGCAGAGAATGCAGCATTGGCTAAGTCGCTTGAAGACAATGCTTATTTAGAACGTTTTAAAGCAGTGCAAAAAATATTGGGGCTGGCAGAAATACCTAACCGCATAGAGTGTTTTGATATCAGTCATGCCCAAGGTGAGGCGACGGTGGCTTCTTGCGTGGTGGCTGATATTCAAGGTGCGCGCCGCGATTTATATCGCCGCTTCAATATAAAAGACGTAACCGCAGGTGATGATTACGCCGCTATTCATCAAGCTGTTTTTCGTCATTTTTCACGCTTAAAAGAACAGCAAAACTACCCTGATGTATTATTAATCGACGGTGCCAAAGGGCAGGTCAATGAAGCGAATAGGGCACTACAAGAATTAGCGATTAGTAACGTCTTTATTCTCGGCATTTCTAAAGGCGAAACTCGTAAAGCTGGCTGGGAGTTTTTATGGCCTCAGGGCGAAAGTAAGCCAATTTTACCCAATGCTCACGACCGAGGTTTTTTGCAGCTGCAGGAAGTCCGCGACGAAGCGCACAGATTTGCCATTACTGGCCATCGAAAACAGCGTGCAAAATCAAGAGCGACGTCTGGCTTAGAATCTATTGCCGGCGTGGGTGCAAAAAGAAGGCGTGAATTGCTGCGCTATTTTGGTAGTATGAGCACCCTTAAAGGTGCCTCTATTGAAGAGATATCCAAGGTGCCTGGCATAAGTACTAAAATTGCTTCCGAAATTTACGCAGCACTTAATTAATACAAGCCTAAATTAATTGTTAAAACGTTTAACACAAGAGAAATTATGAATTTACCGAATATCCTAACCATGAGCCGCATCGTAATGATTCCTGTCATGGTCTTTTGTTTTTATTTATGGCCAGCAGATAATGCACATTATGTTGCGGCATGGGTATTCATGATTGCTTCTTTTACTGACTTTGTAGATGGTTATTTGGCTCGAAAACTCGATCAGTCAACACCACTAGGGGCATTTTTAGACCCAGTGGCCGACAAACTAAGTGTGGTGATTGCACTGGCTTTATTAATTGAACATTACGCAACCCTTTGGTTAACCATTCCTGCCATTATTATCATAGGGCGTGAAGTAGTGATCTCGGCACTGCGCGAATGGATGGCAGAGCTAGGTAAGCGTGCCAATGTTGCTGTTTCGGTAGTCGGTAAGGTTAAAACATTTTTGCAAATGGCCGCCATTACTATGGTAATGGGGTTTGCTGACGATCACTGGATGGGTATTTTAGGAATGATTAGTCTGTATGTGGCTGCTGCGCTGACAATTTGGTCGATGTATGAATATTTAAAAGCGGCCTTGCCAGAGATGCAAGACAACTAATACGTGGCGGCGTGCTTATGTTGGCCGAAATGTGTCAAAGCTGAATAAAGATTAAACAATTTCAGTTATTTTTTAAAAAAAGTCGTAAGTTGTTTAAAAATAAGGGAAAAACTTGTTGACACATTTTCAAAACTCGCCATAATACGCACCAAGTTCAAGGGGAAAGCAAGTCTTACCCAGCAGAACAAACTGAGAGATCAGTTAAAATATCAAAGTATTTTTTATGCGGAAATAGCTCAGTTGGTAGAGCATAACCTTGCCAAGGTTGGGGTCGGGAGT
>OJEO01000100.1_pt1 | contig 45059 bp, 49 predicted proteins | sample 1593621 | NCBI WGS metagenome assembly OJEO01 (sample SAMN05416875, study PRJEB24817) | seawater metagenome | isolation source: Sea water | place: Canada:Atlantic | collected 2013-11
CGAGATGTAGAGAGGTCTCGTGGGCGCGGAGATGTGTATAAGAGACAGAAAAAGTACTCTGTGTATGAAGAAATAATATAGGAAGCAATTAAATATGGAGACTCTTGTGGATAAAGAACAAGTAGAGTTTGATAGCCAGCTACCTGGCGGCTTTAGGAAGCTAAGCATTGTCTTTGCTGTGATTGCAGTGATAATAGTGCTGATACATATTTTTGGTGCAGTAAAATTTGAGTGGTTTGGCGCTTTAAATATCATCGCTTTAGTGTTTGTTTTTATCGCTTATACATTCTATTCGGTAAAGGCCAAGCTGATTATTTTCCCTCAAGAGAGTCGGGTCGAATATAAAGTATTGAATTTCACCTTTAAAACAACAGAACGTTTGGTCGGATTTAGTTCTATTAGGGCTTGTTATAGGGCCATGGAATCTTCTGGCGATCCATTTTTTAAGAAATTTATACAGTTAGATTTCTCGAAAGGTTTTGAGGATAACTTTCAGTATGGTGATATTCAGCTAGCTGGACATGTTTTCTATAAATTTTATGAAAGTCCTGAAGTAGTTGCAGATACTCTATTTAAAATTCAACAGGTAACTAAATTCAAAATTGTTTTAGAGGCTGGTTTAAAAGAGCTTGTTGGACCAGAATTGGATAAACTTGGTGGCTGCTATAATTTATCAAGTTAGCCTTAATGAATACTAAAGAATCAAGCCGGTTTTCTGCACTTTAAGAATCACATAACTAAATATTTAACAAGGCCAAGCAACATCAGCCACTTCGTGGCTTGGACAGTCTTGTCGCTGATTGGTTTGTGCGCGGCTTCGCCACTATTGCACAAACCAATCATCAAGCCTGCCGTTGTTGGCGGCGTTTATGCACCATATCCGAAAAACGACTATCATGACATTTATAATAGACTGAGGAAAAACTATGAAAGTGCTATTTTTATCATTATTGGCAATGTTCTACATAACAGGCTGTAGTAAAAACAGCTACCAATCCTGTGTTGAATATCAGACAGAGAGTGCCAAGAGGACTTACAAAGGGTGGTCATCAACTAGTTTACAGGAATACACAGATATGTTGGTATCTTCTAATTGTAAGGTCGGGCGATAAACGCATCAGGTGGTAGTGATGAGCGATTCAATCGTTATTGCAATAATAGGAGTAATAGGGGCTGCAGTAGGCTCAATTGCTACAGTTGCTGTTCAGTGGCTTTCGTTTTTCCTTCAGGAATCATCTGCGAAAAAACTCGACAAACCTAGAAAAGATCTCTTGCTAATAATGCTTAGAAATCCAAAGTACCAGTGGAGAAAACTTGAAACTCTAATGCATGTAATTGGTTCCGATGAGGAAACAACTAAAAGACTTCTGCTTCAGGTTGGCGCTAGAGCATCAGAAGATGGTAAGCCTCTTTGGGGATTAATCGAACGTAACCCCATGCCCAACGACAAACAGTAATGCAATATTCAGCTAAGTTAAAAGTGAATTAGTGCATAACAAGTCGCTCAAGGCCGTTCGCGTTCGCTCACTGGACAGCTTCAGTCTGGGCATGCTTCGCATTTTATGCCCAGCCTTCCGCTGCCCCTTAGCTCGGCGTTACAAGCTCTATACGCAGCTTTGTTCTTTGTACTATAATGTATTACAAGTAAATACATTAAGAGGTGAATCAAATGGCTGTTACAAGTATTCGTCTAAATTCTGAAGTGGAATTACCACTTGAAAATTTGGCTCAAAAGCTAGATAGATCTAAAAACTACATAATAAATCAGGCAATTAAAGAGTTTGTGCAGCGGCAATCAATGGAAGATGCACGTTGGGAAGATACACTGGAAGCTCTAAACTCAATCAAATCTGGTAAAGCAGTAGATGGTAATGAAGTCGCTGCGTGGCTCGATAGCTGGGGAAGCAACGAGGAATTGTCGCCACCTAAAGTATGAATATTCAGTACTCACCAGAAGCAATTGATGATTTAGTTCGGCTCCGAGAGTTTGTCGCATCAAAAAATCCATATGCTTCAAAACATATTGCGCAGAAGCTTCTTTCTGGTATCGAAAAACTAAAAGACTTTCCTGAAATAGGTTTGTCGGTTCAACGGTCACCAGAACCTGAAAAGATCAGAGATCTATTTATTACAAATTACACTGTTCGATATCTTATCGGCCAGGATACAATTTTTATACTTCGCGTTTGGCATGGCAAAGAAATTGAAAAAGACTTGTAACAAGGCAATCTTGCGGAACTCCGTGAGCTGTCACCTTGTTTGCAAAAACACGCAAACAAGCCACCATCTCACTCCGTCGCGCAAATTGCGGCGTTATATTTTCAATTAGCCCGCTTCATCGCCTTCTCATAAGCAGTTCCGCGCTCTCGTTTTCCAACAGAGATTACAGTAACTGTTACTATTTCATCATTAACTTCATAAACTAATCTAAATCCAGCCTGTCTTAGCTTAATTTTATAAAGTTCGTTTGCCCCTGACAGTTTGGCGCTTTTAATTTTGGGGCTCTCTAAAACTGCGGCTAGCTTTTTCTTAAATTGTTCTTTTACCGTAGCACCTAGTTTATTCCATTCTTTAAGGGCAGACTTTTTAAACTGTAGCTCATAGGTCATTCAAATTAACCTTTACACTTTCTTCACTTTTCCGTTTCTCAGCAAGTGTAACAAGCTCAAGGTCTTCAATTCTATCCATTAAGTATTCATAGGCTTCAGCAGGTATACAATAAAATGCAGGTTCGTTTCTATTTAGTACAGCTATTGGCTCACCGTCACCGCTGAGTGCCACTCTCATTGGATTTGCTTTAAGCTCGCTTATGCTTGCAGCTATTTCAGTTAAAATTCGTGTTGTCATAAATTCACCAGTACGATAAAGTGGTCGCTAATTAGGTCTTACTATAAAACTTAAAATATAACAAAGCAATCAAAGATCGCCCACAAAGAAACGTGGGCTGGACGCGCAAAGAGACGCGCGCCCTTTATTGAGGCATTAAATCCTACGAAGCACTTGTACAATAAACCGGACAGGTTATACTTGTTCAAATTACTGTACAAGTAGGGGGCGACATCATGAGGGTTATCAACTTTTCTGAAGCTAGAAACAAATTAAAAAAGGTTCTAGATCAAGTAGTTAATGACGCTGACTACACCATCATTTCACGGCGCGATGCTGATGACGCCGTTGTTATGTCTCTAGACCAGTTCAATGGACTAATGGAGACCGTTCACCTCCTGAAAAGCCCAGCTAATGCGGCTCACCTAGCCAAGTCCATCAAGCAGTATCAAAAGGGACAGGTTGTGCAGCGCGAGCTGGCGAATGACTGAGGTGCTCTCATGGACAAAAGAGGCCTGGTCAGATTATGTTTATTGGCAAAGCCAAGATAAGAAAACCTTAAAGCGTATAAACAAACTCATAGCGGATGCCCAGCGCTCACCATTTGAAGGCATCGGAAAGCCTGAGCCTTTAAAAGAAAATTTATCAGGTTTTTGGTCTCGCCGTATCGACGACACTAATCGTCTTGTTTATGCCGTTGATAATAACCAATTAACTATCATTTCATGTCGCTACCACTATGAAAAATGATTTAACAAATTTGGCAATGCGACGCCGAAAAGCTCGGCGCGCATTCCAAAGGCGTTATGAGTCAGCGAATTTGGACCGAGCATCCATGCTTTTGTGAAGGATACGAACAATTTGAATCTGCCTGGTTTTGAGCGTTCGGTAGAAAATAATGTGGCTTGAATTTGGAAATTTGCTGTAGCCATTTTTAATATAGTCGCACGAAGTTCCAATATCAGGATTATTAGCAAGCATATGAAATACGTCATCAAACTGTTTTGCGTAAATTCGGCGTTGCTCTCTACCCCATTTTTTTTGGGTATTGCCAGCGATTGATTTTAAATCTTCTTTAGCTTTGCGAGTTAGTGTAAATGAACCTATCATCCAAGTTCATCGTCCATTTCGTTCATAAGGCTTTCGTAGCTATATTCAGCAACACCACTTTTTTCGCCTTCGTCAAGCAGGGTTCTCAGCGTGGCAATCTTTGTTTCGTTGTCTTCAAGCAAGCGCAAGCCAGCGCGCACAACTTCACTTGCAGAGGCAAAGCGTCCTTCAGTTATTTGCTGGCTTATAAAGCCGTCAAAGTGCTGCCCAAGGGTAATACTCGTATTTTTGCTCATAAAGCCACCATTAAATACCAATTTATACCTAATTCTGGTATAAAACTCATAACAAGTCAAAGCACGCGGGCTTGGGTAAGCTGTCACCGTTTTTGCAAAAACGCGCAAAAACGCCGCCATCTCACTCAATCCGGTGTTTGAGGCGTTAGCGAGAAAAATCATGACTGGCGAGAAAAACTTAGAAAAGCTACTGAAATCGATGTCCCCAGAACTGATAAACGGGGAGTTTGTATTTTGCACATTCCAGAACGCTCGGTATGGAGAGTATTCAGATCTTGAGCCAATAGCATCGATCAACGAATTTGAGGGACTCACCTTAATAATTCCTAAGTTCAAGGCTGATGAAAAAAATATTAAGTACGAATCGGTATTTAAAGGAATTACATTAAGTGTTCATTCAAGCCTTGATGCTGTTGGGCTAACAGCTGCATTTATAAATAAACTCGCTGAGTATGGATTGAGTGCAAACGTAGTTGCAGGTTATTATCACGATCATATTTTTATTCAAAGTGAATTAGCAGAGAGAGCCATGGAGGCACTTGGTGAATTTGCTAGCTAACAAATAACAAATCTATTTAAAATTGGCTAAATATTTAAAATTCAGAGTTATTTATGGAAGATCTCACCAGAGAGGCGACGGAAATAGTGGAAGCAGGGTATTGGCTCAGTCATTCTTGGCTTTCAGGTTTTATTCTGTTTTTATCAATATTACTAATAGTTACAAGTTGCTATGTTTTTTACCAGCGTATTACACTGGCTGAACAAAAAAGATTAATTAATCAGCTTAGAGAGGGTGCAGATACCTTTCGTTATTTAGTTGAAACTGCACATGAAGGGATTGCTGTTGTGCAAGATGCACGCCTAGTTTATTTAAATCCACGGATGTGTGAAATGAGTGGGTATAATGAAGATGAGCTAAAGGAGTTATCCTCTTTTATGCCTTTAATTCACCCATCTGCTCGGGATGAAATGATGGCAAATTATCAACGTCGCGTAGCGGGGGAGTTTTCTCCTAAACGTTATGAAAGCTTATTTTTGCGTAAGGATGGCAGCAGTTACCCTATTGAATTAAGTGGTGTCGCTATTGTTTGGGGTGGAGAACCTGCAACGCTTAATATTCTTACCGATATTTCTGCGCGCAAGGCCGCTGAAAACAAAGTCATTTATCTGGCCCACCATGATAGCTTAACAGGTCTTGTTAATCGCACAGTTTTCACTGAGCGCCTTAAGCACACCATTAGTTTGGCTCAGCGAAGTCACGCTACCTTTGCCGTAGTGTTTATAGATCTTAATAAGTTTAAGCAAATTAATGATACCTATGGACACGATGTCGGTGACATGTTGCTGCAGCAAGTGAGCACACGCATTAATCAGCAACTTAGAGATACTGATACGCTTGCTCGTTTTGGTGGCGACGAGTTTGTAATTTTGTTGGCTCATGCCAAAAATAATCAAGAAGTTCAGCAGGTCATGAAGAGAATAAAAGAAGCGATGATTGAGCCATTTCAGATTAAAAATCATCATCTTCACTGTTATGTCAGTCAGGGCGGCGCGGTATACCCAAAAGATGGAACCACGGTAGAAGAGTTATTAAGCCTGGCAGATAAAAATATGTATGCAGAGAAACTGCAGCTAAGGCTACATTAATCTTTTTAATAGCAGGGTGTGGAATAATAGGAAATTGGTTACAGGTTAAAAAATGAGCTTAATACAGTAGCTCTAAATAGTGCGGAAATAAGCATAATAATTAGTGGAATCAACGTTTAAAATATAGCAGAATTCTTTTGTCTAATAAGCTCTTATTTGTGGAGAGTCTTTGTTTACTCAAGTTATTTAAATGTGATTTTTTAATTGCTCTTAGTCTTCAAATCACTTCTTTATCAGATATGCTTTAGCTTTTTTTCGCTGCTGAAATAATATGCGTTGCCAGTGATCACTATCAATATCAATATATTAAGTTGATGCAAGCACAAGTATGTAATCAGGTAGGTTAAATTATAACCAAGATAAAACAGCGAACAACTATTGTCTGTATAACCGAGTCTGATTTCTACCGTTATTTTTTGATTGATACAGAGCTTTGTCGGCACAATCAATGGTTTGTTGTAAATTAGGTGACATGGAATTAACTTCAGCAATACCAGCGCTAATGGTAATGTTTATAATTTCATTTTGATTAACTTTAATTTTTGTTTCTTCTAACATTTGTCTAATACGTTCTGTCAAAACATAGGCATCATCAAGAGAAGTATTAGGCATTAAAACAATAAATTCTTCCCCTCCGTAGCGTGCCAAAATATCTTCTTGGCGAGATTCTAATCTGATCAATTCAGCAACGCATTTAATAGCCTTGTCACCAAAAGTATGGCCATAAGTATCATTGATATTTTTGAAGTGATCAATATCAAAAATAGCAATTGAAGTAGGCTTACTATGGGCTTGAGTACTATTTAACAAGGTATGAGCTGCGTTATTAAAATGTCGACGGTTAAATAAATGAGTTAAAGGGTCAGTAGATGCTTGAATTTGCAAGTCTGCTTGTGTGATTTTCAAATTTTCTAATGTCCGTATTCTACGCGCAATAATTAGCGACAGTAAAAGAGATTCTAATATGATACCAATACCAACTCCGTGGCTATTAACGTAATTAAATTCGGCCATTCCCTTATAAAATAAAACGGCTAAACCACTGAATAAGACAAATAATCCGTGAGCGATTAGAAAAAACCCTGCCATTGAATGCCTTCTCAATAACATAGAGAAAGTGACAGAGAGGCTAACTGCCATCATCACAGCAGCTAAAGTACTTGAAAACTTGAGTGCTATAATGATGTCAAATAAACCGTAAACAAAATTAAATGATAATAGTGCTAAAACAGATAGTAATGACCAGTGTTCAATAGGATAGCGTTCTTTTGTTTCAAAAATATTGATCATGAATAAGATTAGAAAAATAGGCATTGCTACCAGCGATAAATGCCATTTCATTGTATTTGAGCCATATACATTAAAGATATCTGCCAGCAAACCGTAAGACAGCGCGATCCAAAAGCCCCCAGAAACTAGATAGCAGGCATAGTAAAAATGTTCTTTTAGGCGAGAAGAAAAAAACATTAAAAAATTATAGATAATAAGCGCAAGTAACATACCCACTACAAGTGCAATGTAAGTAAACTGGCTTAATAAAGCCCTTTTTGATAAATCTTCACCATATAATTTAAGGGAGAACCATTGGTGTGAAAAAGAAGTGCTACTAACAAAGAGTGTTTTAGTCTGATTAGGTTCTAAAGTTATTTCAAATACAGCACTGCCACGATACATCCATTGCCATGTCGTTTGATCGTCCATATCAAGAATGCGATTATTGGTTAATTTATTATTAACAACCTCAAATAAACTTACGGCTTTATTGTGGTAAGCATAAGGGTGATGAAGATAAACTTTTGTAGGTAACGCTGTGGGGTTATTAAGTATTATTTTTGACCAAGTAACTTTAGAAGTAGTCCCTAAAGAAAGACTATTTGGCGACAGGATAAAATCTTGTTTTTTTATGACCTCAAATGGCATTGTCTCGCTTTTGTCAATAAAGTACTCCATTTGAAAGTGTTCTAACTTTGTATGATTGTCTTTTATTATTTGAACGGGTGCAGCTGCAATTGTGTTTGATGACATTAACAGAGTGCATAAGTTAAAAAAGATAAAAATAAAAGAATAAAGCCGAATATTGATCATTAACCTTCCGATGTTTCTTTGCCGCCTAATCTATTATCAGTGTATCACTAACTTTTGTTTTTACTAATAATTGACTCAATGTAAACTCCGGTACTGACTTATTGTTAAATTTAGCTTGCAAATCGCACTAAGAAAATATTCAAATAAGGGTTTAAATGAGTATTAATTTACGACCACTGATAGCGTCTGACCCGAATTATGGCTCTGTCATTAATCTATATAAAACTGCTTTTACCACGGTTCGTCATGTTCCTGCGTGGATTCTTAGGCTTAAATTGCGCAAGGGTAGGGTAGGCTTCAACAGTATTTACGATGCTAAAAACTGGGTGGGGCTGATTGACTTCAGCCAACACGGTAATGTGCTGTTTGTTCATTTTTTTGCGATAGACGATTCAATGCGCTCCGGTGGTTATGGTAGTCGGGTGCTTGGTTATATAAAAGCCAAATACGCAGATAAAACTATTATTCTTAATGTGGAAAACCTAGATCAACAAGCCTCTAATTACGCACAACGTATTAAACGCCGTGCTTTTTATGAAAATAACGGCTTTGTTGCTTCAGGTTTGGCTGTGCAAGATTCGAGTGAGCAAATGGATATGTTGATTTATGGTGGCCATGTGACTAAAAGCGAGGTTGAGGATATTTATAAATCTTTGTACAAAGGATTATGGAAATCCCTATCTAAACCTCTATTTAAACCCAAAGTGTTGAACTTGGATCAGTCAGCGTTAACATAATGATATTGAAAATATTCTTTGTCGTTTTTGTAAACGGCCGCATTAACTCGGCGACAAGGGTGTTATAATATTTTCAATTACAGAATCAGTTATTATGGTGTTCGGCATGTCGAAAAGTTTTGAAACTCAAGGAATTATTCATTCTATTGGTGATACTCAGTCATTTGGCCAGAATGGTTTTACCAAGCGCGAGTTTGTTATCAAAGTAACAGGAGAGGGTGAGAACCCCGCTTATCCTAATTATTTATCATTGGAGTTATTAAAAGATAAGTGTGCTTTGATGGATCAATATCAAGTTGGTCAAGAAATCGTCGCACACTTTAACCTGTCTGGCCGCCTCTGGAATCCGGGTAACGGCCAGCCAGAAAAATGTTTTACCAGCTTACAGGCATGGCGTCTTGAAAACCCTGGTGATACTTTTGGTGGTCAAGGTGATTCCAGAGAATTTTCATCACCTAGATTTGATCAAACACCAACGCAAGTTAATAACTTTAATGATTTTAAAGCGCCTGCTAATGATTTTGGTGACAGTAATTTCGACGACGATGTACCGTTTTAGCGGATACCTACGTCTACTTAATTATTAAAGGTTATTTTATTGGCTTAGCCATAACCTAAACCGCATACCCCACAGGCTGGTCATGCCAGTACTCACTGCGGTTATTTCGCCTTCTGTATTCAAATAGAAGATGCTTGGAGTAACCGCAACCCCCCATTGTTGGCTAATTTGGCCGCTGTTGTCGTTAATTGTTGCAAAACGATAGTCTCGTTCAGTTTGATAAGTTTGTATTGCCTTATCGCTGCCCGATGACAGTGCTACGCTAACAATTTGATAATTTTCTTCTTCTGCTAATGTACTTACCGATGGTGACGTGGTTTTGCATATAGGGCACCAGCTGCCCCAAAAATAAACCAATGTTGGGCCTTTGTTGTAATCAACTAATAATGTTGGTGCAAAACCAGAAGGCATGTTGCGCTGTTGGTATTGGGTAAAACCAATAATAACAACGCTCATCAGTGCCAAGGTTTTTAAGTGGCTGATCAAGGCTTTCTTAGTGGTTAATTGGACTATTAGGTAGTTGCTAACGCGTTTCAAAAGAGGTTTAAACATAGAGGTTGTTAAGCCAGTTAGTAAATGTTTGTCGTTTCGACCAGTGTAGCGGGATTTTAGTTCGTTATCTTTGCTGTTTACTGACTTGTGTAGTTATTTTTAACCGCCCTAAGGGTAGAATAAGCCCATTCAATACAGAGTATTTTGTGATGATGGTTAAGGCAAAGATGACAGACAAAGAAAAGAAAGAAACTGATGATTATGATGATAAAAATAAGGATGCCGTAGACGACGAGTTGTTTGCAGATGATTTGCAAGTGCGCCTAGAGAAAAAACTCGCCTCAATCGACAAACGCGACATTTTATCTCGTGTGACCTCGTTTTGGTTAACTATTTTTTCAGCCATTGCTGGTGTGATTGACAACGTTAAAAATCATTTGTTGGCCTTGTTAATGAAGATTCCAGCCCCCGAAATTATTAAACAGAGCCTACATACTGCTGGTGTTGTCACTAACTTTAAAGCCATGATCGATTTTATTCGGATCAAATACTACGCCTTTAAAAAAGCCCCTTATAACGAAAAACTGGTGCACAGTTTTGAAGAGTTGCAAGCAAGAGCGCATCAACAAGGTGTCGATTTTAAGCATCAATTTCCTGATTTGATCGATCGCTTTGTTGAAAGGAAAAACCATATCTTACAGCACTCGTATTTCAAAGAGTTCAACAAAAGTCCTTCTGAGCGAATGTTGGCGATTCCATTTTCATTCACACGTTCATTGTCTCCGGTGCTACCAGATCGTGCTTTATGGCATAAGTTGTTTGGTTTATTAGAAGCTCGTTATATTCAAGACGTGGTATTGGTTGATAGTGATGGCAAACAAACGTCGTTAAAAAATGATTCAAAAAAGCGTGTTGAATCCAGTCACAGTGTGCGTCATTTATACGAGGCGTCTGTTTTTAAGGCCCACGGTCATCGCGTTTTTATTATTGGCCATCACGAAGGTTATTTAGGCCCATATTTTGTCCGTAGCGCATTGCGCCGTATGGGTTTTGATAACTTAGCCGAAAATTGCAATACCGTAGTGGGCCCACGCATGTTTTCTAGCTTGTTGTTAAAAAGTGGCGCCAGCAATGTGGGTAATTTATTTTTAACCCTGCCGTCGCAAAAAACCACAAAAGTAAACCAAGATGGTTTAGCCGAAGCCTTAAAACGCAGTGCTCGGCGCACGCAGTTTTTAATTAAAATGCCTAATGTCGGTTTAACCGTAGTAGAGCAGTTTAGTTATCGTGATTTTATGGAGCTTATTACGCACTATCAAGACTTAGCCCCTGAGCTGGATAAACACAATACCAGCTTGGGCTGGTTGGACGAGGTATTAACCAAAACTGAAATTGATGAGCTGGTGGCTTACTTAAAAGACAGTGACGCAGTCAATGTGATGTCAGATTTTGATAAGCAAGATTACGATTTATTTAAACAGGTGATGAACGAACCGTTTCTCATTTTTCCTGAAGGTTCTCGGTCGTATGTGAATAACAACGGCGATATCACTTTGAAATATTTTAGCCCTAAATTTATGCAAGCGTATTTGCGCCCAGGAGATGTGATTCTTCCGCTTAGCTTGGTCGGTGGTTCGGATATTTTAGACGGCATTAAACTTAAAAAAGGTAAGTTAGGCATGTCCTTGGGCAAGCCTTATGAAGTAACGCCCGAGATGATTGACAGTTATGAGACAGAAGGGCTAAAGGTCATGCGTAATATTGCCGGTTTAACCAATCTTAAAAAGGTTCACTTTGACGAAAGCATTCAGGCCGGTGGAAAATTTGAGCCGTAATCTTGTTGGTATTGTTTGTGACTTATTAGGCCTGAATCCGTATGATTCGATCTACTAGTTTCTTTTCCTTAGCGGTGGGTTTTTCATGTCGTCATCTTCTTCTATTAAATTAACCGAATACAGCCATGGCGCTGGGTGTGGCTGTAAAATCTCGCCACAGGTTTTAGAAACCATCGTCGCGTCTAAGTTGGATGTGAAGATGGACCCCAATCTGCTGGTGGGCAATAGCAGTAAAGATGATGCCGCCGCTTACGATATGGGCAATGGTCAGGTGGTATTAAGCACTACGGATTTCTTTATGCCGATTGCTGATGATGCCTTTGATTTTGGTCGTATTGCCGCAACGAACGCGATCAGTGATATTTATGCTATGGGCGGAAAACCACTGATGGCGATTGCTATTTTGGGTTGGCCAATTAATATTTTGTCTGCAGAGGTTGCGCAGCAAGTGGTTGATGGTGGACGCCAAGCCTGTATGGATGCAGGCATTATGTTAGCCGGTGGTCATAGCATTGACTCTCCTGAGCCGATTTTTGGCTTAGCAGTAACCGGCCAAGTCGCCAAAGAAAAACTAAAACAAAACAATACTGCTAAGGCAGGGTGTAAGTTATACCTAACAAAAAAATTGGGTGTGGGTATTTTAACCACTGCGCAAAAGCAGAAAAAGTTAAAACCAGAACATGATGGGTTAGCGGTAGAAGTAATGTGCCAGTTAAATAAAATAGGTGCCGACGTTGCTGATATTGCTGGTGTTACCGCGATGACCGACGTGACCGGTTTTGCCTTGATGGGTCATTTAATTGAGATGTGCGAAGGCAGTGGCGTTAAAGCGAAAATCAACTTCGATGCGATTCCCTTTTTAGAACCCGTAAAAGAATACTTAACATTAGGTTGTGTACCCGGTGGTACTTTGCGCAACTTTGATGCTTATGGTGATAAATTAGCGCCCATGGCTGAAGAACAGCGCAATTTATTGTGTGACCCTCAAACCAGTGGTGGATTGTTGATTGCCGTTGAGAAAGCAGCCCAAGCAGAATTAGAAATTTTATTAACCCATGCCGGTTTGTACGCGCAACCGATTGGTGAGTTGATAGAAGACACAAGTATTATTAATGGCAATGCTGACTACCTTGTTGAGGTGGTTTAACTTATGTCAGATACAGGTTCAAATTCACATTCAGACATACGCCCAGACACGGATGATTATGAATCACTGTTTTTAAACGATACACCGATGTTCGATACGCGTGCGCCGATTGAGTTCAAAAAAGGTGCGTTTCCTCATACGGTGAGTTTGCCGTTAATGACAGATATTGAGCGCGCAAAAGTCGGCACCCGTTATAAACGCGATGGCCAAGATGCAGCAATTCAATTAGGCCATCGTTTGGTTTCCGGAAAAACCAAAGACGAGCGTATGGCGCTATGGTTGGATTTTGCCAACAAAAATCCTAACGGTTATTTGTATTGTTTTCGCGGTGGTTTGCGCTCTCATACCACTCAGGCTTGGTTGGCCGCAGCGAGTTGTCATTACCCGTTAGTGAAAGGTGGTTATAAAGCGATGCGTCGTTTTTTAATCGACCGTCTTGATAGTATTTGTGACGCCGCAGTTGATGCCACACAGCCAGAAAAATTCTATATTGTTGCCGGCCAAACTGGTGCTGCAAAAACCGATTTATTATTGAAGTTTGCTAATACGATAGATCTAGAAGGCTTAGCTAATCATCGTGGTAGCGCTTTTGGTAAGCGCGCGGCGGGGCAGCCCAGCCAGATTGATTTCGAGAATAATCTAGCGGTTCAGTTTTTGCGTCAGCATCATAAATTTCCCAATACACCGATCTTTTTAGAAGATGAAAGCCATTTGATTGGCCGTTGTGCCATGCCGCTTAAATTACGCAGCGCCATGCATCAATCGCCGATTGTGGTAGTAGAAGCGGATTTAGAATCACGGGTCGAGCATTCTTTTCGTAATTACATTCTGCAAAAATTGGCCGAGTGGCAAGAGTGGATTGCGATTCAAGCTGTTGATAACAGTGATGAAGGTGGTGAAGGTGAGAGCAAAAGCGCGTTTGAATTGTTTGCCGAAGAATTGCAAAATTCGATGTTTAATATTCGTAAGCGTTTAGGCGGTGTTCGTCATCAACAGTTAACGACTATGCTAGACGATGCTTTATCCGCCCACCAAGCCGGTGATGATAGCCTGCACCGAGAATGGATTCGTGTTTTGTTAAATGAATATTACGATCCGCAGTACGATTATTTATTAGAACAGCGCAAAGAGCGTATTGTCTTTCGGGGTAATGCAGAAGACGTCGAAGCTTATCTGTCATCTAGCTTAACAGGTGGTAGCTGAATACTTAGGTGAAAACCTTGATCGTTATCCATAATATGCAAATGGCCCTGAAATAAGTTACTTACAATATTATCGATGGCATAAAGCCCCAGCCCAGAGGTGTCTGATTTACCTCGGCTGGTGGTAAAAAATGGCTGAAAAATATGATCTTTAATTTCTTCTTTTAAACCAATGCTATTATCGTGGTAGTTGATTTCACAATAATCGTCTTGTATTAATAGCTCTATATTTATTTGCCCACATTCACTATTGGCTAAGCCGTGTTTAATACTGTTATCGATTAAAGTTTTAATAATAATGGTTAACGGTTCTTCGTAACTAACAAAAGTTTTTGGCCCCTGATAGTGGCTATTAATAGCTAAACCGGTGGGTGAATTGGCTGTGTTTTCTTTGACGTTGTTGGTTAACTTTTCAAGAAATCGTTGGCGGCTCATGTGGTCGTGAATATCGGTTATGTGGTCTGCTACGATTTGTTCTAAACCCTTGCCTTGCAGTGATAAAGTCATGCTTAGCCAACGTTCTTCTAGTTTGCCGTTAACACATGAAATTGGAACATCTTGTACGGCTCTGCCAGCACCTAAATGCTCCATAAGTTAAATCATGGCAGTAGAGTCTTTGCTTAAATTTTGAAAAATATTTAATTCGTTAAAACCAATAGTTTTCCAGAGCTTTAGCTCTTGTATGTATTCATCTTCAGAAAATACCACCACCGGCAACGTCATAGAGCTTTGAGTTTCTACTCTTAAATAGGCGGTGTAGTTGGTTTGTGGAAGTAAGTCGTAGCTAAACAGATAGTATTTGTCGTGCTGCCTAGCGTCGCTAAAGGGTAGGTAGTCACTAAAATGGGTGTGTTGAATAAGATTGTTATTTGAGCTGTTCACTAAATACGCGTCGACATGATCTAGCAGCGGGTAATTAATTCTAATGTGTTTTTTTTGTTGTTTTAAATCGCTATTACTCAGATCAATACGAAGCCAAATAGCATCGTTGGTGAAACCAAAGTTGGCATTACTGGCTGCGACACTGCGCCATGTTAGCTGTTTATTAAAATCACGCTTGATAATGTTTGTAGCCGTGAGCTGTGCACTGCTATCTCGGTAAAATTTCAGCACAGTGTCTTCCGACCAGCTAAGCGAGGCGATGATGGCGAGTAGATTAAATAGACCAAACTTGAGTAAGTTAACCATGCAAAATATTTTCCTATAACACCGTAAACATCGTATTTTTATTATTAGATTCTGAATATTGGCAATTAGTATAGTTTAATGAAGTTTAGTAGAGATTGATGCATTTGACTTTCAAAAAGAATCATTAGTAACTAATAGAATATCTCATATTGAAACAGCTCTAGTTTACTATTGATGTTATAAATAGATATTCAAATGCAAGGTTTGGTCATTTACCCGGTGGCACTTCCCGCCTATATTGGTCGCATTAACAAAAACCGTTTATTTAAAAATAATTGAAAGGTCAACTCCCATGGCTCAAGCCCCAAATATGTATTATCCACACGTAATGGAACCGTTAGATCTTGGTTTTACGACGTTAAAAAATCGCGTCATTATGGGCTCCATGCACGTTGGCTTAGAAGATCGCCCTTGGCATTTTGATGAAATGGCAGAGTACTTTGCAGAACGTGCCCGCGGTGGTTGTGGTTTGCTGGTAACTGGTGGCTTTTCACCGAACCGTGCGGGAGATTTATTGCCGTTTGGTTCTAAGTTAATGCATAACTGGCAAGTACATTTTCATAAAAAAGTGACCAAGGCAGTGCACGCTGAAGACGGTAAAATATTACTGCAAGTTTTGCACGCTGGCCGTTATGGTTATACACCACTTAACGTTGCTCCTTCTGCTGTTAAGTCACCGATCACGCCGTTTAAACCAAAAGAATTGTCTTCTAAGCAAATCACCAAAACCATTGGCGACTATGTTCGTTGTGCTAAGTTGGCCAAAAAAGCCAATTATGATGGTATCGAAATTATGGGCAGTGAAGGTTACTTCATTACTCAGATGCTGAATAAACGTACCAATAAGCGTGAAGATGAGTGGGGTGGTTCTTATCAAAACCGCATGCGTTTTCCTTTAGAAGTAGTGCGCCAGATTCGTCAAGAAGTAGGCACTGACTTTATTTTAATGTTCCGTCTATCGATGCTTGATTTAGTGGAAGATGCTTCCGATATTGACGAAGTCATTGAGCTGGCTAAAGAACTTGAAAAAGCCGGTATTAATATCATTAACACCGGTATCGGTTGGCACGAAGCACGTGTACCAACGATTGTTACTTCTGTGCCTCGTGCCGCCTTTGCTGACATTACCGGTCAGGTTAAAAAAGAACTTAGCATTCCTGTGGTTGCTTCAAACCGCATTAATATGCCAGACATTGCTGAAGACATTATTGCTTCTGGTAAAGCCGATATGGTATCGATGGCGCGTCCATTTTTAGCCGATTCTGAATGGGTTAATAAAGCCGCTGAAGGCCGAGCAGATGAAATTAATACTTGTATTGGCTGTAACCAAGCGTGCTTGGATCATACCTTCCAAATGAAGCGCGCCAGTTGTTTGGTTAACCCACGTGCGGGCCATGAAACTAAGCTAATTTATACTCCCGTAACTAAAGCGAAAAAAGTTGCTGTAGTGGGGGCTGGTCCTTCTGGACTGGCATGTGCAACGGTTGCCGCTCAGCGTGGCCATACCGTGACGTTATTTGAAGCGCGTGATGTGATTGGTGGTCAGTTTAACTACGCCAGTAAAATTCCTGGTAAAGAAGAATTTCGCGAAACCATTCGTTATTTCTTGAAGCAAATTGAAGTATTGAATATTGATCTTAAATTAAATACCCAGGTGACTTCTAAGCAGTTAAAAGAAATGGGCTTTGATGAAGTGGTTATTTCTTCTGGTGTTGCTCCGCGTGTGCCTAATATGCCTGGAGTAGACCATGAAAAAGTCGTTACCTACCAACAAGTATTGCAAGATGATATGCAGTTGGGTAAGCGCGTAGCCGTTATGGGTGCGGGTGGTATTGGTTATGATATGTGTGAATACTTAACGCACCAAGGGCCTTCTTTGACATTGAACAAAGAGCTTTGGATGAAGGAGTGGGGCGTTGATGGCAGCAACGTAAATCGCGGTGGTTTAAAACCAATGGAAATCGAAGAGTCGCCACGTAAGGTATACATGCTGCAACGTAAAACGACTAGTTTCGGTAAAGACCTTAATAAAACATCGGGTTGGGTTCATCGCGCCGTTGTAAAAATGAAGGGCGTTGAAACCATTGGTGGTGTGTCTTACGACAAAGTAGATGATGAAGGTTTGCACATTACAATCACGACCGGTAAAGACGATAAACAAACGGTTGAAAAACGCATTTTAGAAGTCGATCACGTGGTGTTATGTGCTGGCCAAGTATCAGTGAATAAACTGCATACAGAGTTAGATAACGACATGGGTAAGAAGTTTAATGTGCATTTGGTAGGTGGTGCAGAGTTTGCTGGTGAACTGGATGCTAAGCGTTGTATTAAGCTGGCCAGTGAATTAGCGGTAACTCTATAAACAGACCCACGCTTGTTAACGTTTAGAGTTTATAAAAGGGGTGTGTTTAAATACGCATCCCGCTCTTTCATAATGATGGCTAGCTGCTTGGATGATTAACCTTATGCCTAATAAAGATGACGAAGTTTTAGAGGCAAAGATCAACGCTGCCCGTGTAGCGGTTAATGTGATCACCTTTTTTGGCTTATTCATGGCTTTATTTACCGGAGTCATGCTGGGCATTTTCAACTCAACGGTGCCCGATGCTGGCCCCTATGATTTTGCCTTAGGGTTTTCGGCGTTCTTTTTTGGAATTGGCATTCCGTGCTTAATTTTTCAGCAATTGGTAAGAAAGGCAATCGCTAAAAGTGGCATCTGGAACCAATCGGTTGTTTGGTTTTATTGTATTATGTTGTTCCCGTTCTTTCCTATGGGAACCGCTGCATCGTGTGTGATTTTATTTGCACAAATCAGTTGGATGCGAGCGGATGTTAAAAATGCTTAGGTAAAAAATAAGCCAATAATACAAGCGACACCTAAGCCCCAAGCCAGACTTCTTAAGATTGCCATATCGGCAACGTAAAGAGCTGCATAAACAATTCTAATCGCGATATAGCTAACGGATAACATATCAATAGTTGCCTGATCACCCGCCATTTGATGAGCAATAATTACTGCCGCCATAAAACCTGGAATCGATTCAAAGGTGTTTTGTTGTGCCCAATTTGCCCGTTGTTGCCAACCCGAAAGTGTTGCTAGGTAAGCGCGCGGGTTGTGGTTATCTTTGGGTCTGAAACCACTGGTAAATTTTGCTAAGCCGGTTAGTAAAACAGGCATTAAAATAGCAATAATAACGCACCAGTAAGCAGTGGTCATGGTTGTGGTCATTGTTGGAGTCATATTGTGTAGCCTTTTTGTTTTTGTTTTTGTTTTTGTTTTTGTTAATAAAGTCTGTTTATTCTAAAGCAAAAAAAACCGCTGGCTAGAGCGGTTTCATTTTATGAGACATAAATTTGGTAATTTAAGCGCTTTCGCTCAGCAGCTATTCAGCTTCAATGCCGACAATTACCCAATCTGCATTTTCAGTACTTAGGTCACGCTGTAAGTGCCAAATATCAAAAATACCATCTTGTGATTTTTCTAACTCATCTTTGCAAACACCACGGAACAAAATACTGATTTCTGCAGAATCTCCTGCTTGATCAGCACGTACTATTTCAGCGTTTAAATCTGTGATTTCAGTTTGTGGTGGTACCATTAATTTATTGCGCTGTTCAGATAAAGCGGAAAATAACTCAGGGCTCACGTACTCTTCAATGATACTTAAATCGCCCTTGTTCCAAGACTCTTGAACTGTGCGGTAATGGCTAAGAGCACCTTCAATAAATGCCTGTTGATCAAAACCAGCGGGTAAATTAAAAGGTATTTCATCTTGATTAAAGCCTGTGGCTTGAGTCTCTTGCACTTCGTTAATAGCGCTCGCTTGAAAATCCTTATCAGCATCTTTAGGCATTTCAAATTGATGGCTGTTGGTAGTGTTACCACCATTTGCCATACGTGGTTGAGCCTGTTGTCTGGCACTCATAAAGCCTTTGAATAATTTAACCGCGACAAATGCCAACAAAGCTAAAATAATAATATCCATTATTTGAATATCTTCAAAAGCACCACTACCCAGTAAAGCAGCAAATAAACCACCGGCTAACAGACCGCCCATTAAACCACCCATCATGCCGCCTTTCTTTTGGCCGGCTAGATTTTGACCTGATTGGTTTTGGCCCGCTTGGTTTTGTTGTTGATCTTTTTTAGCTGGTGCTGCTTTTTTAGAAGCAAACGGCGAGGTTTTGTAGCTTTTACCAAAGCCACCACCACCAAAGCGCTTAGCATCGGCTTCGCTAACCATGGCAAACATTAAAAAGAAGGCAGTGAATGCAGTAATAATGGACTTCATATAGGTCTCTTTTGAGTTGTTTAACTAGATAAAATATCTAGGAATAAATCTATTTTCATTATGTTAGATTGTTGGCAAATGGAGTCAATCATTATCAAAGACAATCGTGTCAGAAATTGTCTAGAATTTATCGATACGGTAACCCTTTCGCTTTAACGTTTGTAACACCCCGTCTTCACCAATTAGGTGCAAGGCACCGACTAATATAAATGTGCTGTTTTTTTGGTTAATAAATTCTTCTATTTTGGGCAACCATTCATTGTTGCGTTCAACCAATAAACTCTGGTAAACCTCGGGATAATCTTGCTTCATTGGTTGAATACCATATTCAAACAATGCCTGTTGGTCGCCAGTACGCCATGCGTTAATCATTTTATCCAGTTCTTCAGGCAGTTTTTCTAGGTCTTCAAGTGTTTGTAAGATAAGTGCGCTTTCATTGCCTTCACTTATGGTGGCAATGTAATTAATTTGTTGCTCAAGGGTTTCTAAGAAGTGGAGTGTTTTAGAGTCTTGTATAGCTTTGTTGGCCATGTGGCTATCAACCCCAGAGGCGTTTAAACCTAAGGTTTTTAATTCTTCTACGCTAATAATTAAACTAACCATTTGTGGTCTTAGTTGCTGTAAGCGACCTGTGTCTATGTTGTTTTTCGCAGCATAGCGTATCAGTGCAGCGTAGGCTTTGGGTGAGAGTTTGTCTGCCAGAATTTTACCCGGCGGTAAGCGCATGGCACGCAAGAACTGCTGTTGAAATTGAGGTTTATCTAATTGGGTAACATCGGTTTCAAATACCAGTTGATTTACTTGCTTATACACTTGGTTAAATTCTTTAGGTAGGGGGTAGTCCGTTTCTTTTAATAAGTGAAAGGTTCCGCCAATGTAGTGAGTATTTCCACCTTTGCTAATAGTCCAAATACTGGTTTCAGCTTGGCTCGTTGTTGTAAGTAACAGCAAAGTAAAAAAGAGGGCTATTTTTAGGTATGCTTGTTGATATACAGACAGGGAGAGAAGGGTAAATACGTTGCGAATAAAAATCATAAGCGTTAAACCTGCACATAAAAAAGCCAGTCTAGCATATTTGCAAAGACTGGCTATTTAACCGATTTATTGTAAAGCCAAAATCATAATAGGACTTAGGCTAAAGTGTTTGCTAAATTAAGAATCTTCAGCAATCACTTCAATAAATTTACCAGGAATATAATCGTTGGTGTACGCTAAACCCAGACGATCGCGATAAATCATGCGGTCGGCTTTTCTTGGATCAAAATCATCTAGATCAAGACCATTGGCTTCAAAAATACTTTTCAAATAGGTCACGTAGGCGTTGTTGGGTTCCATAATTAACGCTGCACCACCGGCATCAGGATTTACTTTGGCGTTGTCTTCGTCGTTTAGTGTAATTTTTAAAACAACCGGAGTTTCATCTTTTTGGAAGTACAGGTTACGCGAATGCGTACGCTGTTGAGCCCAAAAATAGGCCAGCTCTTTGCTTTGCGTTAAGAAAACAGGATCTTTGCTTTCAAAGGTGCGGTTACCAATGGTTTGCAACGTACCTTGGGTGCGTTTGATCCAGGCGGCATCGCCACCGCCATGAAGACCTTTGTTTTTGATCCCTTTTACAAGACTAGAGGTCGTACCGTGATACCAAACATTGGATGCAGGGAAGCCGTCTGTGGTAATTAAAGAGGCGGCATCTTTTAAATAACTTGGTGCAATAATGTTTTCTTCAGTACTCATGTGCTTCTCGTTTCTCTAATAAATAAGGTTAAAGTACGCGCATACCAGGTTGTGCACCGGCGTGTGGTTCTAATATCCACAAGTCGCTGCCACCTGGGCCTGCTGCGAGTACCATGCCTTCCGACATGCCAAATTTCATTTTGCGCGGGGCTAGGTTAGCCACCACTATGGTTAATTTACCTTCAAGATCTTCTGGCTGGTAAGCTGCTTTGATACCTGAAAATGCGTTACGAGTCTCGCCATTGCCTATGTCTAAGGTAAGCTGTAATAATTTATCAGCGCCTTCAACGTGGTCGGCTTTTACAATTTTTGCGATGCGTAAATCAACTTTGGCGAAGTCTTCAAATTGAATTTCGTCGGCGATGACTTCGTTGCCGTCTTCGCGTAACTTAGGTGCGTTGGCAGCTTTTTCGGCAGCGCGACGTTCCTTTTCAATTTTCTTACGTTCTTTCGCGCTCAGTTTCTTTTCTTCAACGGTTTCTTCTGCTGTATCTTCAGCAAGCATTTCGCCGTTAAGAATCGCTTCTTTGCGTAAGTCATCTTTGGTTTCTTCTAAAATGGCTTCTACGCTTTTCATTTCAGCGCGGCCTAGCATTGGCTTAAATTTGTTGATCTCGTGATCTAGTAATATATGGGTACGAGATTGCCAATTTAAAGTGTCTAGGTTTAAGAAAGCTTTTGTTTTTTCTGCAATTTCTGGCAATACCGGTGCTAGGTAAGTCATTAATTGACGGAATAAGTTAAGTGCAACCGAACACACTTCAATCACTTCTTGCTCGCGGCCTTCTTCTTTATTCATTGCCCACGGGGCTTTGTCTTGAATGTACTCGTTAGCGCGATCGGCAAGGGTCATGATTTCTTTCATGGCTTTGCTGAACTCGCGATTTTCATACAGTTCAGCAATCACATCACCTTGGTCAATAAAGTGCTGCACCATTTCTTGTTCTACGCAGGTGCTGCTTAATTTGCCGCCGGCTTTATAAACAAAGTTAGCGGTGCGGCTGGCGATATTGACTAATTTATTTACCAGATCGCTATTAACGCGCTGCACAAAGTCTTCTAAATTTAAATCAAAGTCGTCTACTTTATTGCTGAGTTTTGCGGCAAAGTAATAACGTAAGTAAGTTGGGTCTAGGTGATTTAAAAAGGTGCGGCCTTTAATAAAAGTGCCTCGAGACTTAGACATTTTTTCGCCGTTTACGGTTACAAAGCCGTGGGCAAAAACAGCGGTTGGTGTGCGGTAATCGGCGGCACTCAACATCGCAGGCCAAAATAAGGCATGGAAGTTGATGATGTCTTTACCAATGAAGTGGTAAACCTCGGTTTCATTTTTGCCGTTTGCGTCTAGCTTCCAATATTCATCAAAGTCTAAACCTTGTGCTTTACCTTCTTCACTGTCGCATAGGTTTTTAAAACTGGCCATGTAGCCAATCGGTGCATCTAGCCATACATAGAAGTATTTGCCCGGTGCATCTGGAATTTCAAAACCAAAGTAAGGTGCATCACGGCTGATGTCCCATTCTTGCAGGCCAGAGTCTAACCATTCGGCTAGTTTGTTGGCGACTTCTTCTTGCAGTGTGCCTGAACGAGTCCAGTCTTGTAGGAACTCTTGGAAATCAGGAAGCTTAAAAAAGTAATGTTCTGATTCTTTTTCAACAGGGGTTGCGCCTGAAATCGTTGAGAAAGGTTTGATCAATTCAGCCGGTGTATAGGTTGCGCCACAGCTTTCACAGTTATCGCCGTACTGATCTTCGGCGTTGCATTTAGGGCATTGGCCTTTGACGTAACGGTCAGCTAAAAACAGTTCTTTTACCGGATCATAAAGCTGTTTGATTTTACGTACAGCAATGTGGCCTTTGTCGCGACAGGCTTTATAAATTTCTTCGCTGAATAAACGATTTTCTTCTGAATGCGTTGTATGGAAGTTATCAAAATTTATTTGAAATGCAGCAAAGTCGGCTTCATGTTCTGCTTTAACGTTAGCAATTTGCTGTTCGGGGGTTAAGCCTTCTTTTTCCGCGCGCAACATAATCGCTGTACCGTGAGCGTCATCGGCACATACGTATGTGCATTGGTGTCCACGTGATTTTTGAAAACGCACCCAAATATCTGTTTGAATGTATTCCAAAAGGTGGCCAAGATGGATCGAGCCATTGGCGTAAGGAAGGGCGCTGGTTACCAGTATCTTTCTGCTTTGGGATGCTTGATCAGTCATGTTCTACAGGCTTAATTTGTCGGTAAAAGAAAGGCGGCGATTGTAGCACTTAATTAGTGGGCGCTAAAGTATCGTTATGAGCGCCCCCTAATAGAATCATCCAGTGTGCCAGATACGGCCTACTGGATTCTATTTTTCCGATCTATTTCTCGAAGACTCGACACAGTTTAACTAGGTTGTCTTCTACCTTAAGAATTTCGATGCGCTTGTTATCAAGAGTTAAGCACGCTGGGCCGTCGGGAATGGTTTCTAAATATTCAACGATTAAACCACTGAAGGTTTTAGGGCCGTCGGTATTGAAATTCCATCCCAATGCTTTATTTACGTCACGAATGTAAGCCGTGCCGTCAACCGAAATACTGCCATCGTTTAAGCGTTTAAAATCAGGGTTTTCAACCGACGCCATGTCGGTAGTAAATTCCCCTACAATTTCTTCCAAAATATCTTCTAAGGTACAAATACCCAATACGTCACCGTACTCGTCGACCACAAATGCGATGCGTCGCTGCTGTTTTTGAAAGTTAAACAGTTGCGTATGCAAGGGTGTGCTTTTGGGAATAAAATAGGGGTCTCTGCACTGCTCTAAAATATCGTCTTTCTTGAAATCAGGATTGGTCAAAAAACGACTAGCGCTGCGAGTATGCAGTAACCCTACTACGTGGTTAATGTCGCCACGATACACAGGAAGACGCGTATGTTGAGTAGAATGTAACTGCTCAATAATGTCTTCAAGATCGTCGTCTAAATCAATTGCCACGATTTCATTACGGGGAACCATAATGTCGTTAACGCCCATTTTTTCCAGATCTAAAATACTGATCAGCATGTGCTGGTGGCGTTTAGGAATCATGGTGCCGGCTTCATGAACCACAGTTCTTAATTCTTCTGTACTTAAATTGTCGGGGGTTGCCTTGGTATCAATGTTGACTAATTTTAACAAAGCGTTGGCAATGGTGTTCACAAACCAAACAAATGGCATTAGCAACCATTGCAGAACAATTAGTACGCGTGAAGCAGGAAAAGCCACTTTTTCAGGATGAATGGCGGCCAGTGTTTTAGGCGTTAGCTCAGCAAAAATAAGCACCACTAAAGTAAACAAAATGGTATTTACAAATACCGCTAAGTCGGGGTTGTTTGGCCAAAGACGTTGACTAATAATGGTCGCCAGTGCAGCAGCAGCAAAGTTAACCAAGTTATTACCGGTTAAAATAGTGCCGATTAAACGATCGGGCTTTTCTAGCATTTTGGATGCGCGCAAGGCACCTTTATGCTTATTTTTGGCCATGTGGCGCAAGCGATAACGGTTGAGCGACATCATGCCGGTTTCAGAGCTGGAGAAAAAACCAGAGAATATAATCAGTAAAGTCAGTATGCCAAAAAGGATACCGAGGGGGACGTCATTCAAGACGATTTCCTTGCGTTATTTTGAGAACGCAAGGATACCAAAAAATCGCCTTAGAGTACTAATTCCAATACAAATTTAGAGCCAAAATAAGCCAAAACTAAAAATGCGGTACCGACTAAGGTCCAGCGGCTGGCAGTAATACCGCGCCAGCCGAAGTTAAAGCGACCAAAAAGTAAGGTTGCGTAAACAATCCACGACATAATACTCAAGGCTGTTTTATGAATAAGATGTTGTTCTTTAATGTCGATAATATAAGGCCAGCCAATTACAAAAGCGGCAGTAAGCAGCACCATACCGATCCAAATCATTTCAAATAATAAAGCATCCATGGTCTGTAAAGGTGGCAATGCTTTTATTAAACCCTTGGTGTTATGGTTTTTTAATTGTTGGTTTTGCAAATACAACAAAATAGCTTGAATGGCTGCAATAATTAAAATGCTGTAAGCCAAGATAGACAAAATAACATGCAGACCAAGACCACCGGTTAACGGTGTGATTTTTTCTGTGTTTGGCAATATTGCATCAATAAGAATGAGCACGGCTGCCATTGGGTAAACGCCGATGAGTAAATTTTCTAAAGGTTTGCTGGCGCTGCTTATGATCACTAATAAACTGATGACCAAAGTGATAAGGGTACCCACATTAAAAAAGCCAAAATTAAACCCTTCAAACTGAACCACTGAGCCCGCAATGAGTAATGCATGAAACACTGCTGCGATTAAACCAAAGATTAGAACACGTTTTTTATTGGCTTCTTTTTTATTGTTCAGCGTCTGCCATTGTCTGTAAGCGCCCATTAAATATAAAAGTGCCGCTGGAAATGCAAAAAAGGCTGCGCTGTAGGTTCCGCTCATGCCCGATTATTCCTTTGAAAATGGTGAGAGAGTAATTATTAGGGCAAAAGTTTCTCACAACCAAGAGATAAGGCCAAGCTCGGGTAGCTATGTTGTGCTGATATTTGTACAATCGGTGACTTTATTTAGTTGTGATTGACATAAGCCCATGTTTGATAGCTTAACAGACCGCCTGGGTGGTGCTTTAAAAAGCATTACTGGCCAGGCCAAACTGACAGAAGAAAATATTAAAGACACGATGCGCGAAGTGCGCATGGCGTTATTAGAAGCCGATGTTGCCTTGCCGGCGGTAAAAGCATTTACCGATCGAGTAAAAGAGCGCGCCATTGGTTCTGAGGTAATGACCAGCCTAAATCCTGGCCAGGCATTCCTGAAAATTGTTAACGACGAATTGCGCGATGTGATGGGCGAGGCCAACGAAGGTCTTAACCTAGCCGTACAGCCGCCTGCAATTATCTTGATGGCCGGTTTGCAAGGGGCGGGTAAAACCACCACTGCGGCAAAGCTGGCTCGCTTTTTAAAAGAGCGCGATAAGAAAAAAGTGATGATGGTGTCTGCCGACGTTTATCGTCCTGCTGCTATTAAACAGCTTGAAACCTTATCGACTGAAGTAGGCGCGTTATTTTTCCCATCGGATATCAGCCAAAAGCCAATCGATATTGCTAAAGCAGCGATTCAAGCGGCGAAAACGCAATTTGCTGATGTATTAATTGTTGATACCGCCGGTCGTTTAGCCATCGATGAAGATATGATGGCTGAGATTAAAGACCTACACGCAGCGATTTCTCCGCAAGAAACATTATTCGTTGTAGACGCCATGACGGGTCAGGACGCGGCGAATACCGCAAAAGCCTTCAACGATGCGTTACCGCTTACCGGCGTGGTATTAACCAAAGCCGACGGTGATGCCCGTGGTGGTGCGGCGCTTTCTGTTCGTCACGTAACCGGCAAGCCGATTAAATTCATGGGTATGGGTGAGAAAACAGAGGCACTAGAGCCTTTCCACCCAGATCGTGTTGCCTCTCGTATTCTGGACTTGGGTGATATCATGACCCTTGTCGAAGAAGCCGAGCGCAAAATCGACAAGAAAAAAGCAGACAAGCTTACGCAAAAATTAAAATCTGGTAAGGGTTTCGATTTAGAAGATTTTCGTGATCAGCTACGTCAAATGAATAACATGGGTGGTATTACCTCTATGTTAGACAAGCTTCCGGGTATGAGTGGCATGGCGAATATGGCCAAGCAAACAGATGCCGCTGAAAGTCAATTTAAGCAAATGGATTCTATCATTTGCTCGATGACTCCGATGGAGCGTCACTTTCCAGATAAAATCAACGGTTCGCGTAAGAAGCGTATTGCTCGTGGTTCGGGCACGCAGATCCAAGACGTTAACCGTTTGCTGAAGCAGCACAAGCAGATGCAAAAGATGATGAAAAAGATGACAGCCAAGGGCGGCATGAAAAAAATGATGCGTTCTATGGGTGGCATGATGGGCGGTGGTGGCGGTATGCCTCCTGGCGGTGGAATGCCGCCAATGATGCGCTAATTCAGCAGCGTTTAATTTTATTCAAAGAGTGGATGTGTACTTGCATTGAGTACGCGTCCTTTTTTTGGATAGAATAAAAACTAATTTTATGAGCATGCTTTCCAAGGAAGAATACTATGGCGTTTGATTATGGCTCTATTAATTTGGGGGTCAAAAACCCATTTAAAATAGAAGGTACAATTTCTGCAATTCGTGGTGTAGGTATTTTGGCCGCTGGTTTGTACCTATTGGCATCCGCTGCAGGTGCGGTAAAAACAGATCCGGTAAGTGGCTGGATTTTAATGATCTTTGGCATTGTTATTTTAGCCACGGGTATTAAAGACGCTGGCCAAGGTATTTATGCCACTCTGCGATATTTTGTTGGCCGAAATCACCCAGCGTCACTGGCAAGAAATAGAAGCGCTTCTGAAAAATCAAACGCCGCAGAAGAAGCCCTGTATACGGCTTATACCGATAAGCAACTTGAAGAAATGTTAATGGGGCGTAAAAATATCACTTTTACTGAACCCCAAGGCTTTCTTTCGCGCTTGCTGCACACGCTCATTCCTAAGTTGTTGTTCGTGCCTTACCCTGTGCGTAATTTAGCACAACGTTTATTTGGTGCCTGGGTAGCAACCTTAGTGGCGTTAATTTCTTTTGCCTTGGTCGCATTTGTTTCTGTAATGGGTTTTGCAGGAGAAGAAGGTAAGTTAGCGTTTCCTATTTATTCCGCTATTTTACTGCTGTATTTATTGTTTACATGGCGTTCAGCCAGTCGCCCAATTGACCGTGATGCCCAAAAAACAGTTGAAAGTTTAGGCATGGGGTCGTTGGTAAAAGTCATTACCTTGTCTTTGATTATGCCGGTTATAGTGGGTATTGGTTTGTCTTGGCTAATGGCAGAGACCAATAATTCAAAAGGTGACGTAGATGCCTTTATTGCATCGTTGCCATCGTTGCATGCCGGCTATTATTTTATCGGTTTACTAACGTTGGCCTTTGTTGCCAGTGTGATTTTATTTGTCATGCTGCGCAAACGACTGCAACTTGCTGAACCTTCTGTGGAAGTGTCTGAGTTGCGTGAAAATTGGCAGGCTTCTATTCACCCCAACGAAGTCTTTATTAATTTAGATAACTTGGTAATGGCCAATCGTCGTTATAAAGAAGTTCCTAACCGTGTGTACCGAGAAATTGATCCAAAACTAGAAGGACAAATTGATGGTAAAGGATCTTTTGAAGGTGAGTTGATTCAAGAAATTCAGCCCACTGTTAAGACCATGGATTTTGGCGGTTTGTTTAATAAAATGCGTTTGTTAGCTTTATCGTTAGGCAATGTGTTATTTGTGGTAGCAGTTGGTTTGATGATGGCCTTGGCTTACAGCGTAATAGATGTGTATAGCTTTTTCACTGCGTTAAACCTAGAGACTAGTAACAATGCTGCAAAAGTAGCCATGCTCAAGGAGGCAGGAGGTTTGCTAGTCATTACCGTGCATTTTATTTTGGTCGGCCATTTAGTGAAAACCTTTGCGCGTTTATTAACCAATAGTGCGCATCTTTTCTTCTCTGAAATGCAGTTTGAATCTCTGTTGGTTTACTTTAAATGTGAAGGTACTTTTACTGAATCAAAAATATCAACCGGTATGTCTATTCATGACAGCACTCGCTCAGAAAATATTGTCGTGCGTAGCAGCATGACCCCATGGATCATAGTTTCGCGCTTAACCACTAGTATTTTTGCTGAAACCGGTATTCGCAATCTAGAATACCCAAGACACATCATGAGTTTGAATAAAGATGATCATGAATTGGCTGCCATTAAGGCAGATGTGATGGAGTTCTTTAAGGAACGAGAATCGATTGCTGCCATCACCAACGAACGTGATTTAGGTAATGCCTCGCAGGTGCATCAGTTGAATCAGCAAACAAGAGCAGCTGTGCCAAACAATCAGGCGTTGGAGCAGCAAAAAACAGATGAAGCGGCAGGATTTTTAAGACAAGAAACTGAGAGTGAAAGTGCTGATAGTCAAAAATAAATATTTTTATTGAAACAGCTTGTCGATAACGGCCTTTAAATTTTAATAATTTAAAAGCCGTTATTTTATAAATCATGATCTTGAAAACTAATCATTTTTTCCACATTGAAAATCGTATGTCTGGGGTGCCATAAGCCTAGGCATAGCGAATTTTTTCGAATGAAAGTTGATTTCATAAAAACATCGGAAATCTTCAGCGCCACCTAAGGTTCTTTCTAGAAAGCTAGACTTGTATTTGTAGATGCGACCGGTGAAATTGAGACTATTTTGGGGTGAGATTTTATTAAATCCTTTTGAAATCCTACTATCTGCTATAACGCCTTCTATTTCAAATGACTTTAGGTCGCTTTTGAGTGATGACATTTTACGCATTGAGCCAGTATTAGCATAATATAAGTCACGCGTTAAGTTCAGCTCGCTGATGTTAATCTCTTTAGGCTCAAACTCAGTTTTCAGTATGCTGAAAGGGGAGCAAGCAGAGAGAGTAGTCGCTATAACAAAAATAGCTACAGGTGAATAAAGCTCGTGAATATTATTCAATCTGGACATGGGGGTAATTACCTCGAATATGTGCATTAAAATAACCGCCCGTGGATGAAGCTGAGTTTAAATTATTAGCAGTATTTTTATTGACTCCATCGTATCGATAGACCGAACCACTGCTAAATTCAATGTCGAGTACTGAGCTTATGGATGAGTGGCCGTAGCTATTTATTGCACTCGAGGCGACAGAAATCTGAGCTTGCATTGGATAAGGGACTAAATCATAAGCAATCCTTTTAAGTTCTGACGCAATAACAGCGCTTTGGCCATCAGCTTCAAGATAAGATACTTCTAAACCGTGTCCGCTAAAATCGCTATCATTTTTTTCTGATTCATAATTGGAGTCTGTAGCTCCCATCGTATTTCTGACTAGGCCCATGATTAGGTCATTGTTGTTTGTAATATGACCAATGATCTGCGGATAAATTAGCGATATTGCCCCACCAGGGTAGTTAACGGGTGATGCAATTTGCATGTTGCCTAGCATTGGGTAGTCAGTAATGGAGTAACCGCTAGGGAATGTGTAACTGGAGTAAATACTGTTCATTATGACATTAGCGTAGAAATTTCCTTGTGAATGTGTAATCAACACAATACGACTGCAGCTATCCAGCATATCCTCTGTCACTGCAATGGCTTCTTGGGCATCTTCTTCGTTAGCAGAAAAATCATAGGCATACTGAATACTTTGTAGGTAATCTTGTACTTGTTCAGTATCAGTCAATGAATCTAAAAAGCCTGAATCATTGTTTATAAATTCAAATATTGCTTCTGTGGATTCATTATCTTCAATCTTTTGATGTAAGACTTGTAGTGCCTGTTCTAATATCCATTCGGAATTATTGTGAACAAATTCTGCGGAGGGATTGAAGCCGTGGGTAGCCAAGTTTTCTGAAATAAATTGAACTATAGTATTCTTGTTTGCTATTGCATCTGAGTATGAAGTAAACATGCCATTGATATAAAGCGTTTGAATGTTATCAACATTCGATTCACAACTGGCAACTGCTTTAAATGTTGTGATTATAATAAGTATGGTGGCGAGAACGGTGTGTATAATTTTCATGGCTCACCCTTGATTAAAGTTGATTAGCGCAGTGCAGGCATCTTCTGGGAATTTAAATTCACCATCCTTGCCAATGAGTTTTGCCAGTGAGTTAGACGTTGCAAATTTCACTTTTAGGCGGTCAACGGTATTGTAAAAGTGCGGCTCTTTCCAACTGTGCCCTTTATTACCTTTGGCGACTTGTAGTTTGCAGCGATAACTATGTATTAGACCTTAAGCAATGAAAATGGCTTCTTCTTTAGTGGAGATTCCGCTATGACCTGACTTTATTGCCGTGGTATAAATTTTTCCAGCTTTTAAAGCATGAGATTTTAAAGATCTAGGAAGGTCACTTAGTACAATTTTTGTTTCGTAGTCATCCCTAATGCCATTGTTATTGGTATCTGTACCAAGAATATTTGCGAGTGCCTCAGATTCATCGAATTCAGGAAGGTCATATCCGTCTGTTTTATCAGTTATTTCGAGCCACACCTTAGTATTAGCTAAGTCATCATAAGACCATAGAAGACTGAATGATTTCGCTATGAATTTTTTAGAGCCGTGATTCAAAACAGATCCACCAAAATAAAACTTTTTTAACTTTAATGAATTGTTAGAATTTAAATTTATTTTTTTCCAGAGCCATTTGTATTTGCTCGGAGCAAAATTTGTAGAAGGAAAGGACGAAAGATACACATTCTTTTTGTGAGATGTGAGATCACCACGTTGATAATAGTTGTCTTTATCCCATTCGTTTATTTCGCTTACATCTATACCGTAGCTACTGAATGAAAAAAAGGTTAACAGCAGTGCGGCAGTTATCTTGATTTTTTTTGTTCATATCCTTTCCTTGGACTTTACCTTGTTACGCTAGATTATTATTGCTTAGTCACTGCGTCTATACGAATAATGTATAAAAATTGCGGTTGTTTGGTAGGAATATTGCCATTATTAACTTGGTGGTTAATCATTTCTCCCACATTGAAAATCGTATATCTGAGGTGCCATAAGCCTAGGCATGGCGAATTTTTTTGAATGGAAGTTGATTTCATAAAAGCATCTGAAGTCTTTAGCGCCGCCTAAGGTTCTTTCTAGAAAGCTAGACTTGTATTTATAGATGCGACCGGTGAAATTGAGAGTCTCAGTTAGAGGTATTTTTTTATAGTTCTTTGAAAGCTTATGGTTTGCGATGAAACCTTCACCACCAAAGGATCTTAGTTGACTATTAACCGATGATTTTTTAACCATTGACTCGGCATTGGCATAATATAAGTCACGCGTTAAGTTCAGCTCGCTGATATTAATCTCTTTAGGCTCAAACTCAGTTTTCAGCATGCTAAAAGGAGAGCAAGCGGTGAGAAAAATAACCGCTATAACAGAGGCTGTTAATGTTTTAGAGCTAGGGTTAATGTTCAACTTTAATCTGGAGATTTTCATAAGCTCAATGACCCTTCCTTGGGTTTTCTTTTAATGCATTAGGTCCACATTAGATTAGAGTTGGTTGATTGTTATGTCTATACGAGTAATGTGTGAACTATTATTTCCCGTACTTTTCAGTTACCCATTCTGGGTGCTTGTATAAAATTCTTAAATCTTTGTATTTCCAAATATCTTTAATGATGGAAACCAGTTCATAGGTTTGAATATAAAAGGGGTTGAGGGGCTTGGCAGGCATACGGGTTACACCGTACTTAATCTCGCCAGCGTCTTTTTCGTCACGAAAAGTACCAAACAATTTATCCCAAATAATAAATACACCACCAAAATTGCGATCGATTTGAGCAGGGTTACTGCCGTGATGAACACGGTGGTGAGAAGGTGTATTAAATATTTTTTCCATCCAGCCTAAGCGGCCAACGGCTTCAGTGTGGCAGAAAAATTGATAAAGCAGGTTGGTTTCAATTGCGATTAAAATCCAGTCTTTATCAAAACCGATTAATGACAATGGCACCCACATTAATAACCAATTTCCGTTTAAGGCATTAAGAAAGTTTTGACGTAAGGCTGTGGATAAATTCATGTGTTCAGAAGAGTGATGGGTAACATGGGTTGCCCAAAACCAGCGAAACTTATGCATGGCTAGATGGTTAAAATACATGCATAAATCGGCCAGAATAAATAAAACAATGAATGCAAATATCGACGGTTCAGGATTCCAGCCCAGTCCATACGGATTAATCATGTCAGAGAACGCGGTGATAAAAAGCGCAATGGCGATGCCGTCTACAATTTTATAAGAAGCACCTGTGGTCAGGTTGGCCAGGGTTTCACCAAAACGATAATTAGCATCGCCGGTTTTACGGTGCAGATACCAAGCTTCAAATACCATCATGGCCATGAATACAACCCCTGCGGCTAGAATAAAGCCGATTGCTCGAATTAGGTCTTCCATCGATTTTTCCTTTGTTATTGTAATATTTTGTTTAGCTAATCTTAAGCCGAGTGAAGTTGTTGTGAGTGACGCTATTATTCATGCAATTGGATATGAATTATTGACATTAAATAATTCATTTTTGACATTCTCTGCCAAAAAGTGAATAGTCTATGAGTTCTTTATGGAAGAAGAGTATTTATAAAAGAGATGTATATGACTGAGAAATTATTGTGCTAGTGAACTTTAATGTGACTGGAGATTTGGCAAACCTGCTATTGAGCTATCTTGATGCAAATCCTCCTAAAGCGAATCCTCCTCAAACCAATATAGGTTCAGAAGCGGATGAATTGGCTGGGCTGCGCAGTAAGCTTACTCAATATAATGCTAATTCTCGTATGCCTTTTACCGATTGGTGGGATGCGTTGGCGGTTATTTCTCGCATCTATAACAAGCCCCATATCGGACTTGAGGTTGGTACTTACATACAGGCAAGTCACTGTGGGGTATTGGGCTATCTCAGTTTGTCGTGTGAATACCTAGCCGAAGCCCTGCAGCGTTTTGAGCGTTTTCAGCGCTTGTTGTATGAAGGTAATGAAGGTGGGGCGGTGATTGAGGGGGATCGAGTTATCTTTTCTTGGCCGTTTGATTATGGCTATTCGACTCGAGAATCGGATGAAACATTAATTTCTGGGCTAGCGACTTATATCCAAATGTTGGCGGGAGATGTGTCGGTTAAGCCCTTGGCTGTCGGTTTTGTGCATAAAAAGCCAGAATCTCTAGCGCCTTTTAAACAGTATCTGGGTTGTGACGTAGAATTCTCATGCAAGAATACCTATATAGCTTTTCCTGTTTCTATGCTGACTTTAAACGTAGAAAAGGCAGATCCTGTATTAAGAGCTTTGCTCGATCAGCAAGCAGATACTCTGTTAGATGTTTTACCCAGCGGTGATCAATTTGAACAGCAATTTTATAAGTTTTTATTGGTCGCGATGCAAGATGGCCAGCCGACTATTGAAGCCGTTGCAAGAGCGATGAATATGTCAGCTAGAACCTTGCATCGTAGATTGGTCGATCGTAGCTTAGTATTCAAAACACTGTTGCAAAAAACACGCTATCAACTAGCCAATCAATACCTTAAAGAAAGTCGCTTAACGCTTTCTGAAATCACTTTGTTATTAGGTTATTCCGAGCAAAGTGCATTTTCCCGTGCCTTTAAACAATGGACGGGGGAAACTCCATTGCGTTATCAAAAGCGTTTAAGTGAACAAAATTAATGGTTTATACCTAAATCAGAAAAGATCGGCTCTTTACACTTGATTAATCGAGCTGTAACCTCCCATGTCTAATTTTTTGTGCTGCTTCCTCTTATATGTATTTGAATAAGCTGCAGTTTTTGTCATCACGTGACCTTTGGTAGGGGTCACCACTGTGAAAGGATAGTTTTGATGCCTGTTATTACACTCCCCGATGGTTCCAAACGCGAATTTGATCAGCCAGTAACGCTTATGCAAGTGGCCGAAGATATTGGTCCTGGCCTTGCTAAAGCAACCGTATGTGGTCGAATTAATGGTCAGTTAGTTGATGCTTGCGAACTGATTGAACGCGATTCTGATATTTCTTTAATCACTGGTCGTGACGTCGAAGGTCTTGAAGTGATTCGTCACTCATTTGCCCACCTTATTGGTCACGCCGTTAAACAACTTTATCCAACGGCTAAAATGGCGATTGGTCCGGTTATTGATGACGGCTATTATTACGATATCGATTACGAGCGTCCTTTCACCCCAGAAGATCTGACTGCGATCGAAAAGCGCATGAAAGAGCTGGTTAAAAAAGATTATCTGGTTAACAAAGAAATGACGCCGATTAAAGATGCGCGTCGTGTATTTGTAGATCGCGAAGAAGATTATAAAGTTGAACTAATCGACGATCTTATTTCTAAAGGCGAAACCGCGGTAGGTCTATATCATCACGAAGAATATGTTGATATGTGCCGTGGCCCACACGTGCCTAGTACTAAAAGCATGCGTATCTTTAAGTTGATGCGAGTATCGGGTGCTTACTGGCGTGGTGATTCTCAGAATAAGCAGCTGCAACGTATTTACGGTACGGCTTGGAACGACAAAAAAGATTTAAAAGCGTATTTGCACCGTTTGGAAGAAGCCGAAAAGCGTGATCACCGTAAGCTGGCAAAGCAGCTGGATCTTTTTCACCTGCAAGAAGAAGCGCCAGGCATGGTGTTTTGGCATCCAAACGGCTGGAGCATTTATCAAACGCTTGAGCAGTACATGCGCAAAGTGCAAAACGATGCCGGTTACCAAGAAATTAAAACACCGCAGGTAGTTGACCGCGTATTGTGGGAAAAATCAGGCCACTGGGAGCATTATGCCGACGGCATGTTTGTTACCGAATCGGAAAAGCGTACCTATGCTGTAAAACCGATGAACTGCCCATGTCATATCCAAGTGTTTAATCAAGGCTTAAAAAGTTACCGCGATTTACCTTTGCGCTTGGCTGAATTTGGTTGTTGTCACCGTAATGAGCCTTCAGGTGCGTTACATGGTATAATGCGTGTGCGCGGATTTACTCAAGACGATGCGCACATTTTTGCCACTGAAAAACAAATTCGCAAAGAAGCCTCAGATTTCATCAAACTAACTCTTGATGTATACAAAGACTTTGGTTTTCATGACATTGAAATGAAATTATCAACTCGCCCAGAAGGTCGAATTGGTACAGACTCTCAATGGGATGCAGCAGAATCTGCATTAGAAGATGCATTGAATGACGCCGGTTTAGACTGGGAATTGCAGCCTGGTGAAGGCGCATTTTATGGTCCAAAAATTGAATTTTCATTACGCGATTGTCTAAATCGTGTATGGCAGTGTGGTACCATTCAATTAGACTTTATGCTTCCTGAGCGTTTAGGCGCACAATATGTCGATGAAGATAATGAACGTAAAACACCGGTTATGTTGCATCGTGCAATTTTAGGTTCTTTTGAACGTTTTATTGGCATATTAATCGAACATTATGCAGGGGCTTTTCCTGCATGGTTAGCACCGAAGCAAGTTGTTATTCTGAATATTACTGATAATCAGGCAGAATATTGCAAGAATATAGAAGAATCTATGAAAATAGATGGTTTTAGAGCATCTGCGGACTTGAGAAACGAGAAGATTGGCTTTAAAATCCGTGAGCATACTTTACACAAAGTGCCTTACCTCGTTGTGGTAGGGGATAAAGAAGTCGAATCCAACACGGTAGCAGTGCGTACTCGTAAAGGAGACGATCTAGGAACAATGACCCTAGACGCCTTTAAAGAGCTATTAGCGAAAGACATCGCCCGCCGCGGCCAAGTTGAAACGGAGTAATTAAACATCAGACGTGATAATAAACGTGGTGCTCGTGCTGAGCGCCCATCGATCAATGAAAATATTAAAGCAAAAGAAGTACGATTAATTAACGCAGATGGCGAACAAGCCGGCGTTGTTAGTATCGAAGATGCTCTAGTAGCCGCTCAAGCAGCTGGCTTGGATTTGGTTCAGATTTCTGATGGCGATCCAATAGTCTGTAAAATTATGGACTATGGCCAAAAGCTATATGAAGAGAAGAAGCAGCGTAATGCTGCTAAGAAGAAGCAAGTTCAGACTCAGGTTAAGGAAATTAAATTCCGTCCTGGGACTGAAGAAGGCGATTATCAGGTAAAACTACGCAACCTGGTACGCTTTCTAGAAAACGGGGACAAAGCGAAGTGTTCTTTACGCTTCCGTGGTCGTGAGATGGCTCACCAACACCTGGGTATGCAGTTAATGTTGCGTCTTGAGAAAGATCTCGAGGCATATGGCACCGTTGAACAGCGTCCAAAGATGGAAGGTCGTCAAATGATTATGGTGCTTGCACCCGTCAAAAAGAAGTAGTTAGGTTCTAAAATGAATCTCATTTCCCTAGCATTCGTAGCAATACGAAGCTGGGGTTTTGTACGTTCTACCTGCTGCTGTTTATTAACAATGCGAAGTGGTAAATTAAAATGCCTAAGATTAAGACTAAAAGTGGTGCTGCGAAGCGCTTCAAGAAAACGGCTAACGGCTTTAAACACCGTCAAGCACACCGTGCCCACATCTTGACCAAGAAAAGCACTAAGCGTAAGCGTCATTTACGAGCTAACCTGATGGTTCACGCCTCAGATGTAGCAACTGTAAAGCGCATGTTGCCGAACCTTTAATAAACCCTTGGTATAATTTGTAGGAGAGTCTCATGGCTCGAGTAAAACGTGGTGTACAGGCGCGTAAGCGTCATAAGAAAATTTTAAAGCAAGCTAAGGGTTACTACGGTGCTCGTAGCCGTGTTTTCCGTGTTGCTAAGCAAGCGGTTATTAAAGCGGGTCAATACGCATACCGTGACCGTCGCCAAAGAAAGCGTCAGTTCCGTCAGTTGTGGATTGCACGTATTAACGCTGGTGCACGTGTAAATGGCTTGTCTTACAGCCGTTTCATCAATGGTCTTAAATTGGCTTCTGTTGAAGTTGACCGTAAGATCTTGGCTGACCTAGCTGTAAACGAAAAAGGCGCTTTTGCGGCTCTAGTAGAAAAAGCTAAAGCTAGCCTTTAATAAGAATGCAATGAGCTAGAGTTTCTAGCGCATGATCATTTTTAGACAAGCCAGCAATAACAGTTGGTTTGTTAAAATAAGGGAGTGGCTTTGCCACTCCCTTATTTTTTTGTGTTTTATATAGTGATTAGATTTAAGACTTTTTAAGCCATCAATATTGTTGGTTTAAAGCATGATTGGGTATTTATTCCGCAAAACGGCGTGAATACTTCCCTGTAGCCTTGGGCTCGGCGTCCTGCCTCCCACATTTGCTACACAAACACTCAATAATGCTTTCCAGAACGAATTGCCAGATTGGTTAATTGTTATAAAAATTTAGGTTTTTACGGAGTAAACGATGGAAAACCTCGACGCGCTGGTTAATGAAGCGCTTGCCAAAGTTACCAGTGCTAGTGAAGAAAATGCGTTATACCAGGTACAGGTTGAATACCTTGGTAAGAAAGGCACAATTACCTCTTTGTTGAAAACGTTGGGTAAATTATCCAATGAAGAACGTCCTAAAGCGGGTGCTCTAATTAACGAAGGCAAAGTAACCGTACAAACCGCAATCAATGTGCGTAAGACCGATTTACAGACCCTTGCTTTGGCTGAAAAATTGGCAGCAGAAAAAATTGATGTGACCTTGTCGGGCCGCAATCAGCAGGGCGGTGGTTTGCACCCTGTTACGCGTACTCTTGAACGTATCGAAGCTTTCTTTACTAACGTCGGTTACAACGTTGCCGAAGGACCTGAAGTTGAGGATGATTTCCATAACTTCGAAGCTCTAAACATTCCATCGCACCACCCAGCGCGTGCGATGCATGATACTTTCTATTTCAATGCAAATACCTTGTTGCGTACGCACACATCGCCTGTGCAAGTTCGTACTATGGAAACGCAAGAGCCACCGATTCGCGTAATCTGTCCTGGCCGTGTATATCGTTGTGATTCTGATATTACCCACACACCTATGTTCCATCAGGTTGAAGGTTTGCTGGTTGATAAAGATGTAAGCTTTGCCGATCTTAAAGGGACGGTTCAGCAATTCTTGAAAGTATTCTTCGAAAAAGATTTAGCCGTTCGTTTCCGCCCGTCTTACTTCCCATTCACTGAGCCTTCGGCTGAAGTGGATATGGAATGTGTGATGTGTTCCGGTAAAGGCTGTCGCGTTTGTAGCCACACGGGTTGGTTAGAAGTGATGGGCTGCGGCATGGTTCACCCTAAAGTATTTAAAGAGTCTGGCGTAGATGCTGAGAAGTATTCAGGCTTTGCTTTTGGTATGGGGGTAGAGCGTTTAGCAATGTTGCGCTATGGCGTAAATGATTTGCGTTTGTTCTTTGAAAATGACCTTCGTTTTTTACAACAGTTTAGATAACTAGAAGTCATTTTTTTAAATACAAAGAACTTATTTAGTAGGTAGATAACATGCAGTTCAGTGAATTATGGTTACGAGAGTGGGCTAATCCAGCTCTTGAAACACAAGAATTAGTCGACCAAATCACCATGGCCGGTTTGGAAGTAGACGCAATTGAAGCCGCAGCAGGCGAGTTCAGCGGAATCGTTGTTGCGCAAATTTTAAGCTTTGAAAAGCACCCAGAAGCCGACAAACTGAATGTTTGTAAGGTAACTGACGGCACAGAAGAATTTCAGATCGTCTGTGGCGCACCGAACGTTCGTGAAGGCATGGTAATTCCTTTCGCAAAAATCGGTGCAGTATTGCCTAGTGAAGATGGCAAGGGCTTTAAAATCAAAAAAGCCAAGCTACGCGGCGTAGAATCTTTCGGCATGTTGTGCGCAGAAGAAGAAATGGGTATTTCCGACAAGTCAGATGGCTTGTGGGATTTGCCTTCCGATGCGCCACTAGGTGTTTGCATGCGCGAATACCTTGGCCTTAGCCGCGGCGGCCGTGACGACAAAATTATCGACGTAGACCTTACCCCAAACCGTGGTGACTGCTTAAGCATTGCCGGTTTGTCTCGTGAAGTGGGCGTATTAAACAAAGTAGACGTGACTGCTCCAGTAATCGAAGCGGTTGCTGCAACGATTGATGATGCGATCGATGTTCAGCTACAAGCCCCTGATGCCTGCCCACGTTATGTTGGTCGTGTAATCAAAGGCATTAATATCAAAGCGGCTAGTCCACTTTGGATGCAAGAAAAATTGCGTCGCAGTGGTATTCGTTCAATTGATCCAGTGGTTGATGTAACGAACTTCATCTTGCTAGAACTTGGCCAGCCAATGCATGCATTCGATCTGGCTAAGCTAGACGGCGGTATTGTTGTTCGTAAAGCGACACAAGACGAAATGTTAGTATTGCTTGATGATCAAGAAATAAAATTAAACAGCGATACTCTAGTGATTGCTGATAATAGCAAAGCATTGGCCATGGCGGGTGTGATGGGCGGAGCTGAGTCTGGTGTCAATGAAGAAACGACTCAAGACATTTTGTTAGAATCGGCTTACTTCAATCCTATCGCGATTGCGGGTAAAGCACGCAACTACGGTTTGCATACAGACTCTTCACACCGCTTTGAGCGTGGTGTTGATTTTGACTTACAACGCACTGCTATCGAACGCGCAACAGCTCTATTATTAGAGATCGTAGGTGGTGAAGCAGGCCCAGTGGTTGAGAAAATCTCTGAAGCTGAATTGCCAACCTGTGCCGAAATCGTATTGGTAGAATCACACATCGAAAAGATGTTGGGCTTAACGATTGAAGCGAGCGAAGTTGAAGAAATTCTAGTTCGTTTAGGAATGAACGTTTCTGCTTTTAAAGATGAAAAAGGCAACAGTGGCTGGAAGGTGATTGCACCGAGCTACCGTTTCGACATGGCGATTGAAGCCGATCTAATCGAAGAGCTTGCACGTATTTACGGTTATAACCGTTTACCTGTACGTACGCCAATGGCCGCAACACCGTTATTGCCAGTACCTGAAAATGAACTTGCAATGAAAGACGTTCGTCGTCAGCTTGTAGGTCGTGGTTATCAAGAAGCGGTTACGTACAGCTTTGTTGATCCCGCTACGCAAAAATTATTAGATCCTGAGGTTGCTCCGTTAGCGCTAGCTAACCCGATCTCAGCTGATCTATCAGTAATGCGCACGAATTTGTGGGCAGGTTTGGTTCAGACTGCCGTTTATAACATTAAGCGTCAGCAGCCTCGCGTTCGCTTGTTTGAAACGGGTTTAAGCTTTGTGCCTCAGCCAGGCAAAGATCCTAGCAATCTAGACGAAAGTTTAGTGCAAGATCCTAAGCTAGCGATGCTATTAACCGGTACACGTACTGAGCAAAGCTGGTCTGAAGGCGATGAAAATGTTGACTTCTTCGACCTTAAAGGCGATTTCGAAAGCTTAATCGCACGCACTGGTAGCCAAGCACGTTATTCATTTGTGCCTGCAGAGCATCCATCATTGCAGCCTGGTCAAACGGCTCGCATCGAACTTGATGGTGTAGCGGTAGGTTGGATTGGCGCATTACACCCTAGTTTGTCTAAACCACTAGGTTTGAAGCAAGCTGTGTATTTATTAGAAATTAGCTTAAAAGCAGTACGTCAGGTAGAAGTTCCTGCATTTAAGCCACTTTCCAAGTTCCCAGAGATGCGTCGTGATCTTGCATTGGTGGTTACCGATGTCACGCCAGTAGCCGACGTTATGTCGTTAATTCGTGAAAAAGCAGGGGACTACCTCACAAAGTTAAACCTTTTTGACATTTATCAGGGTAAAGGCATTGATCCTGATAGAAAAAGCTTGGCTTTGGGCTTGACGTGGCAGCATCCTTCGCGCACTCTGAATGAAGAAGAAGTGAACGAAGCCGTTGATAATGTACTCGCTCACTTGGCTGATAGGATTGATGCACAATTGAGAGGCTAATATGCGAGCTCTTACCAAGGCAGAAATGGCAGAACGCCTGTTTGAAGACCTAGGTTTGAATAAACGTGAAGCGAAAGAAATGGTGGATCTCTTTTTCGATGAGATTCGCCACTCCTTAACGCATAACGAGCAAGTGAAGTTGTCAGGCTTTGGCAACTTTGACCTGCGTGACAAAAGTCAACGTCCAGGACGCAACCCGAAAACGGGGGAGGAGATCCCTATCTCCGCACGTCGCGTTGTTACCTTTAAGCCCGGACAAAAATTAAAAATCCGAGTAGAGGCTTATGCTGGAAGCGAGTCAATCTAACGAGCTGCCACCTATACCATCCAAGCGCTACTTCAGTATTGGTGAAGTTAGCGAACTGTGTGATGTGAAACCTCATGTTCTGCGTTATTGGGAGCAGGAGTTTACACAATTAAAACCCATCAAACGTCGTGGTAATCGCCGCTATTATCAACGAGAAGACGTTATCCTTGTCCGTGAAATTCGCAGTTTATTATATTTAAAAGGCTATACCATCGTTGGCGCTCGCCAAAAGCTTGATGACCAATCAGGTGATGAAACCGCCGCCCATCTAGATCGTGTATTAATTAAAGATATGTTGGCTGAATTAGCTGAATTAAAAACTATTTTAGAAGACTAGCCTGCCGTAAGCATAATTAAGATAAGTCTGTGATAGTAAGAAGCTTCCAATTATCAAGCACTTAGGTATAATCTGAAATACTTAAACGAAGCCGCTTCTTTTCTAAAAAAGCATTTGTTTAAGATTGTCGGAATGTAGCGCAGCTTGGTAGCGCACTTGTCTGGGGGATAAGTGGTCGCAGGTTCAAATCCTGCCATTCCGACCAATTTAAACCTATCCCCACTTTTCAAAAAAACTTTTCTTTTTCTTTATTCTATTAGCTCAAAATAATCGCTTATTGCTAAGCCATACTCATTTTCAGACTTCTCACATTGCTCGACTGATCTCTCACGTTTTGCTTAATGGAGCTTGATGATGTGCGTGGGTTATAAAGAACCTGTTTGATTTGTTTGCCAGCAGATTTTAGATACGCTTCAACGGCCAAGTTGTGCGGTTTATTGCCCCAGTCTTCACCAATAACGAAAATATCAGCGTTCAATTCTTTACAGCCGCTCACGTACTCAAGTTCGTCATAAGGACGCACAATATCTACGCAGCTCAGTGCGCGTAACATTTCCATGCGCTGCTCTAAAGGAATAACCGGTACGTTAGGTTTGTATGAATTAACGACTCGGTCAGACGCGACGCCAACGGCTAAAATACCACCTAAAGATTTACAGTATTCTAATAAGGCTAGGTGCCCAACGTGTAATAAATCAAACGTGCCTACGGTATAAACGATCATGTTTTTAAATTTCTCTTTTTCACTTCTTTTTCAAAAAGTAGTGGTGCCAGTATTTAGGCGGTAATCTTGGTCTGTGTTTTCGATCTCGTTTTTGTCTTAATCTGCTCTCAATCTTGATGGGGTTTACTTATTGATGAAGTCAAATAAGCTTCCAAGCATAAAAAGCACTGATGGCAAGGGTGTAGCTCGCAAGGATATAAACATTGCGTGGATTGCTGGAAAGTTTAGGGGTTTTAATTTGTGAGACATTCAATATCGCAAGACTGACAGCGCTGGCGTAAAAAATACTGGCAAAAACAGCGGTGGGTACAATGCTTTCGAGTATGAATACCGCGACAATAATCAGACTGTTATTATCCAGTGCTAAGCCCGTATATTTAGACTCGCCCGATAACCCAAAGGTGCTGAAGTAACTCAGTCGTATAGCACTTGCGGCAAGCATAATAAAAGCGATCGGCAATAGTAGAGGGTTGAAATTGCCATAGCTTAATAATAAAATCGCAGGTGCAACGCCGTAACTAACAATATCAATTACGAGATCAAGCTGACCGCCAAACATGCGGTCGTGGCCTGTGCGACCTTTCATTTTACGAGCGACAAGGCCGTCGGCCCAATCAAATCCTACTGCCCAAACCATACCAATAAGCGCGGCATAAAAAACGCCGGTAATGCTGAAATAGATTGCTAATAGCGTGCAAAATAATCCGGCAAGAGAGCAAATATTAGGTAAGTCTTTTACATAAGAAATAATGGCGGGCTGGGTATTATCGAGTGATGCTTTTTCTTGTATCGAATCTTGTCTAGAGAGTTGAGTTGCGTCTGTAATCATTTTTATCCTAATAATAAAATTTAACCCACCGCTAATAAGCCGTGATTAAAGATGAGTAATACAAAAATAGGCAGTTTATTCAGAATCAAGCAGCAGACTAAATTATATGCATAAGCAGTCACTGCTCAGGTTATTGAACAGTGTATTGACAGTGTTTGAAAAAATACCGGAGGCCATCAAAAAGAGAGGTAGGCGAAATCAGTAGGTACTGTAGGTACTAATAGCTCGCTTCAATTACGGTGCGTAAATAGAAGTTTCTAAGGAGGTAAAGGCGTGTTGGCCAGTAGGCTCGATACGAGGTGGGGTGAAGTCGCGACTATACGCTCAATTATGGCTGGCGCACAGGAGTTTAATTATTTAAATGTGTGGCTATTTTTTAATAAGTAATATTTTTAAATTAGCTTTTTATAAAAATAAAAAAAGCCCCACTGTGTGAAAGACAGCAGGGCTAAGATTAAAATGATCAAACTGCGGTTGAATATTTTGCGGCTGACTCGTAGCTGATAGGGTGCCTAATTTGTCGCTAATAGAGCTTCTTCGCGATCAGTGACAACCTGATTACGGCCATTGTTTTTGGCTTTATACAGAGCGCTATCTGCACGTTCGCAAATACTACGCATAGTATCCGATGAATACAGGGTAGCGCTGCCGATACTGCTGGTAATACTTAAACTGCCTTTTTCATGGCTGAAAACGGCTTCTTCAATCGAGCTACGAATTCGCTCTGCAATTATATGAGCATCCGTGCTGTCAGCGCTTGCCAACATGATCAGAAATTCTTCCCCGCCATAGCGAAAACAAATATCGGTTTGACGAATACAAGCGGTAATCGACTTAACGATTTGCTTTAAAACTTCATCACCCATAGCGTGGCCATAAGTATCGTTAACATTTTTAAAGTGATCAATGTCGAGCATAAGTACCGAAAGTGGCTGGTTATTGCGTTTTGCCAGTTCGATTTCACGCGACAGTGTTTTATCTAATGCAATTCGATTGCCTGCGCCGGTAAGCGGGTCTCGAAAAGCGGCCGCCAGTGCTTCTGTATAGCGAACAGCATTGCGTAAAGGGTAAACCAGGGTACTGATTAGTCCTTCGATATTCGCCAGCTCATGTTCACGAAAGCGGGTGCTGCGGCTAAACGTCAACTCACCCATATAATCTTTATGGGTGGTCAAGCGGTAAGTGCAGGTGTGAATGCCTTCTTTACCGTAGGTATTAAGCAAATTTTGATTGCTGTTGCTGTAGCACATGCTATCAACCAAGACGGCATGCTTCATTTCACTGAAGAAAATGTCGAGTAGTTGGTCAAGCTCTAGAG
>OJEO01000103.1_pt1 | contig 44198 bp, 34 predicted proteins | sample 1593621 | NCBI WGS metagenome assembly OJEO01 (sample SAMN05416875, study PRJEB24817) | seawater metagenome | isolation source: Sea water | place: Canada:Atlantic | collected 2013-11
ACATCGCTTTCTTCATTTCGCCTGCGTAACGCATACCAGCAAGTAGCACTTTACGTTGAGCGAAGTTGATGATGACACAACCATCAGAGTTTGTTCCGTCACGCTCAGGAACGCATTCAAAGTTAGCGCAGTTCAGAATGGTCCATTCTTCTTTGTCAGCTTGATTGTATGCTTCAGGGCGGATAAATAGGTTGCGACCAAACAGGTTTTGCCACGCTGTTTCGGTTTGGCACTTAACAGGTAGGTAGTGAGCTGGATCAGAACCTACGTGTAGGTTAGAAATGAAACCACCCGTTTTGCCGAAATGTTCTTCAACACGATCCCAAAGGGCATCGAATTTGTTGGCATCGAATGGGCGGTTAACATTACCCCAGTCGATTGCGTCTTTAGTGCTTGGTTCTTCAACAATGAAACGATCCATTGGAGAACGGCCAGTACGAACACCTGTAGTTACAACGAATGCGCCATTGTCTTGTAGACGGCCTTCGCCACGCTCAAGTGCTTTTTCAACCAATAAAGGTGCAGATAAATCAGTATAAAATGTGGTCATAATAGCGCCCATTGGGCCTCGTTATGTCTGTATCGCTTTTGGCCATACACAAATGAATCGTATTACCGCCCAGATGATAATTGGACGAACCCTTGAATTGAGGTTGCTGATTATGCCAGAAACTTTAGCTTAACAAAACCGAGATCAGCCAAATGCTGGGTATCATTAAAAATGATAGTCGACCTTAAATGACTTATTTCTGATTAATTGTGTAGTTTTTTTTCATTACGGCTTTGGAACCTTTGTTATTTGCCCAAATTGGCCGTAATGGACTAGTTTAAGTGCGGTAATGCTCGATATAGATTAAATTTTGGCCAAAAACTAAAAGGTCAATGTAGTTTTTTTTCAGGAAATAATTCTGCAATTTGTGCTTTATTGAACGAATAATGTTGTAAGCAAAACTGGCAATCGATAGAAACCTTACCTTGTTCGTTAGCCACGTCCATTAATTCATCGTATCCCAGTTGTGCAATTGCATTACCTGTACGTTCTTTTGAGCAAGTACAGGCAAAGTGCAAGGGTGTTTCTTGGTAAACACGTACTTGTTCTTCGTGATACAAACGGTACAAAATGGTTTCGTTATTAAGATCGCGCAATTCGTCGTCTTTTAAAGTGCTGGCTAGGTGGCTTAGACGATCCCAAGCATCTGGATCAGCTTGTGTGCTTGCTGGTAGCTGTTGCAACATAAAACCGTTGGCAGTGTTGCCGTCGCAGACTAACCAAAAGCGTGAACCTAGCTGTTCAGACTGTTTAAAGTAATATTCAAACGCTTCGTTTAAATGATTGCTATCGAGTGGGACGACACCCTGATAAGGTTTGCCAACGGCTGGCTCGAGGGTAATCACCAGTTGCCCACCCTGTAGCTCAACACTTTCAATTTCATCGTGTTTGCTTTCGTCGTAACGGGCAATGGCGCGCATTTCGCCGGTATTAGTGGTTTCGGCTTGAATTAATGTCACATCCCCAGGCAAGCGAACTTGCAGACATAAGCGACCTTCGTATTTTAGGGTGGCACTCATCAGGGCACTGGCTGCCATGAGTTTGCCAAGCTCGACTTTTACCGCTTCTGGGTATTCGTGCTTAGACAATACGGTATTGAGGCTTTGGTGTAGGCCGACTAATTCACCCCGTACATCGGTATTGTCGAAAGTGAAGCGTTGCATGCTATCTAGATTGCTCATATTTTACTCATATTTCGCTTTGGTGCTTAAATTGATGAATCTGACGGCGCTGTTTTTTGTTTGGGCGCTGGTCAGGTATACCAGAGGCGTCTTTCATGATGCGACGACGTTCCGATTCGTCCATCCGCGCTTTAATACTGGCGGTTGTTTCTTCATACAGTGCCTGTGCTTCAGGGGCACTGCGGCGCTGGTCGGATAAAGCTTTGATGATAATGGTTTTTTCATCTAGGCCTTGGCGAATAGTCAGTTTGGCATCGAGATCGACGGTTTTACTGACTTTGCAGCGCTGGCCGTCGTAATGCACTTTGCCTCCTTCAACGGCTGCTTTGGCAATAGCGCGGGTTTTATAAAAACGCGCCGCCCAAAGCCATTTATCTAAGCGGATTTTTTTATCGTCTTGGCTTGCTTGCTTGTTCATATTGTTACTGCCTATCCACTCTTTTTGCTTAGCGTATTAGATCATCTTTATGAAACAGCTCATCAAAGTGATGGATGCCAGGGTGCTCACTTTGGATATTCGGTTGCTTTTGGCTGTCGGGGTGAAAAATAGTCAACAGGTGTTTAAAGCCCCATATTTGAGCCGATTTCAACACAGCTTGGCTATCGTCAATGAGCAGAGTTTTGTTGACGTTAAATGGCTCATCGTCGTGTAAATGCCGCCAGAAATCTTGGCTTTCTTTCGGCTCTTTATAATCGTGCGAACTGATAATACGATCAACTCGCTGATCTAACCCTGTTTTTGCCATCTTTAAATTAACACTGTCACGATGCGCGTTGGTAACAATGACTGCGCGCTTGCCTTGTTGTTTTATGATTGCTAGGAAGTCTTTTACATGAGGGCGGTATTGGATTTTTTCAACAACGTGTTGTTTTAATTCAGCGATTGGCATGTTTAAACGATCGCTCCAATAGTCTAAACAATACCAGTCTAATGTGCCTTGAGTTTCGTCGGATGCTTGTTTCAATACTTTGTGCGCTTCATGCTGTGCCAAGCCATTTAGTTCAGCATATTTAGACGGCATGAATTGCAGCCAGAAGTAATTATCGAAATGTAGGTCGAGTAATGTGCCGTCCATATCCAATAAAACAGTATCGATGCTAGCCCATTGCTGGGGGGTATATATTTTAGAGATAGGGTTTGCCTTTTGCTGTTTGTCATTATTAGCTCGGGTATACTGCGAGCTACTGCTATAAAATAATATTAGTTATAAGAATTTGGAATGTATTTATTATGTCTGAAAAACCTAAGATCTTACACCAAGCAATTGTTACAAAAAGTCGTTTGTTTACGGTAGAGGCAGTGGAGTTTCAATTTAGTAACGGAGTTGAGCGCACTTACGAGCGCATTCTTGCTGGCGGCGGTGGCGCTGTGATGATGGTGGCGATGCTAGACGACGAACACGTTGCCTTGATTCGTGAATTTGCCGGTGGCATTAACGAATATACTTTAACCTTGCCTAAGGGTGCGGTTGATTTAGGGGAAACTCTAGAGCACGCAGCCAATCGTGAGCTGCAAGAAGAAATTGGTTTTGCTGCGCGTAATATCACTTTTTTAAAGCGTTTAAGTTTATCGCCAAGTTACATCAGTGGTTTTATCGATATTTTTTTGGCGGAAGATTTATACCCGTCGGAACTAGAAGGAGATGAACCAGAGCCTCTCGAGTTGGTGAAATGGCCGCTGGCAAATTTAGGTGAATTGATCGCTAAAGACGAGTGTAATGAAGGCCGTGCGGTTGCTGCCTTGTATATGGCTCGTGATTACTTAGCAAAACGTAAGCGCTGATTTCGTGCATTAAAAAAGCTATTTAGCGTTGTTACCTAAAATAGAATCTAACTCATCAACAAGATGAGCAAGCTTTATCGGTTTGCTAACAAAGCCATTCATGCCGGCTTTCATGCAGCGCTCTTTATCTTCCATCATAGCATTGGCGGTTAACGCTAAAATAGGTATTTGGTTTCTGGGAAAGGGCAGTTGACGAATTCTTTCTGCTGCGCTGATGCCGTCTAAAATGGGCATATTAATGTCCATTAATACCAGATCATAGGTTTTGTGAGTGACTTCATTCACAGCAAATTTGCCGTTTTCTACAATCACAGTATTGATGCCTAGCTTGCTCAAAATCTTAATGGCGACTTTGGCGTTTACAGAGTTGTCTTCTGCTAGTAATACATTGGCGTGGTAGTTTCGTGTTAAGCCACTGCGTTTGGGCTCAACTTCTACTTTGCCAGGTTTTAGCGGAAGCTTTAAGGCAAAGGTGCTGCCTAACCCTAGCTCACTTTTAACGTTTATATTGCCTTGCATTGCATTGGCTAAGTACTGGCTAATAGTGAGCCCTAAACCGGTCCCACCATATTTTCGGCTGGTATTTGAATCTGCTTGTTTAAAAGCGGTAAATATTTGTTCAACTTTTTTCTCAGCAATGCCGATGCCTGTGTCTTTAATTTTAATGGTGATATCAAATTGGTGGTTGGCTAGGCGCTCGCCGGTTACCAGTAAATCGATGCGACCACTGTGGGTAAATTTTAACGCATTACTGAGTAAATTATTGAGTACTTGGCGAATACGATTTGGGTCACCAACCCAAAACTGAGGCAACTCTGCTTGATAATAATAAATAACCTGAATGCCTTTTTTCTGGGCTGGGCTAGAAAAAAGTTGGTACGCTTCTTTGCATAAATGATGCAGGTCAAAATTGATTTGTTCGAGTTCAAAATTGCCAGATTCAATTTTCGACAAATCAAGAATATCGTTAATAATATTCAATAATGCATTAGACGATGTATGGATAATATCAATTAATTGTCTTTGTTCGTCATTGTCTGCTTGGTCCAGTAATAACTCTGTAGCGCCTAAAATACCATTCATGGGGGTGCGAATCTCGTGACTCATATTAGCCAAAAAAACACTTTTGCTTTGATTGGCGCTTTCAGCGCTGTGCAGAGCTTCCCTTATTTTATTATTGGCTATTTTCAACGCTTGGTTGTTAGCTATTGATTCTGTGATGTCTAAGCCAGTTAATAATATATCTGCATCTTTAGTGCTGTTTTCATCCGTAGGAATGGTGGTGATGCGCCAGTCGATAATAAATTCTTTGCCCGACCCTGCTATTAAAGGCATAACCAAAGACACGGTGTTATTTACGGATTGATTGAGTGTGCGTAAATACGTTTTTAGTTGATGATGGCTGTTTTCAGGAAAATACTGCTGAATGTTATTACCAATAACTTGGTCGACTTCCACTAGGTCGGTGAACTGATCATTGGTTTCGATTATGTTTCCTGTGCTATCTGAAATAATCAGTAGCGAGTGCATAACATCTAAATAGGTTTCGATGCGACGCTGCTCTTCGCGTAATTTTAATTCGGTGAAGTGATGCTTGGAAATATCGACTGCTGACACTCGCAGGTGAGTAGATTTCTTTTTTTTCAGGTAGAAAAACGTATACATGACAGATATCACAATAAACACGAATAACAACAACACCAGTGGATATTTTGTTGCTTCAATAAATTGTGTTTTTGTTGGTATTAATGAAGTGGATACAAGAACCGATGTTGCACTATCTAGTTTATGTTTGTAAAAAACCCAATCGGTAGGGGTTAGTGTTGTTGGTAGAAACCCGCTGTCTTGAACAATGGCTTGTAAGACAAGATTTTGCGATAAATTATTGTCATTCGGTAAAATTTTAATCGAGCCATCTCTGTTGCTAACTAGACTGTATACGGCAAAGTCATGCTGTGTTGCTACATTATAATGATTGGCAGGAAGTGTTTCGTGAGTTAATGCTGTGAGCTGTGCAAACAGTTTTAATTGTTCTTTTTTTTGGCTATACGCTTGCTGTAAACCTAGATTCCAAGTGAGCAGGCTGGTGGCAATAATGACGCAAGAAATAAAGAAACTTAAAACACGGCAACGCTTGCCCATCGAACGACATCCTTGTTGAAAATCATAATGCATTTAGTATAGAGGCTGATGGCTGGTGTGCCATTATTATCTAATGCAATAAAAAAATTTATATCAGCCAAGGTATAACAAGTGCGTGCAAGCTTGCAGTTAGCGTCATTGCCATAGCTGAATATGCCGCCTGTTCCTGACCCAATTCAATAGCCCTGCTGGTGCCTACTGCGTGCGCACATGTACCAAGGGCTGTTCCAGTTGCTTGTGGTGTATCTAAATTTATTAATTTCAGAAAGGGAGGAATGATGGCAGCGCCCATAATACCCGTGACCATAACAAACGCCGCAGCTAGCGCAGGAATGCCTTGAGTTTGCTCGGTTATAGCGACGGCGACAGGTGTTGTGACTGATTTACTGGCCATGGTGTTGGTAATAATGTCGATACCTACCCAATAATGAGTCAGCGCCACGGCTGTTGCAACGGTGGTTAAGCTTCCTAGTGAAAGTGCGAGGGTAATGATAAACATTTGTCGTTTCATGCTATGCAAATGATGAAACAGCGGCACCGATAAACCAACAACAACAGGGCCTAAGAAAAAGCTGAGTAATTCGCCTCCTTCGCTATACACCGCATAAGGTGTTTGTGTAATCCATAACGCAAACATAACCAACACAAAACCTGATAGCACCGGTGGCAACCAAGATGCATTGTTAAGTCGCAGGTAGATAGTTTGGCCTAATAAATAAGCGCCTAGGGTAATGGTTAGCCAAGTGATGGGTTGTTGCATTAAATCATGCATGAGAGCGGTATCCATTTATTGCTGACCTCATTTATCTTTGGCCCGGTTTATCGTTGCCCCATTTAATAATAAGAGCTGTAACAATGGCGCCAGGAATTAAACTGATGGTTAAAATAATAAATAATTTTAAGCCATAGGTCTGAATCACATCGGTTTGAGTAATTAAGCCAGCACTAATAGGAATAATAAATAAAGGCAAAAGAGGCGCTAACTTGTTGGCCGCTGATTCAATATCTTGAGGGATTTTTTTAACTAGAATAAATGTTATCAGCAAGAGAACCATGCCAATAATAGAATTTGGGACGGGGATAGCAATCCAAGATTGGATTGCCTCACCTAGAACAAGGAAGACTAACAGTACAAATAGACCTTTTAGCATAATCTCATTCTTTTAATTGGTACGGAAGGAGAGACTTGAACTCTCACACCTTACGGCACCAGAACCTAAATCTGGCGTGTCTACCAATTCCACCACTTCCGCAGACGCTGCGCATGTTATAGATATGACCTATGCGTGTCTAGTACTTTTTTTAAATAAATCTAATATTTATCAATTTATTCGTTTTATCGTCTTTTTATTATTCAAACATGCAGGATTTATTAGCCTTGTTTACTAGGTCAATAGTCTAAATCACGGTATCTTATTTTGATTGAATTAGAGCTAAGGAATCGTTGTGGATTACAACAAAAAAAGTGCGGCAAACAATGTCATCATCAGCTTTGCTGCGTTCGTTATCGTTATTGCCGGTATGAAAGCTTCTACCGAAATATTGGTGCCATTTTTATTGGCTGTTTTTATCTCTGTGCTGTGCACACCTTTAATGGTGTGGCTAAAAGTGAGAAAAGCCCCCTCGGTGGTTGCTGTTTTATTGGTTGTAGCGATGTTCTTTTTACTCGCGGCAACCTTTGGCACGGTAATTGGAACCAGTTTATCGGCTTTTTATCAAGATCTGCCTGAATACGAGCAAAAACTGCAACTGCAAAGTCAGGCCACGGTGCAATGGTTGCAAGGCATGGGTTTTGAAATAGATCAAAGCATGCTGAAAGACTATATTGATCCAGGTGCGGCAATGAAAATGGTCGCTCAAGTGTTTAGCGGATTAGGTGGTGTGCTCACTAACACCTTTTTAATCTTGTTTTCAGTCGTGTTTATTTTAGTCGAAGCTTCGGATTTCCCCGACAAGGTAAAGCGCGCGTTGGGTGACAAAACCACAGCATTAGAAAGTTTTCAGCGTTTCAGTGATTCTGTGCAGCGTTATTTGCTGATAAAAACATTGGTCAGCATTGGCACCGGTATTTTTGCCGGTGTAGCACTTGCATGGATTGGGGTTGATTACGCCATTCTTTGGGGGTTAATCGCATTTTTATTGAATTATATTCCTAATATTGGCTCTATTTTAGCGGCTATTCCACCTATGTTAATTGCCATGATTCAGTTGGGACCAATGAGTTCGTTATTAGTGGCGGGTGTGTTTGTTATCATCAATACCTTGTTTGGTAATGTAATTGAACCTAAGTTTATGGGGCGCTCATTAGGCTTGTCGACTTTGGTTGTATTCGTTTCTCTCGTATTTTGGGGGTGGGTGTTTGGGCCCGTTGGCATGCTGTTATCGATACCGTTAACAATGGTGGTCAAAATTGCCTTAGAGGGTAGTGAACGTAATCGCTGGGTGTCTATTTTGTTAGGCCATTAATGCTCGTTAAAAGTAAACAACCTGCTTAATGCGTAAGGAAGGGTAAATAGCTTACGTTTGTGTTAACGCAAGCATTACACTGCTGGCAGAGGCAAAAAGGAAGTAAAAATATGTATCAAATTTTGTTGATCGACGATGATTTTGAGCTAGGTGAATTGTTACAAGAATACTTAGCAATGGAAGGCTATCAGTTAACTGTTTGCCATGACGGCGAGACTGGATTGGCAGCGGCATTAACCGGCCAGCATGATTTAGTTTTGCTGGATGTGATGCTGCCTAAAATTAATGGTTTTGATGTGCTTAAACAACTGCGAACAGAATCTATGCTGCCGGTTATTATGTTAACTGCACGAGGCGAAAGTGTCGATCGTGTGCTAGGTCTTGAGCATGGCGCAGATGACTATATCCCTAAGCCTTATCACCATCATGAGCTGGTGGCGCGTATAAAAGCGTTGTTTCGCCGTATTGAAGCTGGGCAGCCCAAAGTCGCTAATGCTTGGTTGCAAGTGGATGGTTTAAAACTGCATAAAGCAACGCGTTCAGTAAAGCTCAATGAAGAAGAAGTTGAGCTAACCGGTGCTGAATTTGGCGTACTGTTAACGTTATTAGAAAGCGCTGGCGAGGTGGTAGATAAAGAAGTGCTGTCGCAAAGTGCTTTAGGTCGTCGACTGAGTGCCTTTGATCGCAGTATTGATATGCACGTGAGTAATTTGCGCAAAAAGTTAGGCGAGCGCAAAGATGGCAAAGCGTTTATTAAGACCGTTCGTGGGCAGGGCTATATCTTGGTACAGGATTAATATTTTTTATGCGTTGGCGTCATTCGTTATTCATTAAGATTTTTCTTTGGTTTTGGATTGTGGTTGTGGTGTGCATGACCGTCGCCACGCTGTCTTTTCAATGGCTGCAGGATGACTTTCATCGCCCTTTGCAGGTTCACGAACATCATTTAGTGCAACGAATCGCCGAAACAACGCAGCCTTTGGCTATTAAAAAGCGTGGGTTGTGGGCTCGTTTGCAACCCGGTTGGAATGTGATTCGATTCACTGAAGAACAACTTAATGATGTTCCTCATGATGTTGCTGAATTTTATGAGCATGCACTGGCTGAACAATTGCCCTTATGGGGGCAAGAAGATGGTTATGTCATGATGGGGCCTTTGATTCACGGCGAGCATATTTATATTGCCGTGAGTCGTTATCACTGGCGACACTCTCTTGACGAGGGCGAGCGTTGGCTGATTCCCTTTTTAGTAGTATTTATGGTTTCCGTGTTGTGCGGTGTTTTAGCATGGCATTTAACAAGTCCTATTCGACGTTTGCAAAAAGCGGCAAAGCAGTTGAGTGGTGGTGATTTTGATGTCACAGAGTTGCGTTCTAATATGAATCGACGTGATGAGTTAGGGGATTTATCAGTAGAGTTTGTTGATATGGCAGATTCACTGCAGCGTTTGCTGCAAAGCCATCGTCAATTATTGCGTGATGTATCCCATGAGTTACGTTCACCGTTAACCCGATTACAAATTGCTTTGGGTATTGCGCGTAAAAAAGATATAAATTCTGAGTTAAAAGCAGAACACGATCGTATTGAACGAGCATCCATTCAAGTATCAAACCTAGTTACTCAAATACTGGATCTGGCTAAGTTACAGCAAGAAGGTGATCTGACTACTGAAAGAACTGACTTAGTGCGCTTATTCAAGATTTGGCTGCAAGATGCAGAGTTAGAATTGGCGCACAAGCATATTCACACACAGTGGGAGTTATCTGCAGATGAAGTATTTGCTGATATAGACATTGTTTTAATGCAGCGCGCTTTTGATAATGTGCTGCGTAACGCGATTCGATTTAGTCCCGAAGGCGGCACATTAACCTTAAGTGTCTATAAGAAAAATCAAAGTGTTGTGTTTCAGTTGCGTGATGAAGGCCCTGGTGTGGATGAAGCGCAGCTAGAAGACATTTTTGCTCCGTTTACCCAAGCTGATCATTCTCGTAATCATGCCAATGGCGGTTATGGAATAGGTTTGGCCATGGTGAAGCGTATTATTAATATGCACCATGGCGAAGTGAGCGCAATTAACATTCCTAATGCTGGGTTGTGCATCGAGTGGTCGATCCCTGAGTGCAAGCTAGCAAAGATAAAGTAAGTTTAGATAAAGAGAACTTAGATAAAGAGAGATGCTTGTTCATGATCTCTTTTTTTGGTACTTTCGTACAATAATAAAAATTAAACGAAAACGTGTGAATATCATGAGCCAAAAAATCTTCTTTTGGGTATTCCTTAGCTTGAGCAGCGTGTCTGTTTCTAGCTGGGCAGTCGACCCATTTACCGCAGAGTTATATCAAAGCAGTTGCAGTATATGTCACAGCGCCGGTGTTGCCGGTGCGCCCAAGTCATTTGATGTCGACGCTTGGCAAGAGCGTCTCAAAAAAGGCGAAGACGTATTATTAAACAACGCTATTACGGGCTATAAAGGAATGCCTCCTTTGGGGATGTGCAGTGATTGTACCAAGGAAGACTTAGTCGATTTGATCAATTACATGTCTCAAAAGCAGGTAAAATAATGACTATTAAAAATAGTAAACTCACACGTCGAAGCGCTCTTAAAGTTGCAGGAAGTGGTTTATTTGCTGGAGCTGTCGGTACAACAGCAAGCTGCGGCAGTGCGCCAAAGCAAGCTGCTGGGCCTGCTCCCATTAATGGCATTATGCCGTGGTCGAACTGGTCGGGTAATCAAGTATGTTACCCCGCCGAGCGTGCTCGTCCACGTAATGCCGAGCAATTGGCTAAAATGCTAAAAGAGACTACAGGCAAGATCAGAGCAGTCGGTGCAGGGCACAGTTTTAGTGGATTGGTACCGACCGATGAAACAATGTTGTCAATGGCGCGTTTTCGCGGCATCAGTCATATTAATAAAGAAAGCAAAGAAGTCACCGTTGGCGCGGGTACTCGCTTATCGGCACTAGGCGATAGTTTATTTGAAAATAATTTGGGCATGATCAACATGCCCGACGTAAATACTCAGTCGTTAGCAGGCTCTATTGCTACCTCAACTCATGGTACCGGGGAAGGGTTCGGTTCGTTATCAAGTTATGTTACCGGCTTAACCTTGGTAACGGCGGCGGGCGAAACCATCAAGTGCAGTGCGACAGAAAACAAAGATATTTTTGATGCGGCGCGCTGCAATATAGGTTCTCTAGGTATTATTACCGATATTACCTTGCAAGTGCGTGATAGCTACTATTTAAAAGAACGTTCTGAAATGCTGCCATTAGATGAGGCATTTGAGAAAATGGAAGAAATGCGTTTAGCAAAACGTCATTTTGAAGCGTTTGGTTTGCCTCATGCCAATCATATGTTGTTGATCGAATTTACCGAAGTAAGTAAAGAAGAGTCGGATGCTAATCAGGTAGAAGCGGGTGAAACTGGCGATGCCTATGAAACGTTTAGAACGCTAGCCAATGTGATCGATGCGCTACCATTTTTACGCGGTACTGTGATGAATATTGCGCCAAGAACGGTTGGTGTAGAAGAGCGTTACGGCGCTTGGAATAAGATTTTTGGTAATATTCGCGATATGCGTTTCAACGAGATGGAATACACCGTGCCAGCTGAAGATGGCTTAGCGTGTTTTCGTGAAGTATTAGACACCATTAAAGAAAAAAACATTGATGTGATTTTTCCTATCGAGTATCGCTACGTAGGTGAAGATGACATTTGGTTAAGTCAATTTTATAAGCGCCCGGGTGCTGCGATTTCTGTGCACAACTTTCATGATAAGCCCTATGAATCGTATTTCGAACAAATGGAAACGATTTTTGATCGTTATCAGGGCCGTCCTCACTGGGGTAAGTTGCATAACAAAACCGAGCAGGATTTTGCCGCGCTTTATCCAAAGTGGGAAGCATTTAAGGCATTGCGCTCAGAACTTGACCCTAACCGTCGATTTATCAATAATCATTTGAATGCTATTTTTCCAACCATTGGATAATTCTTAAAAGATCGAATAAAAACTTTGTATTTTAGCCGATTTTGCCAGCATTGCTGGCTTTTTAGTTTTAATTTTGGTATTTATTGACACACTTTTACGCAAGCCACGCATTTTGTCTGGTCTTGCTTTTAGCCTCCATCGAAAATTACGGAAATTGGAAGAGCAAAATGTCTGAAGATATGAAGCAAGCTGCCCTCGATTATCATGAGTTTCCTAAGCCGGGTAAAATCAGTATTGAACTGTCTACTCCTGCTCAAACTTCTCGTGATTTAGCCCTAGCCTACAGCCCAGGTGTTGCTGAGCCGGTTAAAGCGATTGCTGCAAACCCAGAAGATGCATACCGCTACACAGGTAAAGGCAATCTTGTCGCCGTGATTACCGACGGTACGGCTATTTTAGGTCTTGGTAACTTGGGTCCATTGGCATCTAAGCCAGTGATGGAAGGTAAGTCATTATTGTTCAAGCGTTTTGCTGGCATTGACTCTATCGATATCGAAGTTGAATCTGAAAGCCCACAAGCTTTTATTGATACAGTTCGTCGTATCGCCAACACTTTTGGTGGTATTAACCTAGAAGACATCAAAGCACCTGAGTGTTTTGAAATTGAACGCACGCTTATCGAGCAGTGTTCAATTCCAGTTTTCCATGATGACCAACACGGTACTGCGATCGTAACAGTTGCTGGTATGTTGAACGCGTTGGAAATTCAAGGTAAGAAGATCGAAGACGCTAAGATGGTTGTTCTTGGCGCTGGCGCGGCAGCAATTTCTTGCGCTAAGCTATTGATTCTTGCTGGTATGAAGCCAGAAAACATTTTCATGATTGACCGTAAGGGTGTTATTCACTCTGAACGTGACGATCTTAACCAGTACAAAGCAATGTTCGCTGTTGAAACTGACAAGCGTACTTTGGCTGATGCAATGGAAGGTGCTGACATCTTCCTTGGTCTTTCTGGTCCAGATTTGTTGGCTCCAGAGCTGCTTAAAACAATGGCTCCAAATCCGATTGTTTTTGCATGCTCTAATCCAGACCCAGAAATCGCACCTGAGCTAGCTTTAGCTGTTCGCGATGACTTGATTATGTCTACAGGTCGTTCTGATTTCCCAAATCAGGTAAACAACGTGCTTGGTTTCCCATTTATCTTCCGTGGTGCTTTAGACGTACGTGCTACTGCTATTAACGAAGAGATGAAACTAGCGGCTGCATACGCAATTGCTAACCTAGCGAAAGAGCCAGTATCACAAGAAGTACTAACAGCTTATGGTGTTGAGTCTCTTGAGTTAGGTCGTGAGTACATCATTCCAAAGCCAACAGATTCACGTCTATTGGGTGTGGTATCAAGCGCTGTTGCTAAAGCTGCGGTTGAAACGGGTGTTGCAAAACTTCCTTACCCAGCTCACTACCCACTAACAACTGCTGCTGAAATGTAATTCCTCAGTTTGTTAGACAAAGAAACCGGCTCTAAGCCGGTTTTTTTGTATCTGATATTTGACTAGGTCAGCAGATTTATTCGGCTAACGTTAAAATAACAATTGGGGGGAGCTATCATCTTCATCAGATTCAGTATCTGCAGCAGGTTGTATTTCTGCAGCAGCAGGTAATTGTTCTTGCTTAAACAATTCAAAAATTGCGTTTCTCTGGCCGGGTTGAGCGAGCAATCCTGTATCGGGGTCGATGCGTACATTGACAATGCCATCAGGCTGAGGAAACGGACGCTCTGGTTTTCCTGCCAGCATCGGGCGCATGTAGTTAATCCAAACCGGTAAAGCGGTATTGCCACCAAATGCCCAGCGCCCCAAAGAACGCGGCTGATCAAAACCAATCCACACACTGGTAACTAAATCACGGTTATAGCCCGAGAACCAAGCGTCTTTTTGATCATTAGTTGTGCCTGTTTTACCAGCAAGATCATTACGATTCAGTGCTAAAGCTCGACGACCTGTTCCACGATTAATAACGTCTTGCAGCATATTGTTCATTAAGAAATGAGTACGCTCATCCATTACTCGCGGTGCATAGCGAACATTCGTGGTAGATAACTCACGGGTGTCGTTTATGAAGTCGAGATTTGCTGGTGATTCTGTCATTGGCTCACACTCAAGACAGGCCAGTGCTGGGTTGGCAACCAATAAGGGTTCTTCTTCAGTGCCCATTTCAATGCGCTCAATAAAATAAGGGGTTATTTGAAAGCCGCCGTTGGCCAGTACGGTATATCCTGTTGCCAGTTCTAAAGGAGTAACCGCAGAAGCGCCAAGAGCCAGTGATAAGTCTTTATTAAGTTTCTCACGGGGGAAACCAAACGGTGCAATGTAATTAATCGCTTTGCGCGGACTGACTTGATTAAGAATGCGAATAGATACAAGGTTTTGTGATTTATACAATGCTTCTCTTAAGCGCGTTGGGCCATAAAATTTACCAGTACTGTTCTCTGGTCGCCAAGTGTTTTCTAGCCCTGCGTCTTTGAAAACAACGGGTGCATCGTTAATGATACTGGCTGGGGTAAAACCATTAGCCAAGGCCGCACTGTAAATAAAGGGTTTAAATGCAGACCCCGGTTGGCGATCTGCTTGCACCGCACGATTGTACTTATTTAGGTTGTAAGAAAAGCCACCAACAAGTGCTCGGATAGCCCCTTGTGAAGGATCGATGGAGATTAATGCACCTTCAGCCTCGGGTATTTGTGCTAACTGAATGCCATGTTGCGCGCTGGCGGTAATCCAAATTTGCTGGCCAACTTGTAGTACTTCGCTAATCGATTTTGGTTCTCGGCCAACGCGATTAACAGAAATATAAGGCTTTGCCCATTTAACTCCGCCAAAGGGAAGCCAGCGCCATTGTTTTTGGCCAGTGACTAACCAAGCACCGTCGTTATCAGTTTGACCGACAATGGCAGGATGAATAAGGCCATGAGAGCCTTTTTTGTTAAGTTCTACTTGCCAGTTGTCTAAGGTTTGAGGCCAGTCAACGTCTAATTCTTCGTTTAATTCATTGGGCCAATCAACAGAAATCTCGTTATCAAATACTTGCAGCTTAACCACCGGCAGTCTTTTTAAATCGACGTCTGCACGATAGCCATGATCACGGTCGTATTTTAATAAGCCCGCTTGAAGTGCTGCATTGGCCTGTGTTTGAGCTTTACCGTCAACGGTTGTATAAACACGAAAACCAAGGCGATAAATGTCGTCGCCGTATTCGCTGTAAAGTTGCTGGCGCACCATTTCGGCAATATAAGGTGCTTCTACTTCTGGTTCTAGGCCGTGAAAACGGGCAATGATGCGAGAAGACGCAGCGTTATCAAATTCTTCTGGGCTAATAAAGCCTAAGGTTTGCATGCGCGCAAGGACATAATTACGACGTTCTTTGGCGCGTGCCGGATCATTGATCGGATTGGCTGCAGACGGTGCTTGAGGCAAACCAGCCAGCATGGCCAGTTGAGGCAACTTTAACTCGGATACAGTAACGCCGTAATACACTTGAGAGGCGGCTTCAATACCGTAAGCGCGCTTACCTAAGTAAATTTTATTCAGGTAAAGCTCTAAAATTTCTTCTTTTGATAGCTCTTGTTCAATTTTTAACGCCAGAAGAATTTCGGTAAATTTTCGGCTGAATGTTTTAGCGCTGGTTAAATAATAATTTTTTGCCACTTGCATGGTGATGGTAGATCCACCGGATTTCTTTTTACCAGTGCGCACCAGTTGAATCGCAGCACGGGTTAATCCTTTTAAATCAACGCCATTATGATGAAAAAAACGATCATCTTCGGCGGCGATTAACGCATGTATAAATTGCAGCGGTATTTCGTTATATTCTAGGGGTCGTCTTCTTTGTTCACCAAATTCGCTAATTAGCTGACCATTCTCAGTATATATTCGTAGAGGAATTTGCAGTTCAATATTTTTCAGCGATTGTATATCGGGGAGTTGTGGTGTTAAGTAGAGATAGACTGATGAAATTAGCAAACTAGTTCCTGAAATTATGGACACTATGAGCCAAAATACAAACTTGGAGATAGAACTGCTATTCATCATAACGAATACATGTATGCTGCTGATTGTGAGACGCTAGAATTAGCGGGATGCATCATTATAAGGCTTTTTTGTTCTTTTAATAGGATTGTGCTTATAATGACTTGATATTCACATAATGAACTAGCTTTACTCCGCAAGTCTGTGAATTTGATGGGGAAACACCGTGCTGGCAAGCCTTTTAAAGAAAAAAAATAAAACGTTGCTTGGAGTTGATATCAGCTCTACGTCAGTGAAGCTCTTGGAATTAAGCTATAACAATGGCCGTTATCAAGTAGAAAGCTACGCAACCGAATCGTTACCTGCAAATGCAGTAATCGAACAAAGTATCGGTGACGAACAAGCAGTTGGGGATGTAATTAAAAAAGCGTTAGGGAAAGCGCGTAGTGGCAGCAAAAGAGCTGCAATTGCGGTAGCAGGCTCTGCGGTGATTACAAAAACCATTGAGATGAGCGATAACCTCACCGAAGATGAAATGGATAATCAAATTCGTGTAGAAGCGGATCAATACATTCCATACCCGTTAGACGAAGTTGCATTGGATTGGGAAATTCAGGGCCCCTCCGAACTTCCAGGAATGGTAAATGTTTTGTTGGCTGCTTGTCGAAGTGGCAACGTTGATCTTAGAAAAGACGCTCTTGAAATTGGCGGTTTAGAAACCGTAATTGTTGACGTTGAGGCCTTTTGTACAGAAAGAGCTTATGAGTTAATCCAATCACAACTTGATAACGACGGTGATGATATCGAAACCGTTGCAGTCGTTGATGTTGGCGCAACCATGACCACGCTTAACGTTTTACATCATGGTAAAACTATTTATACACGCGAACAATTATTTGGTGGCAAGCAGCTCACTGAAGAAATTATGCGTCGCTATGGCTTATCTGAAGAAGAAGCATTACGAGCCAAGTTAGACGGTGGTTTACCTGATGACTATGACGCCGAAGTGCTGGATCCTTTCCGTGATTCTGTTGTTCAGCAAATCAGTCGATCGCTGCAGTTTTTCTATTCATCCAGCCAATATAACGACGTTGATTACATTATTTTAGCCGGTGGTACTTCTTCTATTATTGGTTTGGATCAGCTTACTCAAGAAAAACTTGGAATTTCAGCCATTGTCGCAAACCCCTTTGTGGATATGACATTATCGCAAAAAGTGAATGCTTCCATGCTAAATAATGACGCACCTTCTTTAATGATTGCTTGCGGCTTGGCGATGAGAGGTTTTGATTAATGGCAAAAATTAATTTACTGCCGTGGCGTGAAGAATTACGTAAAGAACGGCAAAAAGAGTTCATCAGTATCGTGGTTGCTGTAGCGTTGGCTGCAGCTGCTTTGGTTTGGTTTGTGACAGACAATATTGAAGGTCAGTGGAAATCACAGAAGAATCGTAACGCCTTTATTCAACGAGAGATGTCTGTATTAACCGAGCAAATTTCTGAGATCCAAGAATTAAGAGACAAGCGCGAACAATTGTTAGAGCGTATGGAGTTAATTCAAAACCTGCAGGGCAATCGACCGATTATTGTGCGTTTATTTGATGAAATTGCCCGTTCTATTCCTGATGATCTGTATTTCACCAGTTTGGATATCAAAGGAACGCAAGTGAATGTAAAAGGACGTGCTAAATCCAACAACCGCGTGGCAGCCTTGATGAGAAATTTTGATGACTCTGATTGGTTCGATTCACCTAACTTGATCAGTGTAAAAGCCGAGCAAGGTGGTTATAACACTTTTGAAGTCACTATGACTCAGGTTGATCCTAAAAATGCGAAGCAGGAGGACGAATAATGGCGAAAGATAAGAAGTTCGACCTGCAGCCATATCTCGACAAAGTTAATGAATTTGATCCTAACGATATCGATTGGGAGAATATGGGTTCATGGCCTGTTGCTGGTAAAGTGGTCTTTTGCACCATTATAAGTATCGCCATTTTAGTGGGTTGTTACTTTATGATGCTAGAGCCGATGCAGCAAAAACTCGATCGGGAAATGAGACAAGAAGCGCAGTTAAAGAAAGATTTTGAAAATAAAGCTTTCCAAGTCGCCAACCTTGAAGATTACAAAGCTCAGATGGTTGAAATGGAAGATAGCTTTGAGTCGATTTTAAAACAGCTACCTCGAGATACCGAGGTGCCAGGCTTGATTGATGATATTTCTCTGGCTGCGTTAAATAACGGCTTAGATTTAAAAGTGATCTCACCGCAAAAGCAGGTCACGACCGAGTTTTATAATGAATTACCCATTGCTATCGAAGTAGAAGGTGATTATCACGAGCTTGGTGCTTACGTATCTTCGGTTGCTTCGCTATCGCGTATTGTGACATTGCATGATTTTTCGATTACTAAAAAAAGCAATGAAAACGATGCCTTGTCGTTAAAAATCTTAGCTAAAACTTATCGCTACCATGAGGGGGAGTAAGATGAAAAAACTATCCCTTTTAACTAAAAAACTCTCTCTTTTAATCATAGTAGCGACGTTAACGGGTTGTGGTGTTTCATCAGGAACACAAGATCTTAAAAGCTTTGTTGACGAAGTAATGAGTCAACCAAGAGGTGTCATAGAACCGCTGCCAGTGTTTGAGCCTTATGAAGCGTTTAGTTACAGCGCAACCGGTTTGCGTTCACCGTTTGATTTGCCCGTTAATTTAGAAGAAGTGGTTAAACAAACCACACCAGAATCGGATATTCAACCTGATTTAATTCGTTCAAAAGAACAGCTTGAGCAGTATTCATTCGGTTCTTTTTCGATGGTAGGAACCATTAAGCGTGAAGATGACCAGTTATGGGCGTTGATTTCAGTGCCCGATAGCGGTATTCACAAGGTGAAAGAAGGTTATTACATGGGCCAAAATCATGGCAAAGTAATACGTGTTTCGTCACAAAGAATAGATATTATTGAAATAGTACCTAACGGTGTAGGTGGTTGGCTTGAACGTCCACGCTCACTTGTATTAGCCGGTGTGGAAGAGGAATAAATAATGAGTCACCGTATTTATAAAGTAGCACAGGTATTTGTTGCTCTTGTGGTAACAACGTTCGCCAGTGCGCAGGTTTTTGCTGCCAACTTAGTTGATATTAAGTTCACAGCATTGCCGGGTGATGTAACCCAAATGGAATTGGTTTTTGATGGAGCACCGCCTAAACCCGGTGGTTATACTATTGAAAAACCTGCTCGTATTTCTTTAGATTTGCCGGGTGTGTCTAGCAAGTTAGAAAGTAAATATCACAAAATCGGTCTGGGTAATGCCAGAACCGCCACCGTTGTTAATGCCAAAGAGCGTGCGCGAGTGATCGTTAGCTTGGCTCAATTGGTCCCTTATGCGGTTGAAGCGTTAGACGATCGCCTGGTTGTTCGCATGGGTCGACAAGTTGAAAGTTCAGCTCAAGACATTCAGCCAAATCAGGCAGTTGCTAGTAATACAATCGATAAAGGCCCTCAGTCTACGGTATTAAATGTTGATTTTCGTCGTGGCGATCAGTCAGACGGACAAGTACAAATATTGCTAAGTAACCCAAAAGCCAATGTTGATATTCAGCAGCAAGGTAAAAAAATCATCGTTACACTAAAAGACACCGTATTGCCTGAAAACATGCGTCGTCGTTTAGATGTAGTCGATTTTGCTACCCCTGTTAAATTTGTTGATGCCAATATGGAAGGAACCAATACGGTTATTTATATTGAGCCAGACGGCCAGTACGATTACTTGGCATATCAAGCCGATAGTGTTTTGGCGATTAATGTAAAACCAATTACCAAGGCTGAAAAAGAAAAGCTAGCCCAGTCTGAGTTTCCTTACAGCGGTGAAAAACTATCACTCAACTTTCAAAATATTGAAGTGCGTGCTGTGCTGCAGTTGATTGCAGATTTTACCGGTCAAAACTTGGTGGCGTCAGACACAGTTGGCGGTGGTATTACACTGCGTTTACAAAACGTACCATGGGATCAAGCACTGGATTTGGTACTAAAAACCAAAGGTTTAGCTAAGCGTCAAATGGGTAATGTATTACTGGTTGCTCCTGCTGAAGAAATTGCCGCCCGCGAAAAAATCGAATTAGAAGCGGTTAAGCAAGTTGAAGAATTGGCCCCTTTATTGTCTGAATACGTGCAATTGCGTTATGCCAAAGCCACTGATATTGCCAGCTTATTAACATCAGAAAGTGGTTTGATGTCGGCTCGTGGTAATGCGGTAGTTGACGAGCGTACCAATACGTTATTGATGAAAGATACAGGGGATAATCTAGACAAGATTCGTGAAGCAATTGCTTTATTAGACGTTCCTGTACGCCAAGTATTAATTGAAGCACGTATCGTTATTGCTAATACCAGTGTGGGTGAAAAACTGGGTATTCGTTGGGGTGGTGCAGGCCAGCAAAGAAGTGGTGATAGCTATGTTAATTTTGGTGGCTCGCAAAATACGCTTAGTGAATCGAATCAGATTTTAGTGGGTAATACATCTCGTAACGATGGCCGCGATAATATTTCTTTCCCAGACGCTTATGTGGTTGATTTGGGTGTGAGTGATGCAGGTGCTTCTTCCGTTGCGGTTGGTATTCAAACATTCGATTACTTACTAGACCTTGAGTTATCAGCAGTAGAAACAGACGGCGACGCTGAAATTGTCTCTCAGCCACGGGTTATTACGGCCGATGGCCAAACCGCAAGTATTCAAACCGGTACTGAAATTCCTTACCAAGAAGCAACATCAAGTGGTGCCTCATCGGTATCGTTTAAAGCGGCGGTATTAAAGTTAGAAGTAACGCCTCAGATTACGCCAGATGACCGCATTATTATGGACCTAAAGATTAATCAGGATTCTATTGGTGACGTGTTCAACGGTATTCCTTCTATTAATACTAACGCTCTAGAAACTCAGGTGTTGGTCGAAAATGGCGAAACGATTGTTTTGGGTGGTATTTTTAGATCAACAGAGACAAATGCGACAACAAAAACACCATTCTTTGGAGATCTGCCTTTAATTGGCGTATTATTCCGCCGAACAGAACATACAGAGACGAAAGCTGAGCTATTGGTATTTATTACGCCGCGTTTGGTAAAAGATACTTTGAGCACACGTTAGAACTAGATGTCACACACGTTAAATTTATACTTAGTCGGACCGATGGGCGCTGGAAAAAGCACCATCGGTCGTCTTTTATCTAATCAACTGAATTTAGAATTTATTGATTCAGACCGAGAGATAGAAGCCCGCTGCGGCACCAATATTCCGTGGATTTTTGATAAAGAAGGCGAAGAAGGTTTTCGCGCGCGTGAAGAAAGCGTCATTGACGCTCTTACTCAGTTATCGGGTATTCTTTTGGCTACCGGTGGTGGTGTAGTAATGCGCCCAGAAAATCGGTCGCATTTAGCCGCGCGAGGTACCGTGGTGTATCTAAGAACCTCGGTTGAGCAGCAGCTTGCTCGAACCAGCCGTGATAAAAATCGCCCTTTATTACAAACAGAAGATCCTAAGCAAGTACTCAGTGACTTGTTCGCTAAAAGGGATCCTCTCTATCAAGAAATTGCTGATATTGTAATTCAAACAGATCAGCGAAATCCCAAAAATGTTGTAAATGAAATTTTACGACGTTTAGCAGAAACTCAAATTATTGATGGCAATAATGAAGACACTTACAGTTGATCTAGCAGATCGTAGTTACCCCATATTTATCGGCGAATCATTAATCTCAAATTCAGACCTGTTTACACCTTATATTAGTGGCAAGCAGGTAATGGTTGTTACTAACACAACGGTCGCACCGCTTTATTTAGAGCAAGTTAAGTTATCTTTGCAGCAATTTGATGTTGATGAAGTTATCTTGCCCGATGGTGAAGAATTCAAAAATCTTGAAACTTTAAACCTCATTTTCGATGCCTTACTTAGTAAACGGCATAACCGCACTACCACTTTAATTGCCTTGGGTGGCGGCGTTATCGGTGATATGACCGGTTTTGCCGCTTCTTGTTATCAGCGCGGTGTAGATTTTATTCAAGTACCTACAACGTTGTTATCTCAGGTCGATTCATCCGTTGGCGGTAAAACAGCGGTAAATCACCCTTTGGGCAAAAACATGATTGGTGCTTTTTATCAGCCAAAAGCGGTGATTGCCGATATATCGGTACTTAAAACATTGCCGCAAAGAGAGCTTTCTGCAGGCATTGCCGAAGTAGTAAAGTATGGCTTGATTTGCAACAGTGGCTTTTACCAGTGGCTAGACGAAAACATGGAATCTCTAGTAGCTTTTGATACCGACTCCTTGTCTAAAGCAGTCGAACTGAGCTGCTTAGATAAAGCCGCTGTGGTTGCTCAAGATGAAAGAGAAGGTGGCATTCGTGCTATCTTAAACCTAGGCCACACCTTTGGCCACGCAATAGAAACGAACCAAGGTTATGGTGTTTGGTTGCACGGCGAAGCGGTTGCGGCGGGCATGGTAATGGCAGCTGATCTGTCTTGGCGTTTGGGCAACATAACGCTTGAAGACGTACAGCATCTACAGCAACTACTCAAGCGTGCTCAGTTACCTTGTGTGCCACCGAGTGAAATGACGAATCAAAATTTTATCGATTTAATGCAGGTCGATAAAAAAGTACTCGATGGTCAATTGCGCTTAGTATTACTCACGGCTATTGGTCAAGCAGTTGTTACCTCCGACTTTTCAGCAACGACTTTGCATCAGACTTTAGCTGCCGGTGAGCAGTTAGGGTGTTTAACTCATACAGACTCATCATCAATAACACAGTAACCAACGGAGGGCGCAATGGATAAAGATACCAACCCAGCATTAGATAACATTGATTATTCTAATGAAGAATATCAGGCACCTACGAATGTGTTTGCTCCTCCTGCTTTGCTTGATTCTCAGTTAAAGCAACTGGAATTATTGCAGCATTTATCTATGTACAGCGAACTGCTTATTTTTCTCAGTGGCGAACGTGGTATGGGCAAAACGTTTATTGCCCAAGCATTATTAGCGACTAGAGAAGCACCAGACCAAAGCTTGATGGTAGAAGCAGACATTACCTTGGGTTATGTTGATTTGTTGCAAAAGCTGGCAGAGTTCTTTGATCTGGCTGAATATTCTAACGAAATAGAAGATTTAGAAAGTCAGATCATAGCTCACTGTATTGAACTGTCGAATGACGAACAAGGTTCAATGCTATTGATCTTAGATCAAGCAGACCAGTTATCCGACGATACGTTAGAAGATTTGAATAATCTGGCGTTATTGGCGCCTAACGTTTTACATATCATGATGTTAGCGCCACCTGAGTTTGAAGCGCGTTTAGTTACGCTGTCAGAGCCACAAGCGCCCGCTCATGTGATGCAAATAGAAGCATTATTCTCTGATGAGTCAGAAGTGCTGTTGCTGCAGAGTTTTCCTGCTAAAGAATGGTCAGTAGAAGACGTTGATTACATTTTAAAACAAAGTGCGGGAAACCCCGGAAAAATACTCTACATAGCGCAGCAGTTACTCTCTGGTAAAAAAACCTCTGCAGTGAGCAAATTCCCTATTACACATGTGGCAGCCATGGTGTTAGTCGCATCAGCATTGGTTATGACCTATGTGTATCAAACACAGGGTGATTCAGAAGACGAAATAGCACAGGCCGAGGTCAAAATTTCGCTGCCAGAGCCTGTTTTAGAGATACAACCACAGCCTGTAGAAGACCTGCTGGACAAAAATCCCGACAATGTTGACAAAATTGATTTGCCGGTAGAATTACCCGTCGACGAAGTCACAACCGTTGCAGACGAAGAAATAGATTTCAACTTTGTAGACTCGGCTGAAACAACTCAGGTTGAAGCGCCCGTTGTTAGTAATGCAGATGTCACTGAGATTGACGTTAAAGCAGCTATTAGTGATCAGGTCATCGATGTAAAACCAAAGGTAGTTGTTGCAGAGACTACTTTTACTAATGACGAGAAATCCTTGCTAGCCAGCGCCAATACTGACTTTGTTATGCAGCTTTTTGGTGCTTATAGTGAAAAAAATACTCAAAACTTCATTCAAAAATACAGCAGTAATGACATGCCATTAAGCATGTACAAAACGATTTATAAAGGCAAAACATGGCATGTTGTGATTGCTGGACCATTTGAAAACCGCCGTTTAGCGGTGCAAAAATCCAAACAACTACCGAAAAAACTGCAACAACAAAAGCCATGGATTCGTTCAATTGTTCCTGTAAAAGAGCAAATAAAATCGTTTAAATAAACGAAAAATCCATCAAAATCCCGCCTAAAACCTGCTCATTTAATGAGCAGGTGCTGTGTGTTTATTTGTTACAGAAATCCCATCCGTGTAGAATGGGTTCCCCCTAGAATTTACGTTGTTCATCTTTTTTGAGCGTTGGGCGAATCAAAGCCCATTGAATTTTTTGTTTTATTTGTTAAATGAGAGCTGTTCTATGAGAACTGGCCTATATACTCCAGGTGACTTTAAAGATAACTGCGGATTTGGTTTGATCGCCCACATTAAGGGTGAGACCAGCCACAAGTTATTAGAGACGGCAATTGACTCCCTAACCTGTATGACCCACCGCGGTGGTATCGCTGCAGATGGTAAAACCGGTGACGGTTGTGGGATGTTGATTCAAAAGCCGGACTCCTTCTTGCGTGCAGTCGCGCAAGAACAAGGTATTTCTTTACCAGAACAGTATGCCGTGGGCATGTTGTTTATGGATCTTGACGATGCAATCTGTGCCGAGCAAAAAGCCGCACTAGAAAAAGCCATGTCAGAACAAGGTTTGAAAGTATTAGGCTGGCGCACAGTGCCAACCAATAATGATTGCCTAGGTCCAATGGCGATTGATTGCCTACCAAGATTTGAACAAGTATTTATTGTTGCTGACGAAGCGCAAAATACCGAAGCTTTAGACAGTGAAACCTTTGGCGTTAAATTATTTTACGCACGACGTTTTGCTGAAAAAGCTTTAGTTCAATTTCCAGATTTCTACATCGCTAGTCTGTCGGAAAAAGTATTGTCATATAAAGGCTTAACCATGCCTGTTGACCTTCCTGCTTTCTTCTTAGACTTGGCCGATAAGCGTTTAGAAACCGCAATTTGTGTTTTCCACCAACGCTTCTCAACCAATACGCAGCCACGCTGGCCTTTGGCTCAGCCGTTCCGTATGTTGGCCCACAATGGTGAAATTAATACCATTAGTGGTAACCGCAACTGGGCGAACGCGCGTCGTAAGAAATTCCAAAGTGAATTACTACCGAACTTAGAATCCTTATCGCCAGTGGTGAATACCACAGGTTCTGACTCATCCTCTATGGATAACATGTTAGAACTGTTGGTAACCGGTGGTATGGGCTTGTTCCGTGCTGTTCGCATGATGATTCCGCCAGCATGGCAGAACGTTGAAACCATGGATCCTAATCTACGTGCATTTTATGAGTACAACTCAATGCACATGGAACCTTGGGATGGCCCAGCCGGTTTAGTATTAACCGATGGCCGTTATGCGGTTTGTGGCTTAGACCGTAACGGTTTACGTCCATCACGCTGGGTAACCACAAAAGACGGTTTTATTACGGTTGCCTCGGAAGTAGGCGTTCATGGTTATAAGCCTGAAGACGTTATCGCTAAAGGCCGTGTTGGCCCAGGCGAAATCTTAGCGATTGATACGCAAACCGGTACCATCATGGATGCGGAAGCGGTTGATAACTTATTAAAGAACCGTAAGCCTTATAAAAAGTGGCTGGAAGAAAACAGCGTTCGCATTGAATCACGCCTACAGCTGCAAGCGTTGCAAAACGAACAGCCAGCAACGCCAGAAGAACTAAAAGCCCATCAAAAGCTACAATTAGTGAGCTTTGAAGAGCGTGATCAAGCGATTCGCCCTATTGCCGAAGCCGGACAAGAAGCTACTGGCTCAATGGGTGATGATACACCAATGGCAGTACTGTCTCAGCGCGTACGCCATGTGGCCGACTATTTCCGCCAAAAGTTTGCTCAGGTAACTAACCCGCCGATCGATCCATTGCGTGAATCCATCGTAATGTCGTTAGAAACCTGCATTGGTGCCGAGAAAAATGTATTCGACGAGCAGCCAGATCATGCTCAGCGTATTATCTTAACCTCGCCAGTTATTTCTCCACTTAAGTTTCAAGGCTTAAAGAATGCCGATAGCACGGTGTTTAAGCATGTCACACTAAACTTGGCTTTTAATCCAGAAATAGGCTTAAAAGCGGCGATTGAGGCCTTAGTTGCGGATGCTGCACAACAAGTTCGCGATGGTGCTGTTATCGTCATCATCAGTGACCGTCATGTCGCCCCAGGCGAGCTGATTATTCCTGCTGTTATGGCCACAGGTGCATTGCATCATCACCTTGCTGACCAAGGTTTGCGTTGTGACTCGAACATTGTTGTTGAAACCGGTTCTGCCCGCGATGCTCACCAGTTCGCGGTACTACTAGGTTTTGGTGCCACGGCGGTTTATCCGTGGTTGGCTTACGATATTATTAGCGACTTGAACCACAGCAAAGAATTGCAAGGTGACCCACTAAGACACCAGCAAAACTTCCGTAAAGGTATTCGCAAAGGCTTGATGAAAATCCTGTCGAAAATGGGTATCTCTACCATTGCTTCTTATCGTGGTTCGCAGTTATTTGAAGCCATTGGTTTAAGCGAAGAAGTGATTGATTTGTGTTTCAAAGGCGTAAGCAGCCGTATTTCTGGTGCAACCTTTGCAGATTTCCAAGACGATTTGGCTTGGGTAGAAAAAAATGCTTGGCTCGCGCGTAAGCCGCTTGAGCAAGGTGGGTTGCTGAAATACGTACACGGTGGCGAATATCACGCGTACAACCCAGATGTGATTGTCAACATCCAGCAAGCCGTACAGCAGAACGATCAACAAGCGTACGACCGTTTCGCCGACTTGGTTAATAACCGCCCGGTAGCAACGATTCGCGACTTATTAGCGTTGCGCAAAGATGTCACGCCAATTGATATCTCAGAAGTTGAGCCAGCCAGCGAACTGTTTAAACGTTTCGATACCGCCGCCATGTCTTTGGGTGCATTGTCTCCTGAAGCACACGAAGCATTAGCCGAAGCAATGAACGAAATCGGCGGCCGCTCAAACTCAGGTGAAGGTGGTGAAGATCCTAAGCGTTATGGCACTAATAAAAACTCCAAGATCAAGCAAATTGCATCGGGACGTTTTGGTGTAACACCAGCGTACTTATCCAGTGCCGACGTATTGCAGATCAAAGTAGCCCAAGGCGCTAAGCCGGGCGAAGGTGGTCAGCTGCCAGGTGGTAAAGTTAATAAACTGATCGCTACCTTGCGTTATTCGGTGCCGGGTGTGACTTTGATTTCACCACCACCGCATCACGATATTTATTCAATTGAAGATTTAGCCCAGCTAATTTTCGACTTGAAGCAAGTTAATCCTAATGCTTTGATCTCAGTAAAATTAGTATCGGAGCCCGGTGTCGGTACGATTGCAGCCGGTGTAGCAAAAGCCTATGCCGATTTGATCACGATCTCTGGCTATGACGGTGGCACGGCTGCTTCGCCATTAACCTCAATTAAATATGCCGGATCTCCTTGGGAGCTTGGCCTAGCAGAAGCACACCAAGCGCTGCGTTCAAACGACTTGCGTGGCAAGGTTCGAGTGCAAACTGATGGTGGTTTGAAATCGGGCTTAGATGTGGTTAAAGGCGCAATCTTAGGTGCAGAGTCATTCGGCTTTGGTACCTTGCCAATGGTTGCAGTGGGTTGTAAATACTTACGTATTTGTCACCTAAATAACTGCGCCACAGGTGTTGCGACTCAAAATGCTGCTCTGCGTGATAAGCACTACATCGGCACCGCCGAAATGGTGAAAAACTATTTCTACTTTATTGCCGAAGAAATTCGTGGCTGGATGGCACAAATGGGCATCCGTACCATGGAAGAGCTGGTCGGTCGTACAGACTTATTAGAGATGATTGAAGGTACTACCTCCAAGCAGCGTCATCTTGATTTAACCCCACTGTTAGCAAATGATCATATTCCTGCAGACAAGCCACATACTGTCGAAGTAGAACGCAACGAGCCGTTTGACAAAGGTTTGTTAGCAGAAGTAATGATTAAAGCCACACTGCCAAGCATTGAAGCAAAAACCGGTGGCGAATACAGCTTTAACGTAACCAACTGTGACCGTTCTGTGGGTGCTCGTTTATCTGGTGAAATCGCCAAGCGTCATGGCAACCAAGGCATGGCTGTTGCGCCCATTAAGTTAAACCTAACCGGAACGGTTGGTCAGTCTTGGGGTGTTTGGAACGCGGGTGGTTTAGAAATGCGCCTTGAAGGCGATGCCAACGATTATGTCGGTAAAGGCATGACAGGCGGCAAGTTGGTTGTTTACCCGCCAAAAGGTTCTGAATTTAAAACACAAGATACCTCAATAGTGGGTAATACCTGCTTGTACGGTGCCACGGGCGGTAAATTGCTCGCTGCAGGTCGTGCTGGTGAGCGTTTTGCAGTTCGTAACTCCGGTGCTCATGCCGTTGTTGAAGGCGCAGGCGATCACTGTTGTGAATATATGACAGGCGGCATGGTGTGCGTACTGGGTAGAACAGGTTACAACTTCGGCGCGGGTATGACGGGCGGTTTCGCTTACGTACTCGACCTAGATCGTGACTTTGTCGATCTATACAACCACGAACTGGTAGAAATAGACCGCATCAGTAACGAGTTTACCGAAGGCTATCGTAATCACCTACGTGGCGTTTTGGCTGAATATGTTGAAGAAACAGGCAGCCCTTGGGGTCAAGAAATTCTAGAAGATTTTGATGACTACGTCGGTAAGTTCTGGTTGGTTAAGCCTAAAGCTGCAGATTTACAGCAGTTGTTAGATAACGTGCGAGCTCGTCCAGAGTAAGCGTTTTGAAATATGCTGGTCTTGTTGTCTGCTCGTTTACAAATCGAGCAGGGCAAGGCCCGCGGACGAGTGAGGTTCGAAATGAAAGAACGTTTAAATAACGATTTTCAATTTGTACAAGTAGGCCGCAAGGATCCTGCAAAAAAAGCAATGTCTGCACGTACCAAGCAGTTCGTTGAAATATATCGCCCATTTCAACAAGAGCAGGTCGGCAACCAAGCGCACCGTTGTTTGGAGTGTGGTAACCCGTATTGTGAATGGAAGTGCCCTGTGCATAACTACATTCCAAACTGGTTAAAGCTAGCCACAGAAGGCAACATTTTAGAAGCCGTTGAACTAAGTCATGCGACTAACTCATTGCCTGAAGTGTGTGGCCGCGTATGCCCACAAGATCGATTATGTGAAGGTGCCTGTACGTTAAATGACGGTTTTGGTGCTGTAACCATTGGTAATGTTGAAAAATACATTACCGATACAGCGTTCGCCATGGGCTGGAAGCCAGACATGTCTAACGTTAAATGGACCGATAAAAAAGTTGCCATTATTGGCGCAGGCCCTGCTGGTATTGGCTGTGCTGATGTATTGGTACGTAACGGTGTGAAACCCGTTGTTTATGATCGTTATCCAGAAATTGGTGGTTTATTAACCTTTGGTATTCCAGAGTTTAAACTGGAAAAAGAAGTGATGATCAATCGTCGTAAAGTATTCGAAGAAATGGGCGTTGAGTTCCGTTTGAATACCGAAGTGGGTAAAGACATCGATTTCCAAACCATTGTGGATGGTTACGATGCCGTGTTCTTAGCCATGGGCACCTACACTTATATGAAAGGTGGCTTTCCCGGCGAAGATCTTCCCGGCGTGCACGATGCCTTAGATTTTTTAATATCCAACGTTAATCGCAACATGGGATTCGAAAAGTTTGAATCTGATTTTATCTCAATGAAAGATAAAAAAGTGGTTGTGTTAGGTGGTGGTGATACCGCCATGGACTGTAACCGTACTTCGATACGTCAAGGTGCTGAATCGGTATCGTGTGCTTATCGACGTGATGAAGCCAACATGCCGGGCTCTGTGCGTGAAGTTAAAAATGCAAAAGAAGAAGGCGTTAAATTCTTATTTAACCGCCAGCCGGTTGCGATTGTAGGAAAAGACAAAGTAGAAGGCATTAAAGTGGTTTCTACTGAGTTAGGCGAACCCGATGAAAATGGACGTCGTCGCCCACAGGTTATTAAAGGTTCTGAAGAAATCATCCCTGCCGATACGGTATTGGTAGCGTTTGGCTTCCAGCCAAGCCCAGCACCTTGGTTTGCTGATTTTGGCATCGAAATTAACAGCTGGAAAGGTGTTGTTGCACCCGAAAAGCAAGAATACAAATTCCAAACAACCAACGAAAAAGTATTCGCTGGTGGCGACATGGTTCGTGGTTCTGACTTGGTTGTTACCGCAATTTGGGAAGGCCGTGAAGCAGCCGATGGGATTATGGATTTTCTTAAAGTGTAGTCACACACTGACTCTTTTGAGTGAATCGATATACAAAACCAAAAAACGCGACGCAAGTCGCGTTTTTCGTTTGCGCAAAGACTAAAATCAGCGCAAACTGTTGTATTCTCTATCTAGCTTCTAGCTAATTGTAAGTATTAAGCTAGAGCAAAATAATATTATTATGTGGTCCAGCGTATGAGATTTCATACATGACCACCTTAGGGAATCGTCTCCATGGAGCTAAATTAATGAACTTAATCAAACTTACATTAACCTCGTTTTTACTGACGACGTTGATCGCCTGTGGTGGCGGAAGTCCGGATAAAGAAACAGAAATACCTAGTCTTGGTGATGAGCCAACGACTGGTGGGGCTGCTGAAGACGGAGAGGGTACCGAAGATGGTACGGATACTGAGGGTGGTACGGATGGTGAAGATGAGTCTGTCACTAGCCAGTCTGGACGAAACGTAACGTTTTTGCCTCTATCCATATATGAAACATCAAAAAACCATTCTGGTTTATCTAAAGAAAATGTTCATATAACAGAGCCATCTTTTCCTTTTATAGATGGTGTTATGCTATCTATTTACGACTCAAAAACATTAGCCTTGGAGACTGGTACGGTAGATGATTTTGTTATCACAGAAGATGAGCAAGTAGTTGATCCTTTGGAATCATTTCCAGTGCTACAAAAAGTAGGCGTAATACCAACATTTTTGCATACAGCCATTGTTATTGATGTGAGTGGCAGTGTTAGGAATTTTAATCCTAACCCCCTGCCAAAAGTTATTACAGAAGCAAAGGCCATCATTGCTCAGGCGCAGGCGAGTGAAGACCCGGTTATTAAAGAACAGCGTTTTACTATTTGGGCCTTTGGTCGCCAGGTTAAAGAGTTAACTAGTGGGTTTACTGAAGATGCAACTATTCTGAATGCTGCATTGGATTCCGCTTTAAACTCTACTTTATACGATGAGTTAAAGAGTACTTCTAGCTTGAATCAAGCATTGGTTCAGTCGATTGGTCGTTATGATGGACAAGGTGCGGGCTCTAAAACATTCACCTTTAGAGATAACGCTACGCTCGGGAATACAAATAATGACTTAATTGAAGGTGTCTCGACAGAGCGTATTCAATTAAGTTCTTTGATTGTAATCACATCAGGTGCTGCTGATAAAGTATTTACTGATGAGCAGGTTAAAGTAGCGATTGAGTCCCAATCACAATTAGTTTTTAAAGAAGAAGGAGATGACCAAGATTCTGAACAAACAGAAGTCTCATCAGAAGTTACCAAAAACTTAGGCAAGCCTTTTATTGCAGTTTTGGTCGGAAACTCTACTCGTGTGCAAAGTTCGATTGCAGATAATGCCAGTCACATAATTGATTTGCGTGAAAAATCAGTAAGTGAAATAAGTTTTGCCTCTACAGTGTTAGGGCATCAGAGTGAACTAATTAATTTTCGTAAGCGTGAAGGTAACCGCTATTTATTACGTTATGCATCTGTTTATCGCGATGGCAAGCATGAAAGCTTAATTACAACTGGTGCAGTTAATACTCGGTATAGTTTGACTGGAGAGTTTGACTTTGCTGCTGAGGTTAATGTCGATATGCCAAACGAGGTCTATATTCCTGGGGTGTTCTCTTCGGTTGAAATCACGGGTGAAGGTGATCAATATTTGCAGCGTTCGGTAAATATTAATAATACTAATGCGTTTTATCCCGCCACTCGCTGGACCAATGTGGTTTATCCCGCTACAGATTATACATGGCAACTTGATGGTAATGCTTTGACAGCAGATTCTGCGACAGGAGCTGTAACGTTAGTCGCATCAGATCTATTACCATCTGGGATATCTACGTTATCGCTTACTAATCTGGCTCTAGGTGAAACAACATCTATTCAAGTTACTTCAACCACTTTACCTATTATACAAATATTTGAAGCAGGAACACGACGTATTTTGGGCGGCCAAGTATTGAATGTTGCTGATCTTAATTACATTGATCGCAATGCGAATGCTGAACCTAGCGACGACCCAAATGCACCTTCGCCTTCACAAGATTTAGTGTATCAGATTAACTTTGAAGACTTTAATGTTCCATTGGAAAGCTATCAATACTCTATTAATATTACTGGATTAACAGAAGGTACAGATTATAACTTTATAAATTCTGGCATTCAGATTAAAGAGCAATCAATTGAAGATTTAAATACAGCAGCAACAATTACGATTAATAATGTAACTTTAGGTTCAACGTCTAGTTTCACTATTAATTTATAACAGAATCTTCTGAGAAATTGATCGAAACCCAGCCTAGTGCTGGGTTTTTTGTTATGATGTGCCGAACCTCAAATATTAAGTGAACCTTCCGATGTCTGAATCAATGTCTGAATTAAAAAACGATCGCTTTTTACGTGCATTAATGCGCGAACCTGTAGACCAAACGCCAGTATGGATGATGCGCCAAGCCGGTCGCTATCTTCCAGAATATCGTGCTAGCCGTGCAACGGCGGGCGATTTCATGAGCCTGTGTAAAAACGCAGAGTTTGCTTGTGAAGTTACGATGCAGCCTTTGGAGCGCTATCCTTTAGATGCCGCTATTTTGTTCTCGGATATTTTAACCATTCCGGATGCAATGGGTTTAGGTTTGTATTTTGAGACTGGCGAAGGCCCTAAATTCAAGAAAGTTGTTCGTACAGAAAAAGACGTTGCTGCGTTAAAAGCAACGAATACCGAAAAAGACCTTCCTTATGTAACTAATGCGGTTAGCACGATTCGTCGTGAGCTAAATGGCCGTGTTCCGTTAATCGGTTTCTCTGGAAGCCCTTGGACATTGGCAACTTACATGGTTGAAGGTGGTTCTTCAAAAGATTTTCGCCACGTTAAAGCCATGATGTACAACACGCCAGAAGTCATGCATCAGTTGTTGGATGTGTTAGCCGCTTCGGTAACAGAATACTTAAACGCGCAAATCGCTGCCGGTGCGCAAGCGGTGCAGATTTTTGATACTTGGGGCGGAAGCTTAAGCGATGTGTGTTATCGCGAGTTCTCGTTAAAGTACATGAACAAAATCGTTGCGGGTTTAACTCGTGAAAATGAAGGTCGTAAAGTACCTGTCATCTTGTTCACCAAAAACGGTGGTCAGTGGTTAGAGCTTATGGCTGATTCAGGCTGTGATGCTTTGGGTATCGACTGGACAACCGATATGGGCAATGCCCGTAGTCGTGTTGGTGATCGTGTTGCTTTGCAAGGTAATATGGATCCATCGGTATTGTATGCTAAACCAGCAACGATTCGTGCCGAAGTGAAACGTATTTTAGAAAGCTATGGCCCGGGTCCTGGCCATGTTTTCAACTTGGGTCATGGTATTCATCAGTTTGTTGATCCGGCTCATGCAGGTGCGTTTGTTGAAGCAGTAGGCGAAATTAGCCGCGAAATGTACAAGTAGGAAATACTGTTTGTCTTAAAAGGCCCGCATTAATGCGGGCTTTTTTGTTTGTGTGTTCTATTCTTAATATAACTGTGTGCGTCAATGACTCAAGTGAACTAATCAATAACCTATGTTATCCAGTAGGTAGAGTTACTGAACTAGTGTAAAATGCACCGCAAAAAATAGGTCAATGTAAAGCAATAGCGATAGGCGAATTGGTAATGTCAGTTAAAACAGTAGATGTCTTGTTGGTCGGTGCTGGGGCGATGAGTACCACCTTGGCTATGATGTTAAATAAACTCGATCCATCTTTAAAAATTTGCATGGTTGAACGCCTTGACCATGTAGCTCACGAAAGTACAGACGGTTGGAATAACGCTGGTACAGGCCATGCGGCTTATTGTGAGCTTAATTACACGCCACAAGCAGATGATGGCAGTGTGAATATATCGAAAGCACTTGAAATCAATGCTTCTTTTGAGGTGACCCTACAGTTCTGGTCGCATCTTGTAAAAACTGGCGCTTTGCCAACTCCTAAAGAATTTATTAACCGCACGCCGCATAAAAGCTTTGTGTGGGGTGAAAAAAACGTTGAGTTTTTGCGCAAACGATTTGAGTTAATGAGTGCTCATCATTTGTTTGAAGATATGGAATACAGCGAAGACCGCGATCAGTTGGCTAAATGGATGCCATTGGTAATGACGGGTCGTAAACAAAATCAAGCCGTCGCGGCAACCCGAGTTCATTACGGAGCAGATGTTGATTTTGGTTCTTTGGCTCGCGATATGGTTTCTTATTTACAAAAACAAGATAATTTTGAGTTGCTGCTTAGTCATTCGGTTGAAGATATCGAACGCTCGAAAAATGGCTGGTCGATAGAGCTAGAAGATACCAAGTCGAATAAAGATACCCGCGTTGAAGCAAAGTTTGTTTTCTTGGGTGCTGGTGGCGGTGCATTACCTTTGCTGCAAAAATCAGAAATTCCAGAAAGCGAAGGTTACGGTGGTTTTCCGGTTAGTGGCCAGTGGTTAGTGTGCAGTAATCCAGAGATTGCCAGTCAACATCACGCCAAGGTTTATGGTAAGGCAGCGATTGGTGCGCCACCTATGTCGGTACCGCATTTAGATACGCGCGTTATTAATGGCGAGCGTGCTTTATTGTTTGGGCCATTTGCTGGTTTTACTACCAAGTTTTTGAAGCAAGGTTCTATTCTTGATTTACCCGCATCGGTTACTGCCGGTAATTTAATGCCAATGTTATCTGTGGGGATGAATAACATGGCGTTAACTAAGTATTTAATTAGCGAAGTGTTTCAGTCAGACAAAGCGCGAATAGACTCGTTGCGTGAATATTTTCCTGCTGCAAAAGACAAAGACTGGTCTTTGGCGAATGCTGGCCAGCGTGTTCAAATTATTAAGAAAGACGAGAAGGGCAAGGGTAAGCTGGAATTTGGTACCGAAATTGTTTCGGCAGCTGATGGTTCTCTGGCAGCATTACTGGGTGCGTCACCAGGAGCTTCTACCGCCACTCAAACCATGATCGATGTACTTGAACGTTGCTTTAGCGATAGCTTAGCCAATAACGGCTGGAAAGAGCGTTTAAAAGAGATGATACCGTCGTATGGCGAGTCGTTAATTGATAATGCTGAGCTATTAAGAACGGTTCGAGAAGACACTTTAACCACACTTGAATTGAGATAAAAGCCGCTGTCTTAATTAGTTAAAGAGCTAAAGAGCGCGAGGCAAGCTCAAGCCACCTCGCGTTTTAATGTCTTTTACGGGTTAATATAAACACGCTTCACTCGTGGCGTTAATTGGCAAAACAGTTCATAGCTGATGGTTTGGCATAAGTCGGCAATCTCATTGGCGCATAGGTTTTCACCCCAAAGTTCAACTTCTGTACCAACTTCAATGTTTGTTAAATCACTTTGCTGATCACTGGTAATATCAACGCACAGCATGTCCATCGAGACACGGCCTAAAATCTTTAAGCGTTTGCCGTTGCACCACACGGGTGTGCCGGTAGGGGCACTGCGCGGATAACCATCGCCGTAACCTATAGCAATAATGCCAACACGGGTTTTTCGGGTTACTACTTGGGTTGCGCCATAACCCACGCTTTCGCCAGAATTAACCCAGTGTGTGGATACAATTTTTGATTTAAGGGTCATCACTGGTTTCAATAATGAGCGCGATTGTTGGTCGATAGGCGAATGTGAAATATAGGGTGAGCTGCCGTAAAGCATAATACCCGGACGGCTAATATGGTCAATGATTTTGGGCCAAGATAAAACCGCAGCGCTATTGTTAGACGATATTATTAAAGAAGGCCAGTGCAATAACTGCTGTTCATAAATAGGCTTTAAAGCGTTGAATTGATCGTCTGTTTTAGTTTCATCAACATCATCGGCGCAGGCAAAATGGCTCATTAAAGCTTTAATGTTTAGGCCAGTATCACGGCATTGCTTAAAGATGTTTTCAGCTTCTGCAATACGAAAACCCAAGCGGTTCATACCAGTATCAACCTTTAACCAAAGTTTTAATCGACTAAAGCGAGGGTCTTTTTTTAACGTTGCCAGTTGATGAGGGTGATGAAGCACCATTTCTATGTCATGCTCAAGCGCTGCTTCCCACTCAGACAGATCAATACCACCGCCAAGCACTAAAATAGCTTGTGTTATACCTTGTTCACGCAGCTGCAGTGCTTCTTCTAAGCAAGCCACGGCAAATCCATCAGCGCCAGACAAGGCTTTTGCCACTGATGTTAATCCATGACCATAGGCGTTTGCTTTGATCACCGCATAGGCGCTTGTGCTATTGCCTTTAGCGAGTTGATAGTTGTCTTTAATATGTTGCAGATTAATGATTGCTTGAGTTGGGCGTGCCATGTTTTTCGCTTGATGTGGAAGACTAAATATAAGGTAAGGTTTATTATGTCAGTCTGCGCCGTCGTAAACTAGCAGCAAACTGATAAACAAGATTTCTATTGAGCAGTTTCTATTTAACAGCGTTAACAAGAGTTAAGATATTCATGCACCCATTGATTGCCGACAAAACCTTGGTTTTTTCCCCAGCACTGGCCGCCAGTATTGGCCTAGAAGAAGCGATTGTGCTGACCTGGCTCAATGACATTGCTTCAGCGGTGGGTGGCATTCAATGGCATATAAATAACGATCAGGTAAGACAAGCATTGCCGTTTTGGGATGATGAAAAAATTCGTTTGGTATTGCGTAAGTTGCACGAAAAAGGCTTGTTGCGATTAATATCGCCTCTATTTCCTGATGCACCACAGTTAATTTACTGTTTTGTTAACCAAACGCGGCAAGCCAGCCCAACGAATCAAGCCAATCAAGCTAGCGAAGCGGCACATAGCCACCTGCAGTCACCGCAGCGTCAGGTCGCTTCTAAAGAACCTATGCAGCAGCAATGGCAACCGACTCGAGACAATCTAAGTCGATTGCAACAACATGGCATACCCGACAGTTACAGCTTATCTAAGTTGGATGAGTTTATTCTACAAGCCCGCGAAAATGGCAATACACGTAACGATTGGAATACCCAGTTTTTTCGCTTTATTAAAAATCATTGGGTATATACTCAAACCGACGCGCATAAAAAGCAACGCAGTCTGGCTGAAAAAGCCGCCTTTAGTACCAGCCATACTTTAGCACCCGATCGCCAAGAGCGTTTTCAGGCTCGGCGTGAAGAGGCGGGGCCAATTACTCAGCAATGGCAACCCAGCTTAGATGCTCAACAGATACTGCAGCGCGCTGGTATTAATCCACAGTTTATTCAAGATTCGATCCCAGAATTTGTATTATATTGGCAAGAGCGTGGCGATGCGCATAAAACGTGGAATACTAAGTTTATTCAGCACGTTCGCCAGCAGTGGGCACGTTACTCATCGTCGTTAGAGCATTCTTCTGTTCCTACGCGTATCAGTGATGATTGGCAGCCAGTTAAAGACTGTTATGATATTCTGGCAATGGCGCACATAGATGCCAACTTTGCTAAAAGTTTAATTGGTGAGTTTGTCTTGTATTGGCGCGATTCTAATCAACTACAAACCAGTTGGAACAGTAAGTTTTTACAATACGTTAAGCAGCAATGGGCCAGACAATTAAATCAAGGCTCTCATATAGGTGGACAGGCACATGCAGGATCGCAAAGCGGTACTCAATCCAATTCTCAACCAGGTTACGCAACAGCTGCAGCAAGCAGGCAGCGCCTCACCGACACAGACTGGTAACGAGAAAGCCTATCGAGCCCCTAAGTCGCTGGATATTGAACAAAAATCGGCGATTAACCAAATCTTCGAGTTGTTTCGTTTTAATTATCACAATCAATTTTTAAAAGCGTTTCCTGATCACGACACAGTGATTATGGCAAAGCAGTTGTGGGCACGTTTGCTGGTGGATTTTCCAGCAGACACCATCATGTTTGCCGCCGAGCAAGTAGTAAAACAACAGAAATATTTACCCAACGTTCACGACGTAGTAGAAGCTTGCCAAAGCTCTGCTCATAAATTGTTAGGTATGCCTGATACTTATTCGGCATACATTGAAGCCTGTCGTGCGCCTTCGCCTAAAAAAACCTATCAATGGACCCATCCCGCGGTGTATTACGCAGGGCGCGCTAGCGATTGGTTCTTTTTAGCGAATTCGGTAGAGGCGAAAGCTTTTCCTGTGTTTGAGCGTAATTATGCTTTGCTGATGGAAAAAGTAGCGTCTGGCGAAAGTATTGAAATCGATTTGCCGAAAGCGTTGCCCGAAAAAATAGAAAAACTTATTGAGCGCAAAGAATTACAAAAAAAAATGAAGCAGCTCATTAAAGACCTTGATCGTTAAAGTAGAATTTTAAATATTAATCTCTACTTAAATAATAACGCCCCATTTTTACTCATAAACCTGCGGTAAAACAACTGGCTGTACCCAGTTGTTTGTTACGGTGCGCAATTGAATTCTGCTGTGACATGAGGCTGGCAATAGCCAATGACAATGACAATGAACGGTAGTGAAAACCACAACAGCAAGCACAAACACAATGGAAGTAAAAATGAGGCGTAAAAATGACAAGTAGACGGGTTAATCCATTAAGAAATATAACCGCGCACTTTGAAAAAATGATTCAGGGCAGGCTTTGGCTCAAGGTGCTCATTGCTTTGCTTGCTGGTGTGTAGGCGGGTATTTTGCTCGGCCCAGATCTTGGGCTTGTGTCTAGTCAAGCCACTAAAACCATCACCTCTTGGTTGGCTTTACCGGGCCAAATATTTTTAGCTGTTATTCAAATGATCGTAGTGCCCTTAGTTGTCGCTTCTATTGTATTGGGATTGGCTGCCAACAATAACCCCGGCGCTATGAAAAAAAATGGCATCATCGCTTTGCTGTTTATTTTTGTATCTACCGGTTTAGCAGCGGCAATTGGAATAATACTAGCATTAAATATTCAGCCGGGTAATTTTGTAGATGCTTCTTCGTTAATGGAATCAGGAGTAGGGCAAACGACACCGATTGTAGCGAAAGGCTTTCCAAGTGCAGCAGAATTACCGACTAAAGTGTCGGGTTTAATTCCCAAAAATCCCCTCGCTTCTATGGCAACGGGTGAAATGCTGCAGGTTATATTATTTGCTGCAGTATTGGGTGCTGCCTTGTTATCGATTCCTGCCTCACAATCAAAGCCGCTTTTTGATTTGTTAAATGCACTGCAAGAAGTGAGTTTGCAAATCGTTTCTTGGGCGATGTTATTAGCACCATTAGCGGTATTTGGCTTAATTGCACAGCTAGTGGCAAATCTGGGTATTGAGGTGCTAGGAGGTATTGCGATTTATGTGTTTACCGTAGTGCTGGGTTTATTTATTGTCGGTTGCTTTTACTTTGCCGTAGCGAAAGTCACTTCTGGACAGCCGATTAAACAGTTTTTTGTGAACGTGAGAGAGCTGTTGTTATTGGCTTTTTCTACTAGTAGCTCGGCAGCTGTTATGCCCATTTCTTTAAGCGTGGTAGAAGACAAACTCAAGGTAAAGCCAGAAATTGCTCGCTTCTTGATTCCACTAGGTGCCACAATAAATATGACAGGCACAGCTTTGTATCAAGGTGTAGCAACTGTATTTTTAGCCCAAATTTTCAATGTTGAATTAAGTATTTTTAACTACTTATTCATTGTGACAATGTCGGTCGCTGCTTCGATTGGTTCACCGGCAACTCCGGGGGCAGGCATCATTATTTTAAGTATGGTTTTGGAAGGCGTAGGTATTCCTGCGGCGGGTATTGCTATTATCTTGGGTGTAGACCGTATTTTGGATATGTGCAGAACATCGATTAACGTACTAGGCGATGTTGTTGCCTGTACAACGGTGCAGTATTTTTCTCCACAAGAACCTAGCTAAGGACGTTGCTGCAAAATGGATCAAATCGCTCAAATATTTTCAGTAGATAATAAAATGTTAATTCTTACTCTTGTGCTGTTAGCAATAGTTGCAGTTTTATTTTCATTGAATCATTTTTTACGTGAGTATTGGCAAGAAAGAAGATTTCAATTTCAACTGACCATGTTAATACTCAGTTTATTTTCATGTGTATTAATTATTATCGTATTGCCGATTAACGAGACCTTGCGAGGGCAGTTACTCACTTTATTTGGTGTGTTATTCAGTGCCTCAATCGCTTTTTCTTCGACCACATTTATCGGTAATATTCTTGCTGGCTTTATGTTGAAAGTGATTAAAAATATAAAATTAGGTGATTACATAACAGTAAACGATGTAACGGGGCGTGCCACCGAAATGAGTTTGCTGCACGTAGAAATTCAAACCGAACAAAGTGACTTGGTGACTATTCCCAATATGATCATGGTAACTTTGCCTGTAAAAGTGGTGCGCAGCACGGGCACTATTATTTCGGTTGATGTGTCGCTGGGTTATGACGTCTCACGTTCTAAAATAGCTGACCTTTTATGTTTAGCCGTGGAAGACGCAGGACTAACAGACAGCTTTGTACAGATTAGAGAGTTGGGTGATTTTAGTGTGACTTATAGAGCAGCAGGGCGGATTAGCGATACCTCTGCCTTGTTGTCTATAAAGTCTAACTTGTATGGGGCAGTGCTTGATCGCTTACACGCTGCCAAAATCGAAATTGTGTCACCTAACTTTATGAACAGTCGCTCGGTACAAGATGTGTTAATGATACCGAAAGCGCAAAAACATTCTGGTAAAGAAAACAGTGATGGTAGCGCAGAAAAAATCATTTTTGAAAAAGCAGAAAAAGCCTCAGCGATTTCTAACATACAAACAGAAATAACCAAATTAGTCGCTATGTTAGCAAACAAAGAAGCGCCTGTTAGTGAAGAAGATAAACAGCTTACCGTGGCGAAAATAGAACAGTTGAAAGTCGAACTAAAAATAAAAGAAGAGCAGTTAAGAGAAGACGAAACAGCCCCTAATACAGCCCCTGATACAGCCTAAAACTGAAAGTGATAGGTATTTATCGATGCATAATTGGGCCGATAGCTAATGCTATTCGTCATCATTCCAATCGCCTTGGTAACCGGCTGCCAAGTTTTCAAAGCGCGTGTATTTACCTACAAACGATAAACGGTCGGTACCGATTGGGCCATTACGGTGCTTACCGGTAATGATTTCGGCAATGCCTTTGTCGGGCGTATCTTCGTTGTACACTTCATCACGATAAATAAAAGCAATGATATCCGCATCCTGCTCGATCGCACCCGATTCACGTAGATCCGACATTACCGGACGCTTGTTAGGGCGTTGCTCCAAAGAACGGTTTAGCTGAGACAGTGCAATAATAGGACAGCTGAATTCTTTGGCAATGGCCTTCATACTACGTGAGATCTCAGAGATTTCTTGCGAGCGGCCTTCTGACGGCCCAGACACACGCATTAACTGCATATAATCCACCATCACCAAGGCTAGGTCGTTATTGTTCTCGCGATACACCTTACGACAGCGTGCGCGCATGTCTTGTGGAGTTAATGCCGGAGTATCATCAATATAAAGAGGCAATTCTTTTAAAATAGTGACCGCAGAAGACAACTTACTCCAATCTTCTTCGATTAACTTACCACTACGAATGCGCGTTTGGTCAATTTTGCCGATCGACGATAGCATGCGCATGACAATGGATTCAGATGGCATTTCCATGCTGAACACCAAACACGGACGCTTGCTAGCAATCAATGCGTTTTCTACGAGATTCATCGCATACGTTGTTTTACCCATAGAAGGGCGGCCAGCAACAACAATCATATCGGCTGGTTGAAAGCCCGATGTGCGGTTATCGATCTCGGTAAAACCCGAAGTCAGGCCGCTTAAACCGTCGGGCTTATTAAACAACTCATCCAGCTTGGCCAAAGTATCTTTTAGAATAGGACCAACAGAAACAGGGCCTCCTTCTTTGCGATTACCTTCTGCAATCTGGGCAATTTTTTGTTCGGCATCGGACAAAATATCAAGAGAGTTTTTACCCTCTGGCTCATACGCCGATTGGGTGATGTCGCTTGCGGCTTCGATTAAACGGCGTTGTTGCGAACGCTCTTTAACAATAACGCCATAAGCGCCACTGTTTGCAGTCGACGGGGTCATGTCGGCCAATTCGCCCAAATAGGCGATGCCACCGACATCTTCTAAAGTACCTAGTTCTTCTAATTCTTCTGCAACGGTAACCACATCGATAGGTTGCTCTTGCTCAACCAGTGATTTAATTGCACGATAAATATTACGGTGTTTGTGACTGTAAAAATCACTGTCTTCCAGAACTTCTGAAACCGATTCCCAGGCACGATTATCCAGCAGCAGTCCACCCAATACAGATTGCTCTGCATCAATAGAGTGAGGCGGGGTTCTTAGAGATAAAACGTGTTGGTCGGTCGTGTTTTCAGTCATTATTAATCTGGTCGGTAAGGCGAAAGAAGATCGTTAAAAAAATCTTGTTATGAACAAACAAAAAAAAGGCACTATTAGCTTGAGCTAATAGTGCCTTAATCTGAAACTTAGATCTAGTGCAGAAGAGATTAGTCTTCTGCAACAACCAATAGCTTCAATGTTGCAGAAACTTCTGCGTGTAACTGTACAGTGATGTCGAACTCACCTACGTTACGGATCGGGCCAGTTGGCAAGCGAACTTCAGACTTAACCAATTCAACGCCAGCTTCAGTAGCAAGCTCAGCGATGTCACGGTTGCCCAAAGAGCCAAACAATTTACCTTCGTCGCCCGCTTTAACAGCAACAGTCAATTCGATTTCTTCGATCTTAACTTTACGAGCTTGAGCAGCTTCTAACTTAGCAACAGCGGCTTTTTCAAGTTCTGCGCGACGAGTTTCAAACTGTTCTACATTTGCTTTAGTAGCAGGAACTGCTTTGCCTTGTGGCAAAAGAAAGTTACGTGCGAAACCTGGCTTAACAGTAACTTGGTCACCTAGGCCGCCTAATTTTGTAACTTTTTCTAATAGAATAACTTGCATAATAATATCCTTAGCACTACAGAGCCGAGACCTTTTGGGTTCACTCAGCTGTGTCTTTTAATCTACCTCTAATATCGATAACACTATCAATCAGAGAGATAAAAATTAGTAATGTGAATAGGTAAGGACCCAGTAGAAATACGCTTATATAAAACGCAAACAACCATTGTTTACCTAAGTTTTTCATCCCAACAATACCGTGTACAAATGCAACGCCGGCAATGACAAGAGGAATGGTTAAAATGGGCAGAATGCCACTTATTAACGGTGGAAGGCTAGAGCCAAAAAACAGCAATAAAACAACGCCAGAAACATAACCAACAGGAAGTTTTAAGGCATGAAATTCTTCACTATAACCACCAGGGTTATAAAAAGCGGCTTGCCACCAACGCGCTAATAATAAACACAAAACCATGACCATCGTTTGCACAGCGGCCAGTGCCCCAACCATTAAGGGGCCAACTTTAGGTTGAATGCTTTGCCAAAGCTCAAGGTTATCCTTTAACGCTTCTGCTAGCATGGCTTCACTTTGCTTTTGTACTTCTGCTAATACCTCTGGCATTAACATAGGTAGGGCAAAGTAAATCAACACACCAATACCACTTGCGCTCATTAACGTTAATCTAAGATCAATGCTAGAACGTAGGATAATGGCTAAAGTCGAAGCGCCAAGGGCTGTAAGAAGGGGCGTTGAATCCCCCATAGCTAACCAAGCAAATGCTGGTAAGCTACCCCACAAAACCACGTTGGCGGCTTCTTTTGCTCCATGACGCAATATAGAAAGCGCCATAAGAGCAGCGC
>OJEO01000106.1_pt1 | contig 42057 bp, 43 predicted proteins | sample 1593621 | NCBI WGS metagenome assembly OJEO01 (sample SAMN05416875, study PRJEB24817) | seawater metagenome | isolation source: Sea water | place: Canada:Atlantic | collected 2013-11
AAGGCGATAAAAACGATCCTTTCTCCAAAGGCTACATCTGCCCAAAAGCCACCGCCCTGCAAGATTTATATGAAGATCCAGACCGCCTGCATCAGCCGGTTGAAAGAACTGCCGCTGGCTGGAAAAAAATCAGCTGGCCAGAAGCCTTCGATAAAGTCGCTGCGGGTATTCAGAAGCTGCAAAAGAAATACGGTAATAACGCTCTCGGTATTTATTTAGGCAATCCTAATGTGCATAACATGGGCAGCATGTTAACCACCAAGCACTTGCTCACTAGCTTAAAATCTCGCAGTCGTTTTTCTGCAACCTCTATCGATCAGCTGCCACATCATATTGTTTGTATGCACTTGTTTGGACACATGTTGCGTATTCCTGTACCCGATGTGAATCGCACTCAGCACATGCTCATTATTGGTGGTAATCCGTTAGCGTCCAATGGCAGCATTATGACTGCGCCTAACATGCGCCAAAAAATTAAAGACATTAAAGCTCGAGGCGGTAAAGTTGTGGTGATCGACCCACGCCGCACCGAAACTGCCGAACTGTCGAGCGAGCATCATTTTATTCGCCCCGCGACCGATGTTTTATTATTACTCGCGATGTTGAATGAGATTTACCAACAAGGTTTTGCCGATACTACAAACTCTAATCGAGCTGCCGCTCTCGCCCCAGAAATAGACCGCATTGCAACCTTTGCCCAAGATTACAGTGCAGAATCCGTTGCGGGTATTACCGGTATTTCAGCTTTAGAGATAAAACGTCTGGTTAAAGAGTATTGCGAAGCAGACAGTGCCGTGATTTATGGCCGCATGGGTGTATCGGTGCAAGAGTTTGGATTATTAAGCCAATATTTAATTATGGTGATGAATATTATTACTGGCCGACTTGATGAAGTAGGCGGGCTTATGTTCCCTAATCCTGCGGTTGATTTAGTTAACAATACTGGCCCAGGTTATTTAGGCAAACGTTTCACTCGCGTGAGTAAACTGCCCGACTTTAATGGCGATTATCCCGTTGCTGCTATGGCTGATGAAATGCTGGTTGCTGCTGAGAGTGAAGGTGAAGGTGAAGAAAAAGGAGAAGGCCAGCTAAAAGGCTTTATCAATGTTGCAGGTAACCCGGTATTAAGCACACCCAATGGTGAAAAGTTGGATAAAGCGTTAGCGCAATTAGAATTTATGGTATCTGTCGATCCGATGATCAATGAAACCAGCCGCCACGCGCATATTATTTTACCGCCGGTATCACCGTTAGAACGTGATCATTACGATTTAACTTTCAATGGTTTTGCTATTCATAATACGGCTAAATATGTTCCAGCATTATTTGCTAAAAAACCGAATACAAAACACGACTGGGAAATCACCTTAGAACTGGCTAAGCGTTTAAATAAAAACGCGCCAATCGCGACTAAAATAGAACGTTGGTTAACCAAAGTATTAGGGCCAAAATTTTTATTAGCGCAGGGGCTTAAACGTGGGCCTTATCCCAATGTGAGTCTGAAATCGCTGCAAAAAAATCCTCACGGTATTGATCTTGGCCCTTTGCAGAGCATGCTGCCGCAAGGTTTAAAACATAAAGATAAAAAGATTCATCTGAATGTCGATTTTTATCAGGCCGATTTAGAACGCGTAAAAGAAATGATAGCGCAATACAACGATAGCCAAATCTTATTAATTGGTCGCCGCCATGTACGCAGCAATAACTCATGGCTGCACAATAGTCAGCGTTTAGTGAAAGGAAAATCTCGCTGCACTTTAATGTTGCATCCTGAAACTGCCCAGCAGCAGGGGATTGAAAATGGCCAATGGGTAAAGGTTACTTCGCGAGTCGGTAGCGTGAACATAGAAGCGGAAATTACCGACGAATTGATGCCTGGTGTGGTGAGTATTCCGCATGGTTTTGGCCATGGTCGCAAGGGCATTAAACAGAAAATTGCGCAAGCCAATGCCGGTGTCAGTGTTAACGATTTAACCGACGATACCTTGATTGATAAATTATCTGGAAACGCCGCGGTTAATGGCGTACCTGTTACGCTTGAGGCTGTTGCATTAGAAGCTGTAAGTTAAAGCAAGCCTAATGCGGAGCTTTTAATATAAGGCGGAGCTTTTAATATAAGGCGGAGCTTTTAATATAAGTACAGAGCGCTACTTTTCTTAACAGAAAGGCAGCGCCTTTTTTATGCTTGCACTGTGCTTATGCTAAGCAAATACTCTTATTAATAGACGCTTGCTGTTATACTGAAAGCACAATTTTGTACTATTTCTGTACTAACCTCTATTTTAGCTCCTCATCTGCCCCTATATCGAGACTCGTTCTATGTCATTTTCCAAGCTTGGTCTAAGCGACCCTATTATTAAAGCGGTCAAAGACTTGGGTTATACCAAGCCAACACCTATTCAGCGAGAAGCAATTCCTGCTGTTTTACTGGGTAAAAATATTCTAGGAACGTCTCAAACCGGTACCGGTAAAACGGCTAGCTTTGTATTGCCGCTATTAGAAAAACTGTCTAAAGTTACCAAAAGAGGCAAGGCGCAGACAGTACGCGGCAAGCGTATCCGTGCTTTGATTTTAACGCCAACACGCGAACTCGCCGTACAAATTGAAGAAAGTGTAGCGCAGTACAGCAAGTATCTTGAGCTGACCTCCATGGCACTTTATGGCGGTGTTGATATGGAAGAACAAAAAGAACGCTTAATCGACGGCGTTGATATTTTAGTGGCAACGCCAGGTCGCTTATTAGATCTATTACATCAACGTGCGCTGTATTTTGATGAAATAGAAATGTTGGTTTTAGATGAAGCCGACCGCATGTTAGACATGGGCTTTATTGACGACATTAGCAAGATCATTGAGCGCTTACCGTTAGAGCGTCAAAACCTATTATTCTCTGCCACGATTAATGAAGACGTACGCAAGTTAGCAGATAGTTTCTCTGGCGATAGCTTGGAAGGTGTTGGTTTTGAAAATAACGGTCTCGGAAACAAAGAGTTCTATGACGATTTAGAAGACATTGTTATTTCGCCTTCGTCGACAACAGCCGACACAATCAGTCAGTGGTTAGTTGCGATCGATAAAGATACTAAATCAGCTTTGCTGAGCCATTTAATCCTCGAAGAAAAATGGGACCAAGCGCTGATCTTTATTGAGAAAAAACACGGTGCAGCAAAATTGGTTAGCCAGCTAGAAAAGCGTGGCATTAAAGCCGATTGTATTCATGGTGATAGAAGCCAAGCGATGCGTGAAAAAACCTTGGCAGCGTTTAAATCGGGCGAACTAAAATACTTAGTCGCAACCGGTATTGCCGCACGTGGTATCGATATTGGTTCTTTAACCCGCGTAGTGAATTACGATTTACCGTTTAAACCAGAAGAATACATTCACCGTGTAGGTCGTACAGGCCGAGCGGGTGCAGCGGGTGAAGCGATCTCGTTTGTTGCCGCCGGAGACTTTAAAAACCTTTGCGCCATCGAAAGCCGTTTAGGGCATCTAATTGGCCGTAAAGAAATAGAAGGCTTTGTTGTGCGCAAAGAAGTACCGGTATCGATTCTAAATTATGTGCCTAAGCATCTAAGAGCGGGCCACACTGGATCTGATAACAGCAATCCATACTATGGAAAGGGCGCTGGAAAAAGCAGCACTAAGAAAAAAGTAGAAGGTGCAGGCAAGGCCGAAAAAGGCAGAAAAGCAGAGCTGCAAAAATCAGAGCGTTCTAAAAGCCATAAGTCGAATGCTTGGGATCGTAAGTAGCGTATATTCTTTGAGGTAAAAAACAGTGGCGTTAAGCATACACCACTGTTTAACTATTTAATTTATACCTACTGATCGATAAGATTATTACCAGAGCTTGTGCCAATCCCTTTACGGATGACCTTACCTGTGGTCTTGCTGGCGATACTGATACTGCTGTAAACCACATCTGAAATCAAATCGTGAGTGCGCCTAACAACCATAGTTGTATGACGAGTTATAGGAATGGCTTCAAGAATACCAAAAGGAATAGCGGCAATACCTTTGTGGATAGAGCGCACGGTAGAGGTGGTTACATCGATAGTCACTTCTAATCGTTCTTGGCTTTCGAGCAGCTGAGATTGTTGCTTAATAAGAAGATCGCGTTCTTCTTGGGCGCAGCTAACGTGTAATACATGACTTTTACATTGCTGATACAGATTACGCTGTTGCCAAGCTATTACCAGTGTAACTGCGCTGATTAGCAGCGAAGCTATAACCATTAAAATAACAAGGGTAAGTAAAAAGCCTGAGTTAAGTAACATGGATTTTCACTTCGGCATTAACCCCAAAAGAGGGAAGCTGATCGGCAATAATGTCGCGGGCTTCTTTGTACACCAGTTTGTTGATGGTATCGGGCGCTAAACCGACAAAAGGTTTAGCGAGTGGTGTTTTAGCAATGGCAAGCTCAGTGGGGTTAAGAATCTCTACTGTGATAATGCGTTTGTTTTTCTCTATCAACAACTTACTGAGATTAGCAGGCGTAACAGAACTGTTAGCAGCTAAAGCCGCCGCCTCCGATAATAATGCTTGGGTTTGTTGGCGACTGCGTTGCCACAGCAACAGTAAGGCGGCACTGATAGCCATATTGGCTAATACAAAGAGTGTAATGGCGATGTTCATTGGAAATCCTGTGCGCACTGAGCTTAATAAGTCATTATACCAAGGTATCATAATGTATGAGTTTAGATACACAGTCCTTTAACGCCTAAAAACAGCGCAAAGAAAGTCACAGTCGGTTAACGGATAAAACGGATAAAACGGATAAAACGGATAAAACGGATAAAAAGTGCCACATGAAAAAAACAGATAAAATATTAGAAAATACCCTCGTAAAAGTACTGACTCGGGTATGTGAAGAATCGCTCAAAAAAGTTGATGGTTTTCAGTGGTTAACCCACTTAGTGAACTATAAAGATTTTCCTCGTTCGCTAACCGTCATTTGTATTTTTGAAACTCAAGATCAAATAAACCAATTACTAGGTTCATCACAGCATGAAGGCTTGATGAATAGCATTATTGATCAATTAAAGGATGCAGGTATTCAGCTGCCTAATAAACAAAAACACATCAAGTTTGACAGTGAAGAGGCCTGCAGTTTTCAACACGCAGGTAATTGGGCCAATCGCTTGCAGTAACAAATCGTTTAAACTGAACGACAAATAAAAAAACAGCGAAGTAAACGATGAAAACACAAGTATTACAAACCGCAGCAGGGCACACAGTCACCGTACAAATTTTTCCTGCACAAGATCCAGCAAGCAGTAAGGGTGTGTGCATTATTGCGACAGCAACCGGTGTCGCGCAGCGTTTATATGAAGATTTTGCCAACTGGTTAGCAGAACAAAACTACACTGCTGTATCGTTTGATTATGATGGCATCGGCCTATCGATTAATGGCCATGTTAAAAATAGCAAAAGTAACAAATTAAGCTGGGGTAAATATGACTGCCCAGCGGTGCTCGATTTTGTTAAAAGTGAATTTCCTAATCAAGACATTACTTGGATCGGCCACAGTGTGGGAGCTCACATGTTGGGCTTTATGGAAAATACCGACGGTATAACCAAAGCGATTACGGTAGGCGCAGGTACGGGTACTTGGTGGTACAACTCGCCACCGACTAAGCGAATTGCTTGGTTTTTATGGTATTTCTTAGTGCCAATGACTGTGCCATTTTTAGGATACTTCCCTGGAGATAAAATTGGCATTATGTGTAATTTGCCTAAAGGCGTGATTATGCAATGGCGTCGCTGGTGTTTAAATAAAGAATACTCGATTGGCTGTGAAGGCAAGTGGTTACGCGAGCGTTTTGCTAACGTCACTATCCCTATGACAGGTATTGCTTTTAGTGATGACGACATGATGTCGATGAAAAATGTAGAAATACTTCACAGTTTTTTTACCGGCGCAGAAAAGAAAATGATTACAGTCACACCAGAAGATATCGGCCAAAAGCGCATTGGTCATATTGGCTGGTATAAAGTGCGTCATCGTAAATTGTGGGAAGATGTTTTTTTGCCGGCACTACAATCTTAGTCGCTATTAAGTAGCCGATGTGTGTTTTTTCGCGCGAAAGATGTAAGCACGAGAAATGTCATAAAGCCAATTAAAGCCAATTGCATATAACAAAAAGAACACCATCGCTCCAATATCCAGCAATAACACCGACAAAAAATCCAGCTGCAGCATCCACATCATGATGGGAAATGAAAATACCAACATACCAAACTCAAACCCTAAGCCATGTTGAATTCGAATCCATAGCGTTCTGTTAGTGCGCTCTGCACCATATAGTTTGTCGTAAACTATATTAAAAATAAAATTCCATACCATTGCCAAAGCCGACAGCATAATTGCAAGGCCCGACATTTTAGCGACATCGTTACCTGTGATAAACACAGCTATTAATGTAAGCAATATCAATGCAATAATTTCAAACAGTAGAGCGTGGAATACTCGTTCTTTAAATGACATATATTGAAAGTTTTTAGCCTGGTGATACGTTTTAGAGATAAAAATTATACAGGGTGAGCATTAAAGCAGGCTTTGAGGCACAAAAAAACCCGCTAACGAATGATCATTAGCGGGTTTTAGAATTTGGTAGCTATGGGCAGACTTGAACTGCCGACCCCAGCATTATGAATGCTGTGCTCTAACCAACTGAGCTACATAGCTATACTTATTAGGCTTTAGCCTCTTAAGTGGCGCGTATTATGTCACCATTTAATTATTCGTCAAGAGTTTTTCTGCAATTAATTTGATTATTTGGTCTATTATTTTTCTACTATTTCAAAGGCTTAGCCAAAAGCGCTGAGCTGGTCTATTGCTAGATAAACACAGCACTTTTAAGCGGCATTAAGTGTTAGTGGCTAAACACTATTTTAGCGTTTAGATAATGCCTTTTTCTTGCAGAGAAGCAATCATGCTATCTAATGTGTCTTCATCAGCGGCTAAGCTAATGCAGGCATCGTCAGCACCACCGGCAACAAGAGCAATTAAACCAGCACTCTTCAAAATAAATGCTTGGTCATTGCTGGCAACGGCAGCAGCTTTACCCATTTCGAATAAACGACGATCTAGCGCTTGGGCAGACACTTCAGGATTACTGCCATTAATGGCGACAATTGCTGGCTTTTGACCAAAACGACGTGCTTTATCTTCTGCAGAAACCGGGGTGGTGTCGCCATCTGCGTCTTGCGCTTCGCCAACAACCATACCAGCACCAACAGTAACGTTAGTTAGGCGGTCAACTACAATGAAAGCACCAGTTGCGCGATTCTTTTGATATGAATCAAACAGCATTGGCTTATTCAGTGTGACTTCACACAAAGCAATTTCGTTTAATTTCACCACGTCTGCTGGATGCTGTTCCATTGTATTCACATCAACACGATGGTGAATTTTACTGACAGCACCTTGAGTTAGCGACGAAGAAAATTTGATATCGTACTGTTTGCCCGACACTAATTCAGCGTCGGCCATCCAAACGATGTCGGCATTTACCTTGTTAGCTACTGTGGGTAAGTCGTCAATATGCACCAACATGTCGCCACGAGAAACGTCGATCTCATCTTTTAATGTAATGGTTACAGCTTGGCCATTGAAGGCTTCGTCTAAGTCGCCATCAAAGGTTACAATTTTGTCGACTGTGCTAGTTCTGCGTGATGGTAGTGCCATAACGCTATCGCCAGGGCGAACCTTACCAGAGGCAACGGTGCCACAGAAACCACGGAAATCGAGGTTAGGGCGATTTACATATTGCACAGGAAAGCGGAAGTTTTCGAAGTTTTTATCTTCAGCAACTTCAACCGTATTTAAAATTTCCATTAAGGTTTTATCGGTATACCAAGGTGAGCGCTCAGAACGGTTCACAATGTTATCGCCGTCTAAAGCAGATAATGGCACACACTGAATATCAGGAATGTTCAGGTTTTTGGCAAAGGCTAAATAATCTTCTTTAATCTCGTTATAGCGAGTTTCGCTAAAGTCCATCAAATCCATTTTGTTAATCGCAACCACAACGTGCTTAATACCTTGCAGTGACGCAATGTAAGAGTGACGTTTGGTTTGTGTTTGCACACCATAGCGCGCATCGATCAAGATAATCGCTAGGTCGCAGGTAGAAGCACCTGTGGCCATGTTGCGGGTATATTGTTCGTGCCCTGGGGTGTCGGCGATGATGAATTTACGCTTATCGGTCGAAAAATAACGATACGCCACATCAATGGTGATGCCTTGTTCACGTTCAGCGGCTAAGCCATCCACCAATAATGCAAGGTCAACTTTATCCCCTTGAGTGCCGGATTTGATCGAGTCGTTTTCAATGGCTGCCAATTGATCTTCAAAGATCATTTTAGAATCATAAAGTAAGCGGCCAATTAAGGTCGATTTACCATCGTCTACGTTGCCGCAGGTTAAAAAGCGCAGCATTTGTTTGTTTTCGTGCTGTTTTAGATAACCAAGGATATCTTCAGCAATCAAGCTAGATTGGTGTGACATTAGAAGTAGCCCTCTTGCTTTTTCTTTTCCATAGACGCAGATGAATCGTGATCAATCGCACGACCTTGGCGTTCAGAAGTAGTGGTTAACAGCATTTCTTGAATAATTTCTGGCAATGTCGTTGCTGTTGATTCAACGGCACCGGTTAATGGGTAACAACCCAAAGTACGGAAACGCACCATTTTCATTTCTGGCACTTCGCCTTCTTTTAATGGCATACGCTCATCGTCAACCATGATCAGCATGCCATCACGATCAACCACCGGGCGTTCTTTGGCAAGATACAAGCTAGGAATATCAATATTCTCTAAGTAGATGTACTGCCAGATATCCAGTTCGGTCCAGTTTGATAATGGGAAAACACGAATGCTTTCGCCTTTATTGACCTTACCGTTGTAAATATTCCATAACTCAGGGCGTTGATTTTTTGGGTCCCAGCGGTGATTTTTGTCACGGAAAGAATAGACGCGCTCTTTTGCACGAGACTTTTCTTCATCGCGACGTGCACCACCAAAAGCAGCATCAAAACCATATTTATCAAGGCCTTGTTTTAGCGCTTGAGTTTTCATGATGTCGGTATGTTTCGAGGATCCGTGAGTAAATGGGCCAACACCTGCTGCCACACCTTCTTGATTGGTGTGAACAAATAAATCCATGCCGACGGTTTCCGCCATTTCGTCACGGAATTGGATCATTTCCTTGAATTTCCACAAGGTATCCACGTGCATCAATGGAAACGGAGGTTTGCCAGGATAAAACGCTTTACGCGCTAAATGCAGCATTACCGCAGAATCTTTACCAACAGAGTAAAGCATTACCGGATTATCGAATTCGGCAGCTACTTCGCGGATAATATGGAGGCTTTCAGCTTCCAGTTGTTTAAGGTGAGTCAGGTTATACTCAGTCATAATCGCTTTCGTAGTTGTTGAACAAAAAAGTGATAGAGAGTTGCTTTTATTATGTCGCATTAAGCAGCAGCCCCCAAGATGACCACACTATACCAAGGGATGAGGTATATAAAAAGATGATTCTAATAACGTTTCGATATAAGAGTATGTAGAAAGTTTGATCAAAAGTTCCTGTTATAATCTTGTTTTAAAGGACTTCTTTCGCTCGTTATTACTTAACCACAACATAGGTAAAATCAATGTCAGCCAATACATGGTCAGAGCAAGCTCAGTTTATTGACGGCCCAGTTGGCTGTATAGAAATTCGCTTGGGTCAGCATACTGAAAGCAAACAAAAAAGCGGTCTTATTATGTGTCATCCGCATCCTTTATTTTCAGGCACCATGGACAATAAAGTCGTGACTACGTTAGTACGTGGTGCTGCTCGTTTGTCCATCGAGTCATCGGCTAAAAGCAAGGTTCACAACTTACCGACAACATTAGACACTGTGCGCTTTAATTTTCGTGGAGTAGGTCAAAGCGAAGGTGAGCATGATCATGGCAAGGGCGAACAGGAAGATCTTGGCGCAATTGTCGATTATGTTGTGAATCAACTGGGTTGGCAGAAGGTGTATCTAGCGGGATTTTCGTTTGGTTCTGGGGTGGCTTGTTTGTATGCCGCTAAGCATGCAGAAAAATACGCAGAAAAACTTGCAGGGCTTTTTTTAGTGGCCCCAGCAGTGCACAACTTTGATGCCCCAGCGACCTTGCCATTTGAGTTTGAGAGTCATGTTTACATGGGTGATGCCGATGAAGTTGTACCCTTTAACGAGGTGGAGCATTGGGTTGATTTAGTCACTCCACAGCCACATTGGCGAGTATTCGAAGGCGCTGGACATTTTTTTCATGGCCGCTTAGTTGAGTTAAAGAATACTTTTTTACAAGACTTAACCGACATTATTGTCTAAAGCGGTGATCTAACAGGGAATTTTTACCCGTAAAGGTGCTAACAATACTGTTAAAAGTCGTTAATTTAAGCTAAATTGCGCCCCAATCATAAAACTGCCATTACGTTACATGCAGCCACTAAATATGCAGCAAAGCGCTGTGGTGGTGAATCATCCAGAGGAATACAACTTGTCGACGCCCTTAGAACTCTATCAAGAAGATTTAAAACGTGACGATTTCTCTTATGATGAAGCTCAAGAAATGGCCGTTAATCATTTGCAAAGATTGTACGATGATTTAGTAGCTGACTATGAAAAGTCGAAGAAAAAACGCGTTTTGGGCAAGTTGTTTAGCAAAAAACAAAAAGCGCCTATTCAAGGTTTGTATTTTTGGGGTGGCGTAGGTCGCGGCAAAACCTACCTGGTTGATACCTTTTATGATGCCTTGCCCTTTGAGCGTAAAATGCGCACGCACTTTCATCGCTTTATGCAGCGTGTCCATAAAGATTTAACCGCACTAGAAGGGGTTAAAAATCCGTTAACGGCAATTGCAGAACAAATCTCTAAAGAAGCCACGGTTATTTGCTTTGACGAGTTTTTTGTTTCTGACATTGGCGACGCCATGATTTTAGGCGGTCTGATGGAAGAGCTGTTTGCCCGTGGAGTCACCTTGGTGTCTACCTCTAACATTGTGCCAGACGGTTTATATAAAGACGGCTTGCAACGTGACCGCTTTATTCCTGCGATTAAATTATTGAATAAGTATACTGATGTCGTCAACGTTGATAGCGGTGTTGACTACCGATTGCGCACCTTAGAGCAAGCCGAACTGTATCATTGTCCGTTGGATGAAACTGCTGAAAGCAGCTTACAAAAAAGTTTTGATAGTTTGGCGCCAGATTGTAAACATACCGAGGCCGACGTTGCGATTGATATTCTAGGTCGCCAAATTCCGGTTAAAGCCATTTGTGATGATGTGGCTTGGTTTGAATTTGAAGGCCTGTGCGATGGCCCGCGCTCACAGAACGATTACATTGAAATTGGTAAGTTGTATCACGCAATCTTAATTTCAAATGTACCCGTGATGGGCGTTAAGAACGACGACCTAGCCCGTCGTTTTATTAACTTAATCGATGAATTTTACGATCGCGGCGTTAAAGTAATTATGTCGGCGGATGCGCCTATTCATGAAATTTACAGCGGTGGCAGTTTAGAGTTTGCTTTCCAGCGTACCACGTCTCGTATGTTAGAAATGCAATCTCACGAATATCTAGCTCGTGAACATAAAGCAGATTAATTATCTGTCGCATCGCTATTTAGGCATGCTGTTGGCTCCGATGATTTTATTGTGGAGCTTTTCTGGTCTGGTAATGATGTATGTGCCGTTTCCTGTGTTATCACAAGATCAGCGCATTGCATTACTGGCTGAAATTCCCACTATTAATTGCTGTGAGCCGGATTTTTTTCAACAAATAATTCCTACTGTTGAAGATCCAAACCACGATGCTCATGTCATATCAGACAAGCGTGTCACATCGTATGCTAATGTCACGTCAATCGTGATTGAAGCACTAAACAACCAAGCAATTATTAAAGTTACCGACACATCCCATACGACCAAAATTTACAATTTATCGAATCAGCAGCTTGCTCCTGAAATTAATCAGCAGAGTGCGATTAAGGTTGCGCAAACCGCGTATGACTTGCCGATCAGTGGTGTTGAATTAATCGATACTGATCAATGGTCAATTTACTCTACTTTTAATACTCATCGTCCTTTATACAAGATCAGTCTTGTTGATGAAGCTAATACACAAGTGTATGTGTCTTCTAAAACCGGTGAAATAATTCAGCGAACTACTGCTTTTGAAAGAGCTTGGAGCTGGGTTGGCACCGTCAGCCACTGGCTGTATTTTACCGATTTAAAGCAGCATTCAAAGCTGTGGTATTGGCTGGTGGTGGGTTTAGCCTTGGTCTCTTTAGTGTTGGTCATTAGCGGGATGTGGGTAGGTATTCAGCAATTAACAACGCGTAATAACACATTGTCGTCACCGTACTCTGGTATGCGGTTACTTCACCATTGGGGTGGGGTGTTGGTATCTGGCTTGCTGTTTGTATTTTTACTCAGCGGGGTTGTGTCGATGAACCCTTGGGGGTTGCTTAATTATTATCAAATAAACACCGCAGAGGCCATAGGAAAAAAACTCACACGCACCGATATTGTTAACAGTCTTATCCAGGTTGAAGATTTTATTAAGGCCAGAAAACCGCTCAACCTAACCATGACCGCTTGGCATAACAAACCTTACTGGTTTGTAACTTATGCACAGGGTGAAGACTCTTCTAATAAGCCTGTTCGCTTTGATCAAAACTTTATAAAACGCCAAATCAGCCAGCAAGAATTAGAAAGCGTTGGTCATAAGCTGGCGACTACTCAAGGTGTTAATCAGTACTTGCTTGAAACAGAAGACGATTACTATTACGCCTTTAAAAAGCCAGTTGAGTTACCCGTTTGGAAAATTGAAAGAGATAATAATGGTGAATTAGAGACTTTGTATGTTTCGCCGACATCAGGAAAAATAGTGAAGGTAGTGACGCAGGCTACGCGCTTAAATCGGTGGCTGTTTAATGCGGTTCATCGCTGGGACTTTTCTGCCACTGTGCGTCAATCTTCTGCTTGGCAGTGGTTACTCACACCGTTTTTGATAGCGCTAATGGTATTTTCATTCAGCGGATTTTATCTGGCGTCACGGCGAGTTAAATCAATGATTAAGCGATAGCTGTTCACTGAATCTTTTAGTGGCATGTCTTAACTAAGATATTGTTGATACAACTGCTGAATAACAGGGAACACCGAAGCCACCAGTAATAACGCCATTGTAATATTAAAAATACGTTGTTGCTTAGCGCTCTGCAAAATTTGCTTAATGCCTTTACCAAATACCAGCCAAACACTGGTTACTATAAGCGCAGCAACCAGAAAAATAATGGCAATTACAAATACTTGGCTATAAATACTGGCTTCAAGGGTGGTATAGGCCGAGATAGAGCTGGTTGCTACAACCCAAGCTTTAGGGTTAACCCACTGAAATAGCGCTGCTTGGATAAAACTAAAGGGCTTAAACTTTTTACTTTCTAAAGAGTCTGGGCTAGCGCTGGCAATTAACCAAGACAAATACAGCAGATACACTAATCCCAGTATTTTTATCACTTCGTGCAATATAGGGTATTGTTCAAAAACGATGCTAAAACCGAGGCCGATTAAAATAATCATCACCGGAAAGCCAAGACAAATCCCTAATAAATGCGGAATACTTTGTTTAATGCCAAAGTTCATTCCCGAAGTCATTAGCATGATGTTGTTCGGGCCGGGTGTTATGCCGGTAGAAAGACCAAAAATAAAAATAGCGAGATACAGTTCCAAAACAATAGCCTTAACAGATAATAATCAACAGGTGATAACGAATAAGACGCGGAGTCTAACAGGCTGCAGATTAAGAGAACAGGCATCACCACAAAGTGTTACAAAAGCGGTGGTGATGCATTTAGATGAGAGGCTTTTATTTACCGTTACAGCTATTTACCATCACAGCAAGGCGCATCTGCTGCTAAGTGAGGCGCAAAGTTACAAGGAGAGTGGCGTGAATCAAGCTGTTCTTTTAAAATCCCTTTCCAAGCCAAATCACAAGCACCGGTTGAGCCGGGCATACACACAACCAGCGTATTATTTGCTAAACCTGCTAATGCACGCGATTGAACCGTAGACGTGCCAATATCGGCATAAGACAGGTGGCGAAATAATTCACCAAAGCCTTCAATGGTTTTATCCAATAAAGGAATAACCGCTTCTGGGGTTGAATCGCGGCTGGTAAAACCCGTGCCACCGGTTAATAAAATTACATCCACTTCGTCTGCTGCAATCCAAGCAGAAACAATGGCACGAATTTGATAAATATCGTCTTTAACGATGATTTTATCTTCATAGCGATGACCCGCTTCTTGTAGTGCTTCGACCAAGTATTTACCCGACGTATCGGTTTGTTCGTTGCGCGTATCCGAAATGGTTAAAACAGTAATGCGCAGGGGAGTAAATTGTTTACTGGCATGGTTGCCCATGGTTTTCTCCTAAATGAAGCGGTAGAAAATAGTTAATTAATAACAATTGAAGGCATTAGATAGTAGGAAGAAGTGAGATGCAAGAATGCATCTCACTGTTTCGAGCTCACTCACGAGGCTTCATGATGTCAGTCTATAAACAAGGCTAGCAAAATCTTTAGTGAGGAGAGCTTCTAGTGAGGAGAGTTTCCTTCACGAACACCGTCCATATTTGGCAGCTTGTGAGCAATCCCTTTATGGCAATCGATACACGTTTTTTCACCCGCCGCTAAAGCGCTTGAATGCTGCGCGGCTGCGCGTTTACTTTGGCGAGTAAAGTCCATCGAATCAAATTCGTGGCAGTTACGACACTCTAGTGAATCGTTTGCTTTTAAACGCGTCCACTCATTTTGCGCTAAGCGTAAACGGTGCGCTTCAAACTTTTCGCGGGTATTAATAGTGCCAAAGATCTTACCCCAAACTTCTTTAGAAGCCTGCATTTTACGAGCAATTTTATCGGTCCAGTTATGAGGAACGTGACAGTCTGAGCAAATAGCTCGAACACCCGAACGGTTGCTATAGTGAATGGTTGATTGTAACTCCATAAAAACGTTGTCATTCATTTCATGACAGCTGGTGCAAAACTCTTCGGTGTTGGTTAATTCCATAGCAGTGTTAAAACCGCCCCAAAAAATAACCCCAGCAATAAAGCCACTGATGGTTAAAAAACCAAGCGACAAATGAACTGCAGGCTTGGATAAAATTACCCAAGCCATTTTCAATAGATTAATGATTTTTTTCATAATGTTTCCTACTTAGAAAATAATGTCTGTTTAGAAAAAATGTTTATTTAGAAAGCTCGTGAGCTTTTCTGATGATTTTTTCCATATCAACAAACTCATTTTCAACCAAAGGTTCACTCTCTAACTGATGCACGTGGCACTGAGTACAAAAATAGCGACGAGGCGACATTTCACCTAAAAAATCACCATCGCGATTCATGTAATGAGTCACACTTACTGCTGGTGCTTGTGCTTCATCTGCAAACTTACGTGAGTGACAATCCATGCACTTGTTAAAGTTTTTATCCAGTTGATATTTACTAATATCGTGAGGGATAGTCGGTGGCTGCTGAGGGTAGTCACGCTGACGTTTTAAGTCGTTGTTTTCTACCTTGCTCATGGCTGGTGGTGTTACTTCGGCATTTAAAGGTGCAGTGCCTCGTAATGTTGCCATCTGCGGTTCTTGATCGATAACCTTTTCTGCCGCTGTTGCTGTTAACGGCAGCGCAATCGAAGAAATGGCTAATACAGCAGTCATCGCAATAGTCATTGCGTTTTTAATAGTTAAAGCTTTCATAGTCATTCTCCCTATACCTTCTCGATTTTCACAGCGCATTTTTTATAGTCAGTCTGTTTCGATAACGGGCACGTTGCATCCAACGTCACCTTATTAATCAACTGACTGGCATCGAACCAAGGCACAAAAACTAGGCCAACTGGTGGTTTATTACGGCCACGAGTTTCAATACGAGTTTTGATTTCACCACGGCGAGAAATAACTTTTACTTCATCACCACGACGCATGCCACGTTTCTTCGCGTCTTCTGGGTGCATGAAACACACTGCATTCGGGAATGCCTTATACAGCTCAGGAACACGCTGAGTCATCGAGCCCGAGTGCCAATGCTCAAGCACACGACCTGTGCTTAACCACATGTCAAACTCTTCATCTGGGCTTTCAGCGGGTGGCTCGTACGGTAGGGCAAAGATAATGGCTTTATTATCTTTATGGCCATAGAACTGGAAGTTAGCGCCTTTTTTAACGTATGGGTCAGAACCTTCTTTAAAGCGCCATTTAGTTTCTACACCATTCACTACCGGCCAGCGTAAGCCGCGCTCTTTGTGATACACATCATAGTCGGCTAAATCGTGTCCGTGGCCACGACCAAAGGCTGCGTATTCTTCAAACAGACCTTTTTGCAGATAGAAGCCAAAGTCTTTTGATTCTTGGTTTTCATAATCTGGGCTAATGTCTGCCAGTGGGAATTTATCAACATTGCCGTTTTTATACAGCACTTCGTATAACGTTTTACCTTTATAAGAAGGGTTGGCGGCTAGCACATCTGCAGGCCAAACTTCGTCTGTGGTGAAGCGCTTAGAAAATTCAACCAGCTGCCACAAATCAGAACGCGCATCGCCAGGTGCATTAACCAGCTGATACCAAGTTTGGGTACGACGTTCTGCGTTACCATAAGCGCCTTCTTTTTCTACCCACATAGCCGTAGGGAGAATCAAATCAGAGGCTTCAGCGGTAACGGTTGGGTAGGCGTCAGACGTTACGATAAAGTTATCTGGGTTGCGATACGCAGGCAGAATTTCTTCGTTAATGTTTGGGCCAGCTTGCAGGTTGTTATTCACTTGAATCCAATAAGCATTGATTTTACTGTCTTTCAAATCACGAACTTGTTGCACTGCGTGAGCACCTGGCACACCATTGATAATGCCTTTTGGCAGCTTCCAAATATCTTCAGTAATGGCTCTGTGTTTAGGATTTTTCACCATCATATCGGCAGGTAAACGGTGCGAGAACGTACCCACTTCACGAGCAGTACCACAAGCAGAAGGCTGGCCTGTTAACGAGAATGGGCTATTGCCTGGCTCAGAAATTTTGCCGGTTAATAAGTGAATGTTGTACAGCAAGTTGTTGGTCCAAACACCACGAGTATGCTGGTTTACACCCATGGTCCAAAGAGACATTACCTTGGTTTTAGGATCGGCATACAGCTTGGCAATTTTTTCGATATTGCGTGCGGGAACCCCCGACATTTTCTCGGCATATTCAAACGTATAAGGCTTAACAAATTTAGCAAATGCATCTAAATCAATTGGCGTTGACGCACCAGAGTTAGGGTTTTTCGCTTTCTTTTGCAGCTCGTGGGTTGGGCGTAAACCATAACCAATATCGGTAACACCCTCGCGGAAGTTAACGTGCTTGTTGACGAAGTCGTGATTAACACTGCCGCTTTCAATGATGTAATTTGCGATAGCGTTCAATAACACCATGTCGGTTTGCGGAGTGAATACTGCTGGAATATCAGCAAGGTCAAACGAGCGGTGTTCAAACGTCGATAGAACCGCCACTTTAACGTGTGGGTTACTTAAACGACGATCGGCGATACGCGTCCAAAGAATTGGGTGCATCTCGGCCATGTTCGAGCCCCATAAAACGAAAGCATCGGCTGCTTCCATGTCATCGTAGCAACCCATTGGCTCATCAATACCAAAGGTACGCATGAAACCACCTACCGCAGATGCCATACAGTGACGGGCGTTAGGATCGATATTGTTCGATAAAAAACCACCTTTAAATAATTTAACGGCGGCATAACCTTCGTGCACAGTCCACTGGCCAGAACCGAACATGCCAACGCCGCCTGGGCCTTTTTCTTTTAAAGCGGCCTTAAATTTTTCTTCCATAATATCGAAAGCTTCAGTCCAAGATACGGGAGTGAATTCGCCTTCTTTATTATAAACACCGTCTTTTTTGCGCAACATAGGGGTTGTTAGGCGATCTTTGCCGTACATGATTTTTGAAAGGAAATAGCCTTTCACACACGACAGACCTTTGTTTACTGGTGCTTTTTCATCACCATGGGTAGCAACAACTTTACCGTCTTTAGTGGCAACGCTGATACCGCAACCTGTACCGCAAAAACGGCAAGGGGCTTTTGACCAGGTTAATTTGTTAGCGCTGCTAGAGGTAATGATATTGCTGGCACTGGCAGGTAAGCTAATACCAGCTACAGCGGCAGCCGTTGCTGCAGCTTGGGCCTTGATGACATCGCGGCGAGTTAATTTCATGTGCTTTCTCCGACTCAAAGACTAATATTTTTAATTTTTTATTGAACAGTTTGTGATTTAGCATCTTCGTCAGAGGGTGCTTCACACATTTGTGGTTGGTATATTTTTTCAATAGGCTGATCAGCACTTTGCTGATCAATCTCATCTTCTAATTCGTCAATCGCTGCTACTTGGTGGTAAACCATAGAGGTATTAATAACCCCGTCGATGGCAGAAATAAGATCGATGCGGTCCATAATGATCCCCTGATGATCTGCCTCAGTAACCACAACAAATTTTCCTTTTTTATCGCTACCGTGAAGTTCGATATCAGGTTGAGCATTTAATTCTTGCTCAACTTCTTGATGTTTTTCTGCTTTGCAAAAAACAATGAAGCTACTGATGTGGCTTTCTTTTGTTACGTCGTCTAAAGCAATTTTATTGGTTCTCATTATCGAGCTCCGGTTGTATTAGGTGAAGCCGAGGGCGTAATGCGTATCGATTGCGAAGGACAAGTCGATACACAGGCTCCGCAGCTTATACAGTCGTCAACACGTATTTCAGGTGTTTGAATCGCACCGGTTGAAACATTTTTTGGCCACGGCATATCAATGGCTCTGCTATCACAAACATCTTTGCAGCTTTGGCAGTGAACTTTTTGTTTCGCTAAACAGCTATCGTCAATGCTTATGTCAAAATAAAATGCTTGCTGATTGTTCGATGCAGAAACGTGTTTATACAAAGCATGAGGTTCACAGACTTCTATACAAGCTTCACAAAAAGTACATTCACCACGCTTGAAATCCACTTCTGGAAAGCCACCGTCACCTTTAACAATAATTTCTTCTTCACAAGCTGTGATGCATTCGTTACAGCGAGTGCACTGATCTGTGAATAACGATTCTTTTAATGCCCAAGGTGGACGTTGAGGTAAATCAATTGCAGCACCTTGTTTATTGTTATTATTAGGTTGTGCCTTTAACAAACTGGGGCGGCGAAAAAACGCACGCTTTGAGTGATCTATTGTTGCCATCAAGTACATCCATGCTGATGGATTATTAACTTCCAGGTGGTCCGTTAAGAAGTTGCATAAACCAAACCATAAATCCATAGGCAGAAATTCCGCCAACTGTTATTGCTGGAATTACCACAAAGGTCAGAAATAATGATGTAACTAACTCTGCTTTTTTTGTGCGGTATTCCATTGGAACTAGCTCATCAGACATTGCCGACTTACTCCGTTATTTAAAATTATGCTTTTTAACTTAACGGTAATTTTAGTCGTTTAAATGTGGGCTGCCACATTTTTGAAAGAGTGAAAGTTGATATAGATCAAGTTATGTAAAATGAAAGAATTCTAATTGATAATGATTGTTATTCGTGCGATTTTTCACAAAAAAAGGAACCGAGCTACAGGTTCCTTTTAGGTGACTTATAAAAAATTAGGTGACTTATAAAAAATAGTTATGCCGTTTTTGCACTAACTATTTTTAAGACGCTGCTCTTTACGGAAGCTAATTTTTTCTAAACGATGTTTTTCTACAGCTTCTTGCACATCACTGCCTAAATGCGCTTCGCCACGTTCTTTGGCCAATTGCATTTGCAGCTCTCGTTGCTGAAAACGCTCACGCTGCGCGGTTGTGTATTTATCAATACAATGAGGACAGCTAACACCTTGTACATAATGTTCGCTTTGTTTTTCTTCTTCCGTAATCGGGTAACGGCAAGCATGGCACTGATCGTATTGACCTTTTTCAAGGTCGTGGTTTACCGCAACGCGGTTGTCGAAAACAAAACATTCGCCTTCCCACATCGTCTCTTCTTTAGGCACATCTTCTAAATATTTAAGAATGCCACCTTCAAGATGATAAACCTCTTCAAAGCCTTGTTCTTTCATGTACGCAGTCGACTTTTCGCAGCGAATACCACCAGTACAAAACATAGCGACTTTCTTTTGTTTAGTCGGGTCCATGTTGTCTTTTACGTACTTTGGAAACTCACGGAAGGTTTCAGTATTAGGGTTAACGGCACCTTCAAACGTACCAATCTGATACTCATAGTCATTGCGGGTATCAACTAACACAACGTCTGGATCAGAGATTAGTGCGTTCCAATCTTTTGGCTTAACGTAAGTGCCTACTACCTGTTTAGGGTCGATGCCTTCTATGCCCATGGTCACAATTTCTTTCTTCAGCTTCACCTTAGTACGGTAAAACGGCATGGTGTCGTCGAAAGATTCTTTACAAACAATATTGGCTAAGCGTTCGTCGCTGGCTAACCAAGCCATTAAGGCATCAATGCCCTCGCGAGTACCAGCAACCGTGCCATTAATGCCTTCTTGGGCAAGTAACAAAGTACCGCGTACTTCGTTGGCTTCCATTACATCTAATAATGGTTGGCGCAGGTCTGGAAAATTTTCTAGAGTGACAAATTTGTACATCGCACAGACGACGATAGGAGCAGTTTGCTCAGACATGGTATTTCCTCATTGCGGTCTGGAACGTAAAACCAGAGCATTAGTAATAACTGTTAGACTAACTTGGGTTGATAGCCGTTAATAGTGGCTAACAGCGGCTCGCTTGAGAGCGCGCGGATTATATACAATCAAACGTTAAGATTCTAATACAATGGCCGTTATTCCTTTTGAAAAGTCACGCAAACACTCATTAACAAGAATTATTTTAACGAGGATTATTATGAGCGCCAGCTTTATTAAGTTATCTGTATGTTTGCCGCGATTATTAACAGCTGCTTTAGTTTTTTTGGCTTTGTATGCACAAGGCTCAATGGCAGAGTGTCGAGATTTACAAGCTTTTGAAGCTGCAAATAATAAAGCACTGTCTTATTTCAAAAATGGCACTATATTTAAAGCAGCAGTGGTGCAAAAGAATCATCACACGTCGGGAAACAAAGAAGTAGCGAGTTACATTAAAAGCGCCGACAAGCGCTATACCATCTTCACCTTGGTTGATGCTGATTGTAAGGCTAAGTTTCGCAAGCGCTCTCGTCAGTGGGATTGATTTTACAATTACTTAGTTTTTTCTAGCGCCTTTTTATTCTTCAGTATTTCGGCCTCTGTTTGTTGTAAGTTAGTCAAATGTTGACGCAAGGTTTTACTGATAATCGTATTGCGTTTAATCAAATCTAACTGTGGCCAAGTAGCACGTTCACCACTTTCAAATAACTCAGTTAGTCCTTCTAATGTTGGATTAAGCGCAAGTTGTTTGAGGCTGTTTTTTGTCAGTGTAGGCAGAATGTTAATGTTGCCTAAATATTGTTGATCGACAATAGAACGTAATTTTTGAATACCCAGCTTGGCTTTTTTGTTGCTAAGAATCCCTTCCATTACATCAAAGGCATAAATAGTATTAACTTTGGCCAGTTTAGACATATAGCGTTTGCTGGTTTCTAGCAAGCTAGATGCCTCTTGTTTCATGCTGACTTTAACAAACGTAGACAGTGGGTTAATTTGGCTAACAATACTGTGGTTAACGCCGTAAATACGAGCCAAACGATCAAACGGTAAATCTGCCATCAGTGAGCCATCGGCAAAGCGGCGATTAGGGATGTAAGGAATAATTTCACCTGCCTGGTTTTTAGCTTTTAACTGAACCGGTGAAAAGACAATTGGCAGGGCGCAAGAGGCTCTTACCGCTTGAGTAATTACCGCATTGGGTGAGGTTTTGGCATTTAATAACCGTGAATACTGGTGTAAATCCGCCGCTGACACGGTAACCGTCATGTGTCTGCCAGTTTTTTTATAAGCTTCCTCAAATGTGGTTAAATCAAACAGTTCAATCAGCGCATTTTCAAGATTAGTGCTATCAAATAGGCCTTCTTTACCAAACCCTTGCCATTCGAGCCACTTATTAAATCCTGCATAAATCACTTCTGGGGTTAGCATTTCTAACAATTCTTCGTTAGTCCTTGTGCCTACTAGCGCCGCCACAATAGATCCTGCGCTGGCACCAGAGATAACATCGGGAAGTACGTCGTGCTCCACCAAAGTTCTAACAACACCGGCATGAAAGAACCCCAAGCCTGCGCCGCCGCTGAGCATGATACAACTGCGGCCAAACGCGTGAGTGGTTTCTTCAAAAAATGATATTTTTTCATAGAAGTCGATTTCATCTGCTTGATAAATGAAATCCAATGCTTCGCAGACTTCTTGAATAAATTCTTCAATTAAGTGCTTGGTACCCATTAAGGCATGGCGATTGAGAGCAGGAGCGGCAATGTTCCCCAAGTTACCATGAAGCCCTTCATGTATAATGTACATAAGCGCTGTCGCGTCGTTGTCTGCTTTTGCTAGGCGCATTCTTTTTACTCGAGTGCGAATAGTTTGGTAGTCGTAATCCTTACAAGCTTCAGTGGCTTTCCATTCTTCTGCGCCAGAAAGTTTATCGTGTTCTATTGCTGCAGCTTTATATTCTTCATAAGAATGAGCAGTTTTCATACGATTTTGCAGTTCAGAAAATGCTTTTTTTGACATGAGTCTGTTCTCGATTAACGATAATAACTTAATGAAATAGCAATTAATTAGAAAATGCTACCTAATCTAAATTCAGTCATTAACATCACTTAGGTAGTATTTAAGCGGCTAAAACTAGTATATTATTGACACGATTATTTGAACTGTACCGCAATAATAAATAACAATAATGTATTTTAAACATTCTTATTCTAACGGCACAAAGGTGAATAAAACCTCTGCCTGCGGATAATATACACACGACGTGACTCTATTTTATGGACTTCGACTTTACGACACTCACCTTGTTGTCTATCCCTTTAATCAGTGCTTTTGTGGGTTGGTTAACCAACTTTTTAGCACTGAAAATGATGTTCTATCCAATGGAATTCGTAGGGATTAAACCTATTTTTGGCTGGCAGGGACTGATTCCGGCAAAGCGCAAAGAGATGGCAGAAATTGCTGCCGAGCTTGTGTTAGGCAAATTGCTTAATGCTAAAGAGCTTGCTGCTAAGCTGGATGCAAAAGCACTCACATCAGTGATGGAACGCCGCTTGAAACAAGTTTTACGCAGAATTGTTGATGAGGTTATGCGTGAAAGTGCACCCAAGGTGTGGGCTTCTATGCCAGTGCACGGCAAAAACCTTGTTTATGCTCGAATAGAGTCAGATATTCCCAATATTGTTAACAACATGGTCGATGATTTTAAGCATAACGTTGAAGAAATTGTTGATATTAAAGAGCTGGTGGTTACCAAACTGATCGAGTCTCCAGAGATTATTAATGAAATATTTTTGAAGTCAGGAGAAAAAGAGTTTCCGTTTGTGGAGAACTCTGGCTTTATTTTCGGGTTATTGTTTGGTTTTCCAACCATGTTTGTTTGGATGTATTTACCAGAGTGGTGGGTATTGCCACTAGGCGGGTTAGTGGTGGGGTATTTAACTAACTGGCTTGCTTTAAAAGTGATTTTTGAACCAAAGCACCCGACTAAATTTATGGGCTTGACCTTTCAAGGGATGTTTTTAAAGCGTCAAGACGAAGTCTCTCGGGTGTATTCAGAAATTATTGAAGAGAAGTTAGTGACTTCTGAAAATATTCTTAAAACAGCACTTTACGGTTCGGGGTCTAATCAGCTATTAGAGCTAATCGAGTTGCATGTTAATGACGCTATAGACCGTTACATTGCCTTTGCTCAGCCTTATATCACCTTGGGGGTTGGTTCTGATGCTTACTACAAGGTAAGAGAAATGGCGGCTAGGCATATTTTTGAAAACTCAGAAAGGTATATGCCTTATGCCTTTGAGTACATCAAAAAGACACTAGGCATTGCCGACGAACTAAGTGCACGAATGAAAAAGCTGTCGCCTGAAGAGTTTGAAGGGGTGCTGCGTCCTGCTTATGAAGCCGATGAATGGAAGCTTATTCTCACCGGCTCTTTATTGGGTATGGGTGCGGGCTTTATGCAGTTGTACTTTGTGTTTATGTGAATGTGTTTATGTGAGTGCGTTATCTCAGTTCTCCGCTTTGCCATGATTTAATAAATCAAATATAGCTACCAGTGACCGAGTTAATTTGTGCTTAGGGGCTAGGGTAATTAAAGGCTTTTTAGCTTGATGTGATTCGCGCATTTTCACAGATTGGCCAATGTATTCCGATAGTACGGGGTAGCCTTCTGCAATCAACTCATTAATGATTTGTTTTGGTAAATTAGCGTTCGCCATAAATTGATTGGCAATAATACCTTCTATTTCTAACTCCGAGTTATGATCTTCTTTTATCTCTGCAATTTTTTGCTGCAGGCTGTAAAGGCCTTGGCGAGAAAAGTCGTCACAGTCAATGGGGATCAAGCAGCGATCTGCTGCAATTAAAGCCGACAAACTGTAAAAATTTAATGCAGGGGCGGTATCAATATAGATGTGATCGAAATCTTCACTTAATGATTTAAGTGCTTCACGCAACTTATAAATTTTATGGCGACTGTGCAGTTCGCTCTCTAGGTCAGATAAACGTTCTGAACCTGGAATTATAAATAAGTTGTCCATTTGAGTAGGCTGGCAAAACTCTATAGCAGGACGACGGCGTAAATGAAAAGTAATGGTTTGCTCAAATAAGTCTGCAATGGTACTTTTTGCAATGGTGCTATCTTTAGGTGCATCTAACGCATTCAAGTAAGAGGTAGTGTTACACTGCGTGTCTAAATCTAAAATTAGGGTGCGATAACCTTGGCTGGCTGAAATAGCGGCTAGATTAACGGCCAAGCTGGATTTGCCGACCCCACCTTTTTTATTAAATAAAACTCTGATCACGTCACACGTCCCCACTAGGTTGCTTTTTCATTGCATTGTATGTAAGTAAATGCAATGATAACACTTTAGTAATAGTATCAGCCATATTAGTGTTATCTGACTCTATATAACCTAAAACTCTAGATAGCCTAAAATTATACTTGATTATAAATACATATTTAAATTAAGTTTTTACAAAAACTAATCATCTTCACTAACAATAAAAATATGACTCAGCAGCTTACTGTTTAACATGTAATCAATAATAGAGATGTGATTTCAACCGTTGTTGAAATTATCCAGCATCCAACCAAGATACGTTTGGCATGCTCGAGTCTTAGTCAACATAAAAAGAAGGGAATCCGCAGGTGAGCGAAAAAATAACACTCCTTGATCGATCGTTTTGGATTACAGAATCTGAAGCAAACCCTAAGCATGTCGGTGGCTTACAACTTTTAGAAATGCCTAAGAACGCCCCCGATAATTATGTAGAACTGCTTTTGGCTGAGTTAAAGAGTTTTGACAAGGGGGTAGCACCTTTTAACTGCAAAGTAGATCGTATTTTAGGTTACCCACACAAGCTAACGCCTATTAATAGCCTAGATATGGATTATCATGTGCGAATGCACGAGCTTGACGACATTAACAACAAACCAGAGACGCATAAATTTATTGCGACACTGCATGCCGATTGGCTCGATAGAGACAAACCCCTTTGGCAATATCACCTAATCAAAGATAAGCAAAATAACGGCTTTGCCATTTATGTCAAAGTGCATCACATGTACGGTGACGGTGCGACGCTAATGCGTTGGTTTCAGCAGGGTTATTCAGAAAAGAAAAACACCAACAATTTTGTTCCTGTTTGGGCAGTTGTACAAAAGCCAAAAGTGCGTAAAAAAGGCAGTCTTGTTAAAAAGAGATTGGCAAGCATTTGGGAACAAATCTCCAGCTTAAAAGACTTAGTTTGGATCTTGTTTCGCTTATCATTAAAGCTTGTTCGTATTAACCAAGCATACATGCCAGTGCCATTTTCAGGGACTAAAACCGTATTAACCGGGCAGGTTAAAAAAGGGCGTGCTGTATCAACGTTAGAAATCGATTTTGCTCGTGTTACTGCGCTTAGTAAACGCTTACGAGCTTCGGCAAACGAAATTATGCTTTGCGTATTTGATATTGCCGTGCATCGTTTCTTAAAAGACCATGGCCATTCGTTTGATAAAGCTTTGTATACCAACATGCCGATCAATTTACGTAAGCCTGGAGAAACAAGTTCTGGTAACAAAATCGCTATTGTGCCGGTTGAATTAGCTCATGGTGAAAAAGATCCTTATTTGCGATTGCGTCAAATTATTGAAAATCATCGCATTATTAAAAGAACCACCCGAGTTTCCGAGCCGCTTTCTTTTACTTACTACACCATGCTGATTCAGTCTTTTTCGACCTTATTTGAAGTATTAAGAATGTCTGACTGGGTGAGACCCATTGGCAACATTTTAATCTCTAATGTACCGGGGCCTAAAAATATCTTGTATTTTAAGGACGCAAAATTACTGGCTACTTATCCTATTTCAACCATGACACCGGGTGGTGGGGTTAACATAACCATGGTCACATACAACAACATTGCTCAAATTGGTCTTGTATGCTGCAACCGTAAAATGAAAGACCTTGAACCACTTGCTCAATATGCCCTAGAAGCGTTTGATATGCTGGAAGCGTGCGTGGATAATCCGGCATTAACAGTAGAAGACATTGGAGAAATCGTACTAGCAGATGAAAAATCCATCGTTGTACCTTCAGACCTTTGCGAGCAAGCGAATGGCTAATGATTAGTTGTTAGTTGTTAGCTATTTAATGGTGTAATTAGTATGTGAATTCTAATTTGTTGCCGTAACATTCATTTTATTGAAGCAGTACCAAACAATTTAATGAACTACGGAGTAAATACCATGAGCAAAACAGATAAAAGCAAAGAAGTTGCTGCAACTAAAACTGACGAAGTTAAAGAAGTAGTAACCAGCAACCTAGATAAAATTAAAGAAACAGCTAATTCTGCAGAAGAAATGGCGCGTAAAATTTGGTTGGCAGGTTTAGGTGCATACGGTAAAGGCTACGAAGAAGTAAAAGGTCGCATCGAAACACTATCAACCGATTCAAACAAATTGTTTGACGAGTTAGTGGTTAAAGGCGAAAAGCTAGAAACCGAAGGCAAAGATAAAGTTAAGCAAGTTAAAGACGACGTGCTAGCAAAAACTGAAGTTGAAGCTCGCATCGAAGCAGTTCGCTCAAAGCTTGGTTTTGGTAAGTCTGACGAAGAAGCCAAAATCGAAGAGTTAAGTGCTAAAATTGAGGAATTGACAGCGGCTGTTGCCAAGCTGTCTTAATCCTTGTTTTAGACTGAACATTTAAAAGAGAGCTATTTAGCTCTCTTTTTTTATGTCTGCAGTTGCGTCTACTGCTTTTATCTTCTATTTTATCTTTTGATTTCATTTTATTTATTATCTTCTCAATAATTATTTTTGGTAAATTTTTAAGGAACCATTATGACCATTAAAGTCGCCGTTGATATAAGTCGTAAATTTATTGCAAACGCAGATATCAACACCGTATTCTCTGTTTTGTCGGATGTACCTGCATCCGTTGCACACTTTCCTAATGTGCAGCAATTAGTAGATTTAGGAGACAATACTTATCGTTGGGAAATGGAAGAAGTGAGTTCGGGTGGTTATTCAGTTAAAACTCTCTATGCTTGTCAATATACTGCCGACGATGAGACGAAAAGTGTTGTCTGGAGTCCGATCAAAGGTGAGGGAAATGGCGTTGTTTCAGGTAAATGGCAGTTAACTGCAACAGATGCCGGTACCGAGGTGGTATTTTCTACAAAAGCCGAACTGACTCTTCCTTTTCCGCGTTTATTAAAAATGGTTGCCAGTCCAATTATTAAAAGTGAATTTACTGATATGGTAGAGACCTATTTAAGTAATTTAAAAAAGCTGTGGGATTAATATAATTTGGCAGCACAATAAGCGACACCCAATAATAAAAGAGTTGTTACATCTCCTATGTCTAATTCGCTGGATCACATACTACAAAACTTGCAAGAAATAGAACAAATGAACCAGCTGATAACACAGCAGGGTTTAACTAACGCTATTCGCAAATTGCAAACCTGGCAGACCAATCGACTGCTAGCGACTCATGATGATTTATGGAACTCTAAGCGCTTTAGACCGCCCATGCAGTTTTTTGCTGAAGAAATTTATGGCCCAAAAGATTTCAGTAAACGAGATATTGAGCTGGCCCGAGCTGTTCCTAAAATGGCGAAAGTCATACCAGAAAAAGGCCTGCAGTCTTTGCAAACCGCTATTCGACTCAACAGCCTTTCTCTTGAGCTTGACCTTGCTTTGATTCAGCATCTAGGTGGTGATATTTTAAATCGTGATAGCTATTTTGAATGTTATCGACAATCGGGTAGTCAGTCTCAGCGAGCAGAACAGATTCAATTGCTTGAAACTCTCAGTTTTGATCTGCCCACTGTGGTAAAAACCCCCGGTATATCACTTATTTTAAAATTATCTCGCAAGCCCGCTAAGCTAGCTGGGGTAGAGGTATTGCATACATTTTTAGAAGATGGGTTTAATTCTTTTAAAAAAGTAGGTGATGTAAACGACTTTATTACCCCAGTAATTACTCGTGAGAGAGCAATGATGGATGCTCTGTTTGCAGTCAGTGATCTTGCAGAAAATCCGCTACCTGATATTGGCAGTAGTGAATAACCACTTTTTATGAATAAAAAGAGTCAATAAAGTTAGTGATAGAGTAAGTGATAAAAAAACTTTGTAATTAGTATGTGCTTTCTAATTTCTTTTCGTAAGATACAGTCTATCGAAGCAGTACCAAGTAACACATTAACTACTAAGCCATTTAATAATTTACGGAGTGAATACCATGAGCAAAGTTGATAAAACTAACGAAGTAGCTACAACTAAAACTGACGAAGTTAAAGAAGTAGTAAACAGCAATCTTGATAAAATTAAAGAAACAGCTAATTCTGCTGAAGAAATGGCACGTAAAATCTGGTTAGCAGGTTTAGGTGCATACGGTAAAGGCTACGAAGAAATAAAAGGTCGCATCGAAACACTTTCTTCAGAATCTAACAAATTGTTTGATGACTTAGTGGTTGAAGGCGAGAAGCTTGAAACTGAAGGCAAAGACAAAGTTAAGCAAGTTAAAGACGACGTATTAGCGAAAACTGAAGTCCAAGCTCGTATCGAAACTGTTCGCACTAAGCTAGGTTTTGGTAAGTCAGACGAAGAAGTTAAGCTAGAAGAGTTGAGCGCTAAGATTGATGAATTAACAGCGGCTATTGCCAAGCTGTCTTAATTCTAATTAGATCGTTAAAAAGAGAGCTATTTAGCTCTCTTTTTTTATGTCTAAATTTTAAAATTAGTTAACAATCTAAAAAGATCCACTATAAACTCCTGTTAGATTTTCTATTTAAATTAGGTCCCTCATTCATGACGATTGTAGAAAAGATACAACAATGGTTTATACCCAAGTTAATACAGCTAAAGTTTATCAAGCAAGTTTCTTTTACGCTGGCTGAATTAACCGACGATATACAAGAATACCTACCTTTTGACATCAAATTTTCGGTACCTAATGGTACTGGCTTTGTTATTATCTCTGATGTTGAATTGGCTGAATTCAAACAGGGATTACTGAGTGCAAAACTCAAGGGAACACTAGATATACGCTGTTTAGGAGAGCATTTGTACAGTTCTAATATTCAGATTGAATTGTTTGGAAAGCCGATTTACCTCAAAGAAAAATCAGTAATACGAGCAACCGAGGTAACGATAGGAAAAATAACCTTATCTGATGATAATCTTGTCGTAGCGGCCAATGCACGGAAAGTGATTGCTAAACTAAGTAACAATATTTTAAGTCAGGTGTATGCTTTAACCATGGGCACGGCACTTTCTTTTGTTGGTAATGTTACCGATGTAAAAAGTTATATAGCTAACTTTATTAATAAAAGTAGCCACAAGGTGCTTGAATTGCATCGCAAAGATATAGAAAATAACTTACTTGAAAGTTTTTCTAACGGCGATTTGGAATACACACTAGAAGAAGCCATACCAGATGAGAAATTATTCATCAAATATGGCAAAGATATCGTGGTAGAAAATGAAGGTCTGACGTTTAGGTTTTCTTAATCAAGGCTTTATCTAAAATAGCCTGCTTAATTTGAGCGGTATCAGAATGCTCATGGTAATAAGGCTGTAAGCTAAAATAAATGGTCATTAATGTACGATACACAATGTCGGGATCGGTTAATGGGTCACCTTGCATCTGGTAATAATTTAAACTCTGAAACAGCGTTAAACTAATAATATCGAGCAGTAAGTCAATGTCGTCAACGCTGCCGGTTAAAGTGCCATTTTGCTGCAGTTCGGTTAAAAGTTTGCGCAAGTGCTGGCGTTGAAACTTAGCCAGTCTTTGTAATTTACTATGAATGCTTGGGTATTGTGTCGAGATTTCAGCAATGTTCTGAAACAAAAATCGGAACAAATGCATGGTCTCTAAGCAATAAAATAAGTACTTGTAAAAATCTTCATGGTCATCAGAAACGTGAGAGATTGCGTTAATTCTAACAATGTAACTATCGACCAAGGCGTTGATAATGTCATCCTTACCTTTGTAGTGATAATAAAGATTGCCAGGGCTTATATCTAATTCATTTGCAATATCGACGCTGGTCGTATTACGTTCACCTTGCCTATTAAATAAATCAAGGCTGATTAATAAGATCTTTTCTGATGTTTTCAATATGATAGGTTCCAGTAAAATTATTGTTATCGTTACTTAGCCGCTATTTTAAAGTTGTGTACGTTATCTTACACAGTTCTATATTACTCATAAAAGCCATTCATATTCCAGTCATGTTAAATTTTCTGTTTTTAGTATGACCTTTCTAATTGTATTCGTTATATTCACAGCCAATAGAGAATTTCGACAAACTTAATCAAAATTATCGGGCATGGTATGGCTAATCTAGAGAACGTAACCAAAACAACAGAAAAAACGGATGGAATCGTTCGCAAGGTTTGGCTACTAGGAATTGGTGTTTACGTGATGGCTTTTGAACAAATACAAAGCCAGTTCACGAAAATCAACGATGGTAGATCTCGTTTATTTAACCAGTTTGTTGTTAAAGATGAAGCATACAGCGCCGATACTACAGGCAAGGTTGCCAAAGAAGTTCGTGAAGAAACCGCTGTCGATAAGCGTGTTGCCGAGGTGCGTAAGCAGCTGGGTCTTGATACTTCAAATGCCAAGATTAAGATTGATGAGTTGTCTCAAAAAGTTGACGAGTTAACACAAGCTCTCAACAAACTTTCATAAGCCATATTTAACGTTAAAAGGGAATCTATTATGTCAGCTAAAGACAACTTAGAACATATTGCACGCAACACCTGGTTGGCAGGTTTAGGCTCTATAAACAGCAGTAAAGACGCGCTTGTTAAGTCTATTGATGAAGCCCAAGAAAAATCTAATAATTTATACGAAGAACTGCAGAGCAGAGGCGAAGTGATTCAAGATAAAATTAATGATAAAAAAGATGAGATTCAAGGCAAAATCAACGACAAGAAAGATGCTTTGCAAAGAACAGGCAAAAAGCTGCTTGGTTTATGCTCAGAAACATCAGAAAAAGAAAAAGTAGAACAGCTGAGTAACACGGTTGATGAGTTGACCACCGCTGTCGCTAAATTAGTAGAAAAGCGCATCGCCGAAGCCAAAGCAGCAGAAGCCAAAGCAGCAGAAGCCAAAGCAGTAGAAGCCAAAGCAGCAGAAGCCAAAGCAGCAGAAGCCAAAGCAGCAGAAGCTAAGACCAAAGCGCCCAAGAAGACAGGCACAAAATCTACTAAGCAAGCTGAAACTAAAACCAGCACTAAAGCGAACACCAAAGACACCACCACTAAGTAATTTTCTGGTATTCGTGAGCACTCAATAAAATAGACCGCTCAGTCTTTTATTGAGTGTCACCCGTTGGCTTTGTCGGTGCCAATACCCATTGCACAATCAATACACTGGTTAACACTGCAATCAGCCCTACAAGTGCGATTCCCGTTATACTCTCTCCCAGTGCTAGCCAGCCTAACATAACAGCAGAAATAGGGCTTAATAATCCCAACGAAGATATGGCAACCGGTGACAATTTAGCAATACCGTTAAACCACAACACATAAGCCAAAGTTGTACCAAACAAAGAAAGGTAACCGTAGCCTAACATGTTGTTTGTAGACAACTGAGACAGTGGTGGATCAAGCAACAGTGCCAAAGGCGCCAGCATCACCCCGGCAATTAATAACTGCCAGCCTGTAAACGCTAATAACGGCATATCTGTGCGCCAACGGCGTGCTAAAAAGATGCCACAAGTCATTAATATTGCACCCACCGCCGCTGCTAACACACCGATTAAATCCCAAGCAGTATTAGGCGAAAGTAATAAGGCCGCCATACCAAAAACACCGACAATACTGGCGATCAAGGCAATGTGAGCCGGCTTTTTATCATCAACTAACCACATTAACAGCATCATTAATAACGGTTGAATTGCCCCCACAACCGCGGCTAAGCCTCCTGGTAAACGATAAGCTGCAGTAAATAATAAAACATGAAAAATCGCAAAATTTAAAATAGCCAAAATAACTATGTGTAACCATTCTGAACGATGGGGAAGGTGACGGCTAATTAATACTAAAATTATGCCTGCCGGTAGCAAACGCAAACACGCGGCAATAAAAGGGCGGTCTGGTGGTAGCAGTTCAGTGGTAATAAAATAGGTTGTTCCCCATAACGTTGGGGCAATGGCGGTGACTAACGTTAAAAATACAAGCGAGAGCAAGGGTGTTGATATTAAAGGCGCTGTTATGAAAGGCCTCATGGTTGGCCCTGGTTCTGCAGACTGCTCCAATCGGATTTTAAAATCTCTACCAACATTTGATAGCGCTCAGCGCCAATGGCTTGAGCAATATCATTTTCAACCTGAATCATATGCTCTTTTGTTTTTGCCCGCATTTTTTGCCCGTGTTCAGTAAAGTTTATAATTTTCTCGTTGCCTTTTTCACTGTCTTCTAACTGCACCCAGTTAAGATCAATTAAGCGAGCCACAGTTTTATGGGCAGCTTGGCGCGAGATATTCAAACTGCGAGCAAGGGCTGAAATACTGCTACTTTGGCCATTTAAAACCGCAAGTGCACGAGATTGCGCCGAGGTTAGGTTGACGTCACCTTGTTTTTCCAACGACGTAAGCAGTTCTCTTTCATACCATTCATAGCGCTTTAGCAGAAGGGATTTTAAATTTTGAGACAAGTCAGGAATATTCATGTCGTCAATTTTAGTTGACAACTTAAGCTGAGGCAACTACTATCTTGTCATCTAATATTGACAAGCTTCATGGTCATAGTGAGCCAGTAAACGCCTACTAAGAAATGAAGAAGGATATTAACAGTTATGAAATTTTTAGAACGATTTTACTTTCCATTTTTTATGGCGGCGATTATGTCGTTTGTTTTAACCGCTATTCATCAAGGCTTTCACCCTGAATTTTTAACAAATTGGGGAAAAGGTTTTGGCCTAGCGTTTCCGATTGCCTTTTTATCAGTGATATTTGTTGCCCCTTTTGTGCATAAAATTTCGGAAGCATTAAAAATTAAAGATCCAGAAACGTCTTCGCCGTCAACCCGACGAAAGACGTAACCTGCTTACACCTCAAATGCTTTTGGCTGTTTATGTTTAATCCTGCTTTTTGTTGCTAAACAACACATCGCTGCGAATAATGTATTTTGTGCCACGGCTAATCGGTACAGAACTGTGCACACGATGCAATGGATGCATACCGTGAGGGAAGCATAATACCGACCCTGCTGGGGTGCGAATATCCACGTCTTTCATCGGTGAAAGGCGACCGACAGGTTGATAAGGATCATCAGCATTAACACGAAAGCGAGTAGCGCCGCCGTCGAAATCTTCACTTAATAAAATCAGAAAGGTCATTTCACTGTAGCGATCAGGATACGCATTCGCGACCAACTGTTGATCAATCACGCGGCTGCCGGGCCACGCGCCATCTGTATGGAATTTAAAATAATCACCTTCTTCGTAACGATAAAAACGAAAACGGGCATTAAGGCCCACAGCTTCAAGGTCATCGAATAAATTTTCTTGGTCGGTGAACAAAGATGCACAGCGCTGCCATATCAAACGATCGGTCGCCTCATCCACAACCCACGTCAGGTTGTGGTTATGACGGACTTCTCGTGGCAGCGATACCGCCGCATCCGGTAAGTAGCCCAACGTTTCGGTAATATTGATCAACGCTTCACATTCTTCTGCGGTAAAAACATTCAATAATTGAAAAGCGCCAGGCACTTCTGGAATGTCTTTGCGCGACACTGCTAAGGGCGCTTTATCAGCCAATAAAGCAGGGTTGCTGCTTTGATTCGCCCACGTTGGCAGCGATGGATTTTCAGCGCCCGCTTCACGGGCTACTACATAAAAATCTTGAGTGACGGTAGAGTTCATAATGCTTTTCTCTTAATTTTGATCTTAATTTTCTCTAATTATTTCTTAATGATTGATGACAGTCACTTGTGCGAATTGACGATGACCTTCCATCGAGCCGTGATAGCCAAAACCACTTTGCTTTGCGCCAACCCAAGGCGCATCACCACCGGCGCCCACACCTTGGTTAATACCAATCATGCCCGCTTGTAATTGCCGCGCGACTTTCTTCGCTGCAGACTGGCCAAACACCACCGCTCCTAAACCATAAATACTGTTATTGGCACGAGCGATGGCATCATCGACAGAACCAAAGCGATCAATGGCAACAACAGGGCCAAAGGTTTCTTCACTTTCGATCTTCATTGTGGGTTTAATGTTGCTAATAACGGTAGGTTGAATAAACGGTGAGAAGGGCTTTTGCTTTTCAGAGAAAGAGTCGCCTAACAAAAGAGTTGCGCCTTTTTCTAACGCATCTTGAATATGACTCACCACTTTTGCATGCTGCTTTTTATTCACCAGTGGTCCAATATTAATGCGACTATCGCGCCAGCTGCCAACTTTATACTGGGATGCAATACTGACAACGGCCTTCTCAAACTGATCGGCAATTTTTTCATCGACATAAACCCGTTCAGTCGAGGTACACATTTGACCTGCATTCTCGAAACTCGAAGCGACTGCAAATTGTGCCGCGGCAAAAATATCGGCATCGTTTAAAACAATCATCGGATCGTTACCGCCCAATTCCATGACCAGGCGTTTTAACTGCGGAGCAGCGCTCGCCATAATATCACGCCCCGTTTGCAGAGAACCGGTAAAAGCAATCATATTAATGTTCGACTTCACTAAGGCTTCACCAACTTCACCGCCACCGTGGGCGATTTGTAATACACCTTCAGGCAAGGTTTCGTTTAAAATATTCACCAACAAATCGGCAACTAAAGGGGTTTCTTCAGAAGGTTTTAAAATCACGCTATTACCCGCCACTAATGCCGGCACAATTAAATTGTTTGCCATGGCAAGCGGATAGTTCCAAGGTGCAATTACACCGACGATGCCTAGCGGACGATATTGAATTTCACCATTACCCGCTAAACGCTGGCTAGCAAACGCTTTGGCTGATTCCGCCGCCAAATAACGACCCCCATGAAGCGTACCGCTGGCTTCATAACCTGCGCGGCGCGTATCTTTACCCATCTCACGGCTGATCAATAGAGCCATGCTTTCTTCTGCTTCTTCCAATGCAGCATAAGCCTGCTGAACCAAACGGCTGCGTTCATGCAAAGGGCGTTTACCCCAACTAGCTTGGGCGCTAGCCGCTGATTTAACTTTTTGTGCCAATATGGCTGGGCTAGTAATCACGACTGAGCCAACCGTTTCGTCATTGCTTGGATCGATTGATATCAACGTTTCGATATGAATGTCTGACATGTTCAAATGCTCTCTGATCTTAATAGAAGGTCTAATAAATGATTTTCGCTATGGTAGGGTGTATTGGATACAAGTAGAATCATTTAATTACTGTAAGAGATACAGGTTTTTCTATATGAGCTTGTCGAATATGAGCACATCAAGTCGCTTAGGAAAGTTAGAACTCAAACAATTGCGTGTGCTGCGATCACTATTACGTGAGCGCAACGTTTCGCGGGTGGCCGAGCAGTTAGGCGTAAGTCAGCAAACCGTGAGTGAACACTTAAAACGGTTACGCGACATCTTCGATGATCGCTTATTTGTGCGCACCAGCAACGGCATCATTCCTACGCCGATGGCTGAACGCTTATCTTCGCGTTTAGATAAATTACTCAGTGATGTTGAGGCGTTATTAGAAAACGAATTGTTTGATCCGGCGCTGGTGGAAGGTATTTTAAACATCAGTGCCACCGATTTTGAACAGCGGGCAGTTCTACCAAAATTACTAAAAGTATTGCGTCAACAAGCGCCTAAATTAAAAGTGATTGTGCATAAATTAGAAATTGATCAAATGGGGCAGCAGTTATTAACAGGGCAAATTGATTTGGTTTTAAGTACCCCTAACTTTGTACCCAATAATTGCCCTTTGATGCTTTTGTATAACGAAAATTATGTCTGCGTTTCGGCTAAGGGAAGAAACTTTGACAGCACGGAAAATAAAATTCTGCTCGCAACCGAAATGTCACCGCAAGGCATGTCGCCAAAAGAAATCGTCTCGTTCGACCATGTAGTGGTTTCGCCTTCACGCGGAGATTTACGCGGCATGGCAGATAGTTGGTTTGAGCAAAAAGGCTTGCAGCGCAACGTCGTATTATCGGTTCCTTCGTTTGCCGCCGCCGCAGAATGCGTGGCAGAAACGGATACTATTGCCTTTTTACCTTCGCGTTTATTACCAGACCCAAGGCTGCAGCAAGTTCACTTAACCGAATACCCACCAGGCTTTGAAGTAATTGCTGCTTGGCATGTGCGCTCTGGGCAAGATCCGCTGCACATATGGATCAGAGAATTATTAGCGCGGCAGTTTAGTGATTAATCATGTTAATATCTTGCCTATTTTACTGTCACTCTATTTACTGTCACTATTTATTGGATACATCATGATTCCTTGGACACACTTAGGCCTTGCCAAAATTCCCAATAACGGCGGTGAATTAGAACTAACGCAACGTGATAAAGAGTTTTCGATTCATTTAAAAGGTGTTCGCGGCGAACTCATGAACAGCCGCATGCACAGCTCAGAAGATGCGCTAGCAGAGTTAGGCTGTGCGCATGTTAAAAATAGCGAAAACGCCAAGGTATTAGTTGGCGGCATGGGCATGGGATTTACCTTGGCTGCAGCCCTTAAAGCCACCACAAAAAGTTCTACTGTCGTTGTTGCTGAGTTAGTGCCAGACGTTATTGAATGGAACAAAGGCCCGCTAGGCGAGTGCGCGCAGCGGCCATTAGATGATCATCGTGTTGTGGTTAAACTCGGTGATGTGGCTGAATTATTTAACGCCAACCCCGGTAAAGAAAAACAGCCTGAATATGATTCAATTTTATTGGATGTGGATAACGGCCCAGAAGGCTTTACTCATGGGGATAACAATAATTTATATTCGTTAGCAAGTTTGGCAAAAATTCGCCAAGCACTTAAACCAAAAGGTATGCTGGCAGTATGGTCGGCCTACCATGATCCTAAGTTTACGACTCAACTTAAAAAAGCCAAATTCAAAGTAGATACCAAAACCGTTAGAGCGCATAAGGGCAAAGGCAGTAAACATACAATCTACCTCGCGCAAAAAGTGTAATAGCAAAGCTATTCCTGCTTTTCTGTTTTTTTCATTTTATCTTGCAGCTCTTTTGCCGTTTTAATACGGCACGCTGCTAGCTGTTGCAAGCGCATGTCTTTAACCGCTGCTAAAGGGTCTTCACTGGCGGTGTTTTCGTGAGACTGCTCAAGTGAGCGCGCATAAGCAAGGCTATCATCGTTTTTGTTCGTCATTTTATTACTCATTTGTTCTTAATAAATATTGATTTCCATCAATAATTTACTACATTTAATTTGTTCCAGGGAGTTAGCAATACAAAACCCAATAAAGGTCGCCGTTGAATGCCCGTTGAATACTCAGAAATCATGATACCCGTTGGTGAATTGCAATTGGGTATGCATGTTATTCGTTTAGACCGTTCATGGACAGAAACAGATTTTTTATTACAAGGATTTATAATAGAAGACAGAGATACTATTGACGCCTTAGTGACTCAGTGTAAATTTGTCTATATCGAAGGAAAATCAACCTTCCGTAAAGAACAACAATTTCAAAAATCCACTGGCAATGCGACCCATTCACCCCCATCCAATCAACGCTATTACACCGAAATGGATCGCCCACCGCAGGGTAAAAAGCGCGTTTCATACATCAATAAAATATCTACCGAACAAGCGTTACCCGGAGCAAGAGCTGCCTACACATCGGCTAAAACTACCGTAACCAGTATTATGGACGGGATTCGAATAGGCAGAATGATCGACATGAACGAGGCTCGTGAAACCGTTGATCATATTGTAGAAGGCATTTTACAAAACAAAGATGCGTTAGCGTGGATCACTAAAATCAAAGACAAAGACGAGTACACTGCCGAGCATTCGTTAAATGTAAGTATTTTAGCCGCAACGTTTGCCAGACATTTGGGCCATGATGAAGCCGATATTAAAAAAATTGCCCTCGGTGGTTTGTTACACGACGTGGGTAAAGCCAAAATCCCCACTGAAATATTAAACAAAGAAGGACGCTTTAACGACGAAGAATTTACTATTATGAAATTGCATGCGGTGTATGGTCGAAATTTACTGATGTCCATGCCCAAAAGAGATCATCACGTTATTGATATTGCACATAGCCATCACGAGCGCATAGACGGCTTGGGCTATCCGCGAAAATTAGACGGCAGCCAAATTCCTTATTTTGCCAAAGTTATTTCTATTGTTGATGCCTACGACGCGATTACCAGTAACCGTTGTTACGACAAGGGGCGCGCCTCTATGGAAGCCCTAGATATTCTATACAAGGGTAAAGGAACGCAGTTTGATGCAGAGCTGGTGGTGGAATTTATTAAATGCATTGGTATTTATCCACCGGGGGCGATTGTCGAATTGAAAACCGGTGAAGTCGGTATTATTATCGCCACTCATGAAAAAAATAAATTAAAACCTACAATCTTATTGGTATTGGGTAGTGATAAAGAAAAGATTCCTCAAAAGATTGTTAATCTTAATTTAAATATAACCGATGAGCAGGGTAATGTGCTTAAAATCAAACGAGAGTTAACTAATGGCTCTCATAGTGTGCAATTAGAAGAATTTTTAAAACAGGGTTTAATTCTGGCTAAATAATGAATGATACTTGCACGTCACTTACATAGCCTGTTAACAGCCAAGCTGTTTCATTTAAGCAAAAAACCGCCCGTTATATTAATAATAAAGGGCGGCTTTTATTTCAATCAGCAAATGCAACTAAACCACTTTAACTATATTTAAATGATTAAAGCGCCTTAATCTTCTCTATCTGATCCTTAAGCTTAGTGATATCACGAGCAAACCCTGCGGCTTTCTCTTTTTCTTTCTCAATCACAGCCGGTGGCGCTTTATCAGTGAAGCCTGAGTTGCCGAGTTGGTTCTTCGACGTATGCGTTTGGATTACTATTATCCTTCTTGCATAATCTCAACAGCTCTAGGGTCTAAGCAAGAACGCATAAATTCATTCATTGGTGCTTGTTCATTAGATTCGTAAAAAGCTAGCATCAGCTGGTTAAACTCAAGCTGTCTGCTGGCGGGTAAATTAATGGCAGGGTATCCCGTATTTAATAAAACTCCATTCATCATGAAGCGGCCCATACGCTTATTAACATCCCAGAAAAACTGATTGCGAGCCATGGTTAAAAAGATATGAATCGCTTGATCGTAAATGTCTTCTAATTTATGCATATCTTCAACCATGCGATCAAAAGCTTCAGGTAATTTATCAGCTTTCGGTGGTGTGTAAGTTGTGCCAGCGATCAGAACGCCACTGTTACGAAACTTGCCCCACTCTAAGGCTTCTTCCATTCCTGCAATTGCATGTATTTTAAAAGCAGTTTCAGTATCAACTTTAAATTCATTATTTTTAATTAATAAAAATAACTCATTCCATGCCTTACCTTGGTTCGCGGTAATGTTTTGATCAGAGAGTCTGCTGCCGCCAATGGTTATGCCGTCTAGAATGGTTTGCACTTCGGGTAGGGTGAAGTTTATATTTTCTAAACGAATTGCGTTATGAACCAAGGATGAAAGGTCATGCTTAGCCAGCATCAAAGCTTTCGCTTGATTCGGTATCATTTTCTGAAATTCATTTTGATTCATAGTCGTTATTTTAGGTAGATTTTTTATGAAGAGGGAAGCTTTCCTCTGAGCAAGTTTGCACCAGAGGAAAGGTTTTATGGTATCTAAAGCGCCTTAATCTTCTCTATCTGATCCTTAAGCTTAGTGATATCACGAGCAAACCCTGCGGCTTTCTCTTTTTCTTTCTCAATCACAGCCGGTGGCGCTTTATCAGTGAAGCCTGGATTACCAAGTTTGTTATTCACACGCTCGATTTCTTTATCCAGTTTTTCTACTGATTTAGTCAAGCGCTCAACTTCTTTATCTTTATCGATGAAGCCAGCCATTGGGATTAGAACTTCCATATCACCGACTAACTGCGTCACTGACATTGGCTCTTCGTCGCCTTCGTTTAACCACGTTAGGTTTTCTAACTGGGCAAGCTTCTTCAAGAAGGTTTGGTTTTCTTCAGCGCGACGGAAGTCTTCGTCACCGCCATTCTTGAATAATAAATCTAATGGCTTGCTTGGTGGAATGTTCTTCTCACCACGAATATTACGTACTGCGGTAATAACGTCTTGTAACCATTGAATGTCGGCTTCTGCTTCAGCATCGCGGAAAGCGTCTTGTGCCACTGGGTAAGGCGCTAGCATGATGGTCTCACCTTCTTTGCCTGCAAGTACTTTCACTTGCTGCCAAATTTCTTCGGTGATGAATGGCATGAATGGGTGAGCCAAACGCATGGTCGCTTCTAGTACGCGAACCAAGGTGCCTAACGTTCCGCGTTTAGCTTCCTCGCTAGAGTTCTCGTCCCACAATACGGGCTTAGACAGTTCTAAGTACCAGCCACAGTATTCGTTCCAAATGAACTCATACAAGGCGTGTGCGGCTAAATCAAAACGATACTGATCTAGGTGGCGCGTTACTTCGGCTTCTACAAACTGTAGGCGAGAAATAATCCAGCGATCGGCTAATGAAAGTTCAACCTCTTCGCCTTGTCCATTAGAAGAGACGCCACATGCCGCTTTCATGGCGTCGGTAATAACAATCTTGGTGCCGTTTTCTGCTGCAGCTTCAACAACGTCTTCGCCCGCAACAGACAGCATGACATAACGTGAAGCGTTCCAGATTTTATTACAGAAATTACGGTAACCTTCTAGGCGCTTCATGTCCCAGCTGATGTCGCGGCCAGTCGATGCTAAGGCGGTTAGGGTGAAACGCAATGCGTCGGTGCCGTGGGCAGAGATGCCTTCTGGGAATTCTTTTTTAGTACGCTTGCCAATTTTCTCAGCCAATTTAGGCTGCATCATGTTGCCAGTACGTTTTTCTAATAGTTCGTCAATGCCGATGCCATCGATCATGTCGATAGGGTCGAGTACGTTGCCTTTCGACTTCGACATTTTTGCGCCGGTTTCGTCACGGATTAAGCCGGTAACGTAAACGGTTTTAAACGGTACTTGAGCTTTACCATCTTCATCTTTGCAGAAATGCATGGTCATCATGATCATGCGGGCAACCCAGAAGAAGATGATGTCGAAACCGGTAACCAATACGTCAGACGGGTGGAAGTCAGCTAAACGTTTAGCCACTTCTGGGTCGTCTAGGTTTGGCCAGCCTAAGGTCGCGAACGTCCAAA
>OJEO01000107.1_pt1 | contig 41648 bp, 28 predicted proteins | sample 1593621 | NCBI WGS metagenome assembly OJEO01 (sample SAMN05416875, study PRJEB24817) | seawater metagenome | isolation source: Sea water | place: Canada:Atlantic | collected 2013-11
CGGTTGAAGGTATTAACCTAACAAGCTTCGCGCCACCGTCTGAAGACCTAGCGCGTCCAGCGATTCCTCTTAAAGCTGTTTAATCACAGTTTTAAGAGCATGCTGTAAGAAAGCATCACCTAGCCAGCACTTCACTTGCATTAAGTTAAGTGTCAGCTAGGCTCTTTCTTAAGAGCAAAATGAGTGACTAGAATTAAAGATTAGAAAGACGCACAAAAGATAAATGACGAAGAGTGGATTTATTAAGGCTAAGCTTAGCCTTATATGTAGCTCTCCGATTTGATCGGCTTCTACTGACTGATACTGAAATTTAGATTACTGATTGCTTAAAAAACCGCTTCCCTTTATTCCGATGACGAAAGTCTAACGATGTAAAGGGAGAGCGGTTTTTTTATGAGTGTCACTAACGGATGAGAATTAAATATCGCAAAAAAATTTTCACTGCAACATTAAATAATTAACGATCTGCTGCACGTTTCGATCCAAATCATAATTCCACTGCAAACTAAGCTCACCCACATCAGTTACTATGACTCCACCATCAGACAACCAAAAGCCAGAACCTGGAGTGTTTATACTACTGTAGCAACGGGCATTGAACCCAAAATTTAAAAAGCAACATCAATCTCATAAACACTGCTTTCAAAAAAAACAATCATTACACCTACTACATCACATCATTATTTTTAAACTGCTTAAGATTTTTAATGGCCATATCGCCCTCATGTGTGATGCTTTTAAGAGAACTGAGACGCTTATCATCACCACGAACAATATATGTTCTTGCTGCACATTTAGCTCTAGTAACGCAAGCATAATTTGATATGAAACTTGTATTTTCGTCGTCTATTTGCGTCTTCATAAAAATATCACCATTACTATAATACTCATAAACCCAGCTTACCTCGCCGTTTTCTTTTTCAGTCAATACGTTACCTTTAGCATCGTACATTTTTTCATAGGTATTTTTGACACCTCCCTTTTCATCAAAAATTATAATTTTTCCAGGGTTAACACCTTGCTCATTAAACTCTGATTTAATTTTATAGGGCTTATTATTTCCAGCAAAATAATATTCTTCAGCTATAAGCTTTAACCCCTCATATTTATTGTCCTGTAACCTATACAACTGGCCATTTCGCTTCCAGCTTTTCTTTATCAACTTATCGTTTTTGAACATATAAGAAATTTCTCCCTTATATTCATCAAGCAAGTCCCCATGTTCCAATTCTTTATAGTTATAAGTTTTCAAAATCAAGCTGCCATCAGCATCGTACTGATATTTGAAATCAACTATAGATTCATCGTCCTGATCAAAAGCAATAAATCTATAGCGAGAGTATATCTTATCGCCATGCTTGTTATATATCTCCTCACTTGCTCGGTAGGGCGTCTGATCAGGCTGTCTAGTATGCTCTCTAATAACTAGATCGGTTGGCCCCGCTTCAGGTGGCTCATAAGAAAAGCACCCAGTTAAAGATACTATAAGAAAAAATAACGTTAGGTATTTCATTAGCATGTCTATTCCATTAGTTGTTGATGACGGCAAGAAGAGCCATCTTTAATCACCAAGCCAATATAACAATATTCTTATGTAAACTAAAATACTCTTTAGCTTAGCGAAGAATAGAAATTTCTAGCAAAAGGATTAAAAATTAGATTATGAACCCACAAGAGCTGTCAGAAAATACCGCCATTTATTAAAACTCTACCTAAGGACTGCATAAACATCCATCTTAAGCTATTTTGAATCAGGACAGTAAAGTTAAGGCTTCTATCTATATTTCTACTGGTGATACTTTGGATGCGCACAAGAACGAATACCAAATCCCGCCCAACCTTCACGATGATCAAATTCAGCAATCAATTTAAGGAAACGATAATTAGCAGCATTAATCTACCCAGCCAAAGTGGTAATTTTATCGGCCAGCTGAACGTTATAATCAGCACTGCTAATAAAGAATTCTTCGGAGTTTTCATCAATATTTGAATCAGACTTAAAGCCACCGATACTTTTTTTATCTAGGGATTAAAAAACGAACTACTTCTAATAATACAGGCAATGGCCCAACTTTGTTTACAATACCGAAAAACGCTCTGCCTTGGCTAAGTGTCAAAGCAATGACTACCCGTGATTTGGTTTCTAAAGACTGCCTTAGCATTTAAGGGATTAGTCGTGGGGTACGTTACTTTGTTAGCTAGAGATTACTCTCTTAGTAATATGTCGATATTCCCATTATCTTTCGGCTTCCATTCGATCTTAGATCCATCAGAGAATCCAATATGAATAATCAACTCATCATCGATAATTTCAGGAAGTTTCTGAATGGGTACTTCCATTTTTTCTTTATAGATACTAACAACAATAGAGGATTCATCTTTCTGTAAAGTTTGAAATAGCAGATTCAATTGCTTTATCTCCTCACTGACAGTAGAAGATTTCCAAATAGCGCCTGCTATATTTTTAACTTCCGTCATATTGGTGCTAAGCCCATAAATATACTCAAAAAAATAAAATTAAAGTAGCCTTAATCATTGGATCCCCTTAAACATCATTGCGTCGTTTTAATCGACCCTAACCTCCTAATTTCAGAATCATACCAATACTAGGAAGTATATAAATTAGGCAATACACTGAATTTAATATGATCAAAACCTAGCCGACGATTATTACTAGCATTCAATAGCCCCTCAATATTAATACTCAAACCCACTCCTTCCCCATTCTATTTCGTAACCGCTGTTTTTCAGTAATCCGAGCGCTCAATTTCTCCAACTCAGAAACCCCATGGTAAACACAGATAAACTTCGCAGGTTGGCGATCACTGTTTTAAAATATAAATAACAAGAGGCTACCTTAGGATTGAAGATCTTGACCGTGGAATACGTTATTTCATCAAAGTGAATGGGGAATAATCATTCACAATCATGAAATTCAACTTGATGAGGGTCTAATGTTTTAACTGTATTTCTGATATTTTCTATTATTATTTTATTATTAGAAAATATCGCTCCAGTTCCAGGCCAAAAATAATGACCACCTTCTTTACATAGAGTGACGACCATCGACTGAGATTCGACATCAACCTCCTCTCCTTTCTCAACAATCATTTCATACTGCAAGACTTTCTGATTATCCCCCCTGAACATCTCAATAACCTCTGCAGATATAATTAGTCTTACTATAGAATCATCATCAGAAACAGCTTCAGCATTAACATCTACCTGCTGAATTAATGCTGAATAAGGCGTATTAACTATCGCACTTTTAAGGTAACTAATTTCAGATAATGATGGATTATTGGCCATACATGCAGAAATATTAAACAACGTAAAAACAAAAATTATAACTTTCATAATATTACCTACTTATATTGATTATGCTTCGGAACTTGCCTCAGTAGACCGCTATCACCATTAATAGATAATAATTAAACCTATGCTCCAACATTTAGGATTGGCAAACCACAAAGAAACAATTGAGCTCTGCGTTCTCACCAAACCCTATTAACGGTGTATCTAATCTTACATGTGAATCATCGAGTTCTTTTTCTTCTGAAGTAAATACTTCATAGCCCTGCACTTCAGCATCCAAAGTTTCATTAAGCAACAGTGCCTTTGCTTTGGCGATGGTTATAAAGTCAGTCGAGTGTTCATCGAAGTGAAGCAAGCATTCCCTATCTTCTGAATCAATTTCGATCTTGGTCACTGGCAAAGCGTTCCCGAACTCCTCCGCCTCACCATTTTCATTCAGTGTCACTTTTAAAACGTGCAAACGGAAGTGCTCTTCTATTTCGCGTTGAACTTCAAATTCAAAAAGTAAATCTCGTACATGCTTACTCATTGGCACTTTCCTTTGGTCTGATCGATTGTTCGTTCGGTACAATAACAAATGTACTTAGAATCCACCTCATAAATAAGGCGGCACTTTAAAGTATTTAACCAAATCAAACGCCCCCAGTGTTAAGACAGTTTTAAACGGTAGTAACTCTTCCCTAGGATAAAACATCTGATCAAGCGCAGCTTGCTTCTGAAATGTCTGATACAAATTATCGATATCCTGAGTCAGCTGCTTAATACTATTCGGGCTTAATAAACGACTTGCAGAATAGAAGGGATATTTTTCGCTGTCATTTTGACTAATAGATTCTTTGATAAAACCTTGATTCACATTGACCAAAATTGAATGCAGCGGCCCGTCTAAGCGCCATCGAATAGGTCGGTTAACTAAGAAGTAATAAGAGTCATCCTGCCGTAATCGTATCAGCCCCAACTTCTCTAGTTCACGTAAATACAAATACCCATCTTGCTTGCTCAAGTGGTTTTTCTCAAGAATAAAGTCAATATCAAACTCACTGACCAACAGCATAAAAAATGACATTAAGCCTAATTTTGACGCCAATGCCTGCTCTGTTTCAAGTGATAACTCTGTTGGACAAATCGTTTGCTGAGCTGCCAATTCAACCAGATCCGTGAAACTGATACCAACCGCTTCGCACACCTCCATCAAACGGCTCAGCTTACAGTCCTGTTCAGCAAATAAGCGCTTAATGGTGGGCTCTGAAGTTTTCATTTTTTCCGCCAAGTCTTTATAGCGCAAACCCTGAGCTTTCAATACTTGCTTCAAACTGGCGAACAAACCTGACCGCTGTCTCTGCTCTGTCACACTGTCTTTAGTTACCGTAATTGAACTCACCCTACCACCCTTTAATACAACCTTTTGATACCAGCTTTTAGAAAAAGAATCACTTATTGATACCCATAGTGTCTTATCTCGCATAAAAGATACATTTATATATTCTAATTAGCGAACAATCATATTAACAAAAAAGGAAATACACATGACAAGATGGTTTAAGCACTGCAGCCTGAATACGCTTGCCGCTCTTTCACTACTGACAATCCATCCTGCAATGGCTGATGAATTACTGCCGCTATGGGAAATTGATGGTTTCGATCAACCAGAATCTGTTGTGGCCAACCCGACGGAAAAAGCCATTTATATCAGTAATATTAACGGTCAACCGACAGAGCTAAATGGTAAAGGATATATCAGCAAGGTGTCGATGGATGGCAACGTTCTCAAGAAGCACTGGCTCAATCACTTAGACGCTCCTAAAGGCATGGCAATCTTTGGCGATAATTTATACATTGCCGATATGCAACAAGTGCATCAGGTAAGTATTTCTGAAGCGCGAATTATTAAGCAATTCCAGGTTGATCAAGCCAAGATGCTCAACGACATTACCATTGCCGACGATGGTACTGTGTACATTAGCGATCTATTAGGCGGTGCTATTTATCGCATCAGTAATGATGAAATAACACCGTGGTTTCATCATAAAGATCTACCCCACCCTAACGGTCTATTATGGCAGCAAGGCACTCTACTGATTGCCTCGTGGGGCTTAGGCATGAATGCTGACTTCACGACCAAGACCGCTGGTAGCATTTATCGGCTGAACATTAATAATCCCAACTTAATCATAGTGAAAGGGTCAGAAAAGCTGGGGAATCTTGATGGCTTAGTTCGTCAAAGCGATACTCTGTATGTAAGCGACTGGATCAGCGGTGAGTTATTCAAAATCGAGAAAGGTACAAGCCAAAAGCTCCTCACTCTTAAGCCCGGTTTAGCAGATATTGGCATCACAGGCTCTACGCTATTTTTACCTTTGATGATGAATGGCCAAATTTCGGCCTGGAAACTTTAAGTTATTGGCGACTTCTTAATATGAAGTCGCCAATAATCATGTCATTATCACCCAACTGGTAAAACTCATAATCTCAACCATAATTAGACTAAGCCCATACTCTTAAAAGAGTTTTAAGTGTCCCAATATATCCATTTAAGCCTTTCACGGTTAATGCTCCTCGTATTCTTATTAGTGCCGCATTTAAGCTTGGCCGCTGATAAAGTTGTTCTGCAATTAAAATGGAAACATCAATTTCAATTTGCAGGCTATTATGCAGCGCAGTCTCAAGGATACTTCGCTTCTGAAGGCTTAGATGTCGACATTAGGGAAATCGACAAGGGGCTAATTCCCCTTGATACCGTATTAAGCGGTAAGGCACAGTTTGGGATTTCTGACTCAAGCTTAGTACTAGCGCGTATGCAGGGTAAAAAGCCGGTTGTACTCGCCACTATTTTTCAACACTCTCCCTTAGTTTTATTGACGCTAAAATCCAGTGGAATCATTAACCCATTAGAGTTAAAGGGTAAGAGGATCATGTTTTCACGGGATATTGACGATGCCGTGCTTACCGCAATGTTCACCGAAGTCGGCCTTTCTTCAAGTGACTATGAACAAGTACCACAAACATTTAAGGATGATGACCTAATCAACCAAAACATCGATGCGATGTCGGCCTATATTACGAATCAAGCATTCTCTCTGCCGCAAAAGAACATTCCGATCAATATTATTTCGCCCGCTAACTACGGTATCGATGTTTATGGCGACATGCTGTTTGTCGAAGAGGGTTATTTTGAAAATAACAAGCAGCAAGTATTAGCATTTCGACGCGCAGCCATCAAAGGATGGCACTACGCACTCGATAACCAAGAGGAGATGATTGATTGGATCATCAAACACCTAGCACCTCAAAGCAGTAAAGCACACTTGATAAAGGAAGCTGAAGCAACGGCCAGAATGATACAGTCTAACATTGTTGACCTTGGCTACTTCAGTACGAATCGATTCATCCGTATTGCAGATACCTACAAAAAACTGAAATTAGTAAACGCTGATAGCAGCTTTTCTGGTATCAGCTATAAAGACTATCTAGGGGAAAAAATCGACGATAGAAAATGGATACAAGCGGCCATTATTATTTCGGCCTTACTTGCTGCCATTGCTTTAATACTATGGATGCACAACTTTCGGCTTAAGGCGAAAATTAAAGACAATACCACCCGATTACAAAAGGCCAATCAATCTACAACTCGTTATTTAAACGTTATTAATGAATACATAAACACATGCGTTTTATCCCTAGATCTTAAAGTTCTGAGTGTCTCTGAAGCATGGTGTCGAACGTTAAGTAACCCGTGCGAGAGTTTCATAAATAATAAACTGCAAAATTTACTGTTTGATGCTGACGATAGCAAAATTAAAGAAATGCAGTCTACTTTGAATAGCGGTAAGGAATGGACAGGTGAGCTTGAATTTATTGATAGCGAAGGAAATTCAATCTGGTTTAACATCTCTGCACAGCTCGAGACAAATTATGAGACATCGCTTGACGAAATCACCTTTATTGCCATAGATGTAAGTGATCATAAACGAATTGAAATTCTGTCATTAACAGACTCTCTAACAGGCATCGCCAATCGCAGACACCTCGATTCTGTTCTTCTGAATGAAATTAAGCGGATGAAGAGAAATAACACCTCATTATCACTTTTAATGCTGGATGTGGATTTCTTCAAGCAATATAACGATATATACGGGCATCAAGAAGGCGATTCTTGCCTCAAACAACTATCAAATGTACTTGTACAATGCACACAAAGACCTGCAGATCTGGCTGCTCGCTATGGTGGTGAGGAATTCATATTGCTACTACCTGAAGCTGATAACAAAGGCGCTCACACCGTTGCAGAACTCGTAATGAAGCACTTAACGCTACAAAACATTGAGCACTCTAGCTCTACTGTCGCTGAACATGTCACGGTAAGCATCGGAATTGCAACGGTGCAGGCTGCTGATATTGATACAGCTGAAGACATCATCAAAATCGCAGACGAGCGCTTATACAAGGCTAAATCGATGGGTCGTAATACCATATCCAGTCATTAATACTCGACAGTATGAATTACATGTCTCAGTTTTTCGTGCAAAAAACAGTTAAAAGACTGACTATGTTTGATTTAATACGTGTATCACCATAACATTCATCTCTCATGTATCGCCGCTATTCTGCCACACCTTACTTCATCCATTACATTGTTTATGTTGACCACCCTATGATTACCATCGAAGTTATTGCACCGCCCTCAAATGAAGATGCTATTACTCGTATTGCAAAGCAAAATGAAGCCTCAGACTATTGGATCAGTCGCTCTAATGATAAACAAATTGCGATTAAGATCTTAGTCGATACGTCCAAGTCGCAGAAAATTCTCGACCTCTTACAAAAACTAATGAATGGTAAAAGTAATTTTCGTGTTCTCGCTTACCCATTAGAAATCGCGCTGCCTTACGAAAAAGACAAAAGCAGCAACAGCACTGCGACTATTTCTAGAGAAGCCTTATTACGGCAACTAAAAGTTCAAGGAAAATTGGATAGCCACTACTTAATGCTGGTCTTTTTAAGCACCATTGTGGCCGCTATTGGCTTAATACAAAATAATGTCGCGGTCATTATTGGCGCGATGGTAATTGCACCACTCTTGGGGCCTAACTTGGCTTTATCACTGTCGACAACATTAGGACAAGTGAATGGTATTCTTAATGCTTTAAGAACACTTGCGGTAGGGATTATCTTTGCCTTAGTCTTGTCAGCGGGACTATCACTCTTCTACCCTGATTTAGTATTAACCACCGAGCTATTGTCACGAACAAGTGTAGGCATTGATGGGTTAGCATTAGCACTAGCATCTGGTGCTGCCGCAGCCTTATCGATTACGACCGGAGTATCATCGGTATTAGTGGGTGTAATGGTAGCCGTTGCCCTACTTCCTCCTACGGTGACACTAGGCATTTGTTTAGGAATAGGCGCTTATCCAGAAGCGAAAGGGGCTGCTTTTTTACTGATCGCTAACATTGCCTCGGTTAACTTAACCGCTCAACTCACGATGCGTTTGAAGGGCATTAAGCCTAGAGAAGAAGAGCACCAGCGTACCGCTCTGATTGTTTTCATAATCGGTATCTTATGCTGGTGTGCATTAATCGCTTACCTCATATATCGGCTGAATTAGCAAAGTACCGACTTAACAATAATAAAACTTAAACAGACTACTGACTAGCGAGCCGAAGGTGGGGATATGATTATATTGCAGCGTAAGCTATCAGTACCAAGCTCTGGCATCTTATTTACCCGCAGTCATCTAATCGAAAAGCTTAATCATTACAGCAAGTCTTCTTTGACGGTTATTTGTGCACCAGCCGGTTATGGTAAAACCAGCTTAGTCTGTAATTGGTTACAGTATGCAGATCACCCCGTTTATTGGTTGTCACTTGATGAACAAAATAATTTACCCAGCTCATTCTGGACTTATTTCTATCACTGCCTTAGAAAAATAGACAATGACTTAGATGACTAAGCAGAAACAATAATAGAAAATCATTGTATTGATGATTATTGCCGAATAAGCGATCTAATATTAGCTTCCCTAGAAAAATTAGGCCGTAAATGGAATCGTCCTCATCGGGCAGTCATCGTATTAGATGACTTTCAATACATCGACAACCCATTAATACTGACATCTTTTAATCGTCTATTAGACTATTTACCTAGCTGGTTACAAATCGTTATTACGACCAGAAAAACACCCGCATTGAAGCTGCCAAATCGTTGCTCAAAATCAACAGCCCACCTTATTCAAGCTTCTGAATTAGTATTTGAAGCCGAACACATCGCCGACTTTTTAAAGATGAAATTAGATTTGCAGCTTTCAAAAGATCAACTGCAGCATCTATTCATGAAAACTGAAGGATGGGCCGCCGCAATTCAATTAACCGGACTCGCGCTTAAAGCGGGAATAAGCTTTGAAGATTGTACAAATACCCAAGACTCTTTATTGGCTGAGTTTTTATTTGATGAAGTCTTCTCTCAGCTAAGCCATGATATACAAACATTACTCGTTGATATCAGCCTCGTACCCCATTTCAATCTTGAATTGTGCCAATCTTTTAATAACTCTAGAGATAACGAAGCCATTTTAACGACCTTGATTAACCAAGGCTTATTCATTTCTAAAGTAACATGTTCATTATCCGATGCGGCTGATACCGTAGATGCACGACAGCATAGCCAGCCCACTTTTCGTTTACACAGCCTTTTCAGACAGTGGATTACTGAGCATCGAGTTTTAAGCCCAGTAGAGGAAAAACAAAAAAACAAAGTCGCATTAAACTGGCTTACCAATAATAGAAATTTGTATGAAGCATTAGAACTCAGCCTCAAGCTGGAAGATTGGCAAGTGTGTTCTAAGTTAATGGGCCAACTGTACCCATCACTAACGCAAGTAACCCACTTTGATCACGTCTCTAATATTTTAGAACGTATTCCTGAAGACATCATTCAATCTTTACCCCACTTATGTATGCTCGCCGCATTAATCGGCATTAACCTTTATGATTATGAATGTGTAGAAAAGCACTGTGGTTACTTAGAGAATCACTTTGAGCAGAACCTAACGCCCTCTTCATACTCACCTGTAGAAAAAACAGCCTTAACCATGGGAAGTATGATTTTACGCGCTCAGGTTGCTCGTTTTAGCGGTGATATTTCCAATGCAAAAATAATCAATCAATCACTTGAGACACGTTATTATCAAGAGAATAATCCCCTAAACTGCTGGATCATGTTAGGTAAAGGGACTGACTTTTTTTTAGATGACAATATAACGGGAGCGACAAAATATAATAATATTGCTCTTTCGCTCGCAAAAGAAGCGGAAGATGGACAATGCTGTATCTCTTCTCTTTCGTGGCTATTACATAGCTTATATCATCAAGGGAACATATTAGAGGCTATTTCACTGGGTGAAAAAAACATTATCTGGTTAAAGAAAATGAAATATTTAACCTTACCTAATAGCGCATCCGTTTATGCAGCAATGTCTATATTATACTTAGAGATTAACAAACTAGACTTAGCCTGGCAGTGCTACGATAAACTATTAGAAATGCTTAATGAGTTTACTGAGCCAAGAGAAACAATACATAATAAATATCATACACTATTTCATTTACTCTCTAGCACTGGGCGATATGACGAAGCGCGCACTTGCTTGTATCAGCTACAACAATACGAAGCTAACCTAGAAAACACAATAAAAAGAAGTCATTCTATTTTGTTAGATACTGAAACACTCAGTGTGCTTTTAGACTCCAAAATGGGAAATAGTTTTTCTTTATTGCAGCATATTAATAATAAAAATCATGATGATAAAACCCGCTACCGCTTTCGTTTATTATTCGAAAAATTAATACAGGCAGCTGGTGAAATGGTCCTCTCTGCGGGCGAAAGCAACTCATTTACAGATATTGCACATGAAAGCTATAGCAATGGTAATTACAAACGCAAAATCAGCTGTTATTTAGTACCCGCAAAGATTTTAATGTCACTCGGAGACGAAGTACGTGCGCTAACTCTGTTCAAAATAGCATTAGAATCCGCAGCGCCTTATCAATTTATTAACTTAATTATTGAAGATACTAATACCATAAAACCAATGCTGCAGAAGTCATTAGAACTAGGCATCGAATCAGAATACTGTAATTTATTATTAGCAGCGATAAATGAACGTGAAAAATGGGCATCAATAATCACCCACAACCAATCTGCAACCCCAGTAAAACAACAGCTTGATAATAGCGATAACTATCAAAATCTCAATCAAGGATTAGTAGAAATATTAACCCATCGAGAAATGGAAGTATTAAGCCTTATAAACCAAGGCTACCGTAACAAAAACATTGCGGAATCACTTTCGATCTCTATCTCTACCGTTAAACGCCATCTGCAAAATATCTACCAAAAATTACAAGTCAGTAGCCGCACTGAAGCGATTGCGTTCTTGCACGATCATACTGCTCCCAGCCTTTAGATAACCCCTTGAAGTGTGAACTGGATCACATTTTAAAGGGGTCATATGGTCCTTTTGGATACTGTGGCCAACAGGCTCACTGCTTACTATAAAAGAATAATAACTTAGATAAGCAAGGACGTACTTATGTGGCCCTATAAATTCCCGCTTTTAATTTCTATCGGCACTGCAATGAGCATTATTTTGTCAGCATGTGGTGGTAAGACTAGCACCAAGGATGACGAAGCATTTTTTGCCCCAGCAACAAAAGGCACAGTAACCGAAGATGCGTTTGATCGAGAACGTTTGTTGCAAATATCGCTGCAAATGCCTGCCAATGACTTTGCTCGCTTAAGATCTGAAGGTCGTCCTTTAAACACAGCATTAGGAGCCTGCCAATCTTCTGACTTTGAATATTCAGATTTTAAAGCATTAGCGAATATCGATGGTCAAACGTTAGAAAACGTTGCCATTCGTAAAAAAGGGTTCTTAGGCTCATTAAGCCGTACCAGACCTTCAATTAAGCTAAATTTTGATACCCACGAAGAAGGCCGAACATTTAAAACCTTAAAGCGAATGACTTTAAATAATGATCGACAAGACCCCAGTCATACACACCAATGCATGGCTTATGACCTATTCCGAGCAGCCGGCTTGGTCGCTCCACGCTGTAATCTTGCTCACGTCTATATTAATGGTGAAGATCTGGGGATTTATAGCCATGTAGAAAGTATCAAAAAACCTTTCTTAGAACGAAACTTCGGTAATAAATCCGGTAATTTATACGAAGCACAGGTCGCCGATTTTGGCAGTCAGCTGAATCAGCGATTTGAATTAAAAACCAATAAGAAAACCAATAACCGATCCGATTTAGACGACTTAGCGAATGTATTAAAACTCACTGATGACGAGTTTCTCACTCAAATCCGTCAGCATATTGATGTTGACGAATTCATAAATTTTTGGTCAGTAGAAACTCTCATCGGGCACTGGGATTCCGCTACAGGAAATACGAACAATTATTATATGTATCACAATCCAGATGATGGTTTATTCCATTTTATCCCTTGGGGCACAGACAGCACCTTTACTAAGGGTCATCCGTTTAAGCCTAACTCCGCCCCTCTTTATAAGAACTTGTCACTGGCAAAACGTTTGTATGACATTGCAGAAACCCGCAACCAGTATTTTTCAACAATTAATGAGCTGCTGACTGAGAATTGGGTAGAAGAAGACTTAATAAGTCAGCTCGAGAAAATTCAACAACTGACGCTTAATTCAAAAGATAATTATAACGAAGTAAATGAATTCATTAATGGAAATGATGAATTAGGTGAAAAGAGTCAAAGGGAGCTCTTAACGAGTGCCATCGCCGGTGAGGTTAACCAAACAGCGTACATTTTGCCGGATCAAGCTATTAATTGTTCAAATGATACAACATCCTTAACCGCAGAGTTTTCAAGCAATGGTGATCAGGGCTCATTTTCTTTCACCGATGCAGAAGGCATACAACGCACAGCCTCAATGACCATAGTCTCAAACTACACCAACGTCGATAGTTTCGTTTATCAACTAGACCAAACAACCTCCCCTTCTGTCGTGGGGTTAACCTTTATTGGTGCAGCAACGCCCCCTTACTACCCAGATAGTTATGTTTTACAGGTTTTTGTAGAAAAACCAGATTATAAAAAAGGTCAGCTGTCTCTGCATGGCATTTCGACCAACATTATGCTTTTTAAGGTAATAGATAAGGATAGTACCCCAGCCAAAATTGAATTGATAAGTGCTGGGCATAGCGGAAGCATCAAATTATCTGAAACCGGTGTGGGGGTGGAAGGCAGTATTATTGAAGGTGAAATTAATGCGCAAATGGGTCTTATCAAAACAATTGATTACATAAAAACTGATTATTAGGAATTATGGCCATGATTGCAGAAAATAAAAACAATATGCTCATATTGAAACCGAAAGAATACGAGAAAAATCATTTAGCCTTAGTTAAAAACAGCAAAGATATTGATTTAACAATATTGAATAAATTTGAATCACATACCTTGCTACAACAAAACACAGCAGCCTTAATGGATCGGGTGGATAGCAAATTTGTGCTGCCCATTAAACTTTTCACGCCATTAATGACTGCTATATCAGAAGACTATAGTATTTTAAGTGCCTATGGACGAAAAATCTTTAGCTACCAAACAACCTACTTTGATAACAAAGAAAGGCAGTTTTATCTGGATCATCACAATGGCAAGCTCAATCGTTATAAGGTCCGCTATCGTCGCTATGTGGAGTCTGATATGGGATATATGGAAATTAAGTTTAAGAATAATAAAAAACGAACCATTAAACAGCGTATCCCTATGAGTTGTATATCACCAGATCAGGCTAGTGTTAACCAGTTTGTCGAAAAGACATTAGGGTATTTCATCAATTTAGAAACTGTTTTATTTGTAAATTACCAAAGAATCACCCTAATAAGTAAATCAAACTTAGAACGAATCACTATCGACCTTAACTTAAGCTTTCATAATGCGAGTAATCATAAAAAATCAATTCAGGACAAAACTTTCATTATTGAAGTTAAACAAGAGCGAAAACCTTATCCATCTTCATGCCGAGAATTTATTAAAAATAAAGGCATTAAAAGCACTAATTTTAGTAAATATTGCATGGGTACTATTCTGACTAATGACACTGCAGCAGAATCTGGGGCCCTAAAAATCAATCGTTTTAAATCAGTAATTAATTCATTAGAAAAACTAAATCAACTGCATTAACTTAAATCAACCAACAATAAAACTGGAGTGACTATGGAACTTACCTTAGGAATAGACTTTATTTCACGATTACTTATCAATACTCTTTCTGTTGTTATATTAATTAGATTTTGCTATTACTCTTTTTCACAACACAGAGCAAATGCATCCTCTTTTATGTTATTTGGTATGGGTGTATTTCTTGTAACTTCCTTACTGCATACCGCAGATGTATCAATGGGATTTGCATTTGGATTATTCGCAGTATTTTCAATGTTGAGGTATAGAACAGAATCTATCAGCATCAAAGAGATGACTTATCTTTTTTTAGTTATTGCAATCGCCCTATTATCAGCAGTGAGCACCCTGTCGACTTATGAATTATCGCTCATTAATCTAGCCATATGCTCAATGACCTATTTATTAGAAACAAGTTTGATCTTGCCTTCTTTAGAAGAGATAGAAATTGAGTATGAAAAAATAGATAACATCAACATCAATCGCCGCCTAAAGCTTATCGAAGATATTAAAACCAGAACCGGCCTCAACGTGGTTCAAGTTGAAATATTAAGCATAGACTTCTTACGCGACTGTACGCGATTAAAGATACATTTCACGCCTACTAAAAAATCAGAAAAAACCCTTGCAGGTACGGCTGATACTCATGCATAAGTTCTCATTCTTTCTATTCACTTTTAGTTCAGTTTTAGTACATGCAATGGATGACACATCTAATGTCTCATCCATTACGAATCTTTCAGGCATGGAATTGGGTGGGTATCTAATGCTTGATCACGATTATTATTCACCTTTTTACGACAAAAATAGCGAGGGATATCAGCATGCAACCGAGATACGCAGATCAAAATTAGGCATTACTTTTAAACCTAACAAGTATTTTAAAGGAAAATTCCAAATTAAATATACGAAGAATTTTTCTGAACAGGGGAAATTAACATTAGCTGACGCTTATATTCGAATCAAAAATAATGAAGACATAGGCATTCAAATAGGCCATATGAAAGAACCTTTTGGTTTAGAGCAACAAACAAGTTCATCTGAGTTAATCGCAATTGAGCGATCTCTGCCAACTGAGACATTCACACCTGGTAGAAGCTATGGTTTATTAATAAATCAAATAAAAAAATCCTACACTTTAGCTACAGGCTATTTTATTACGAGAAATAATCACGATGAATTTTCATTAACCAATTTTGATTTACTAAAAAAAGACGATAGTAGCATTGACGCAATAACAATGCGCATCACAGCCGCCCCATTAAGAAAGAAATCACAAACGCTACACATAGGAAGTTCCGCATCGAAACGTTGGCTGTATAACAACAAAATACAATATAAAAGTACCGCCGAAGTGCATAATGCAAACAAAACAGTCAGAAGCGCTCGCTTCTATGCTGATCAAAGTAATCTATACCAAGTTGATATAGCATTTCATCATAGGCATTGGTTACTTCAAAGTGAACTATTCGCTAACAGCATACAACAGGTCGATGGTGAACAATGGGAATATTCTGGAGCTTATATTCAAGCAAGCTATAAAAGCACAGGAGAATACGAATATAAAAAAGGCAGATTTAAATCATCACAAAGTAATAATGACACTGATCTTGAATGGATAATGCGCTATTCTCACATTGACTTACGAGACAATGATGTGGGTAATAGTTCATCAGCTGGCCTGATCGGATTAAACATCCATCTCAGTCCTAACCTTAAACTCATGATGAATATGAATTTTTCATGGGCTACTGGCGACATTATTAATCAATATCAAGATGGGCGGGCATACTCGATACGCGCCCAACTAACTTTTTGATGTATACGCCTTAAATACTATGTCTCAAACATGATATGCGGCGTAGCATTCATTGTATTATCGATACGTGGTTTGCATAGCAGCAACCTAGAAGAGCTGATCCCCTGCTCTTCGACCATAAATCTCTTAAAGTTATTGGCCCGCTGCTCAGAAATTCGGATCAGCGCCCCAATTTCGTCTATGCTTAATTTTTTGCCTTTCTCTTGACCAAGATCTTCTGCTGTCGATACCCCACACATCTTAATTTGAAGATCTTTCTTGTCTTTTAACAGTTCAGTGAAAGTAGTAATAAATGCGTTTTGATCTTCAGTCACCTCAAATTCCTTCGGGCTGTAATTCAGATCGCTAACTTCGATTTTAAGTAAATGTTTATCCGCTGCCATTACTATCTTGACCAAGCTAGCATAAGGAACAAAGGTCATCGTTAAGTATTCTTTCGCGCCAGCAATCGTCGCCTGCTTAACCAGTAAGGTAATAAAGCCTGAAAAGCCGAATGAAGGACTGTTAGTATCACCTGAAACGGGTAGATCAAGTTCTACATTTCCGTCCCCGTCTTTTAACATACCAAGGGCGGTATTGAACGGAATGTAGCTTTGATTACTTGATTCCTTTCTTTCATAATCGTCTACAGAACTTAGTTCTATTCCACGCAATAAAATATGTGAATTGCCATCAATTTGGCTGCCGATTAATTTAATATCCATAGCTAAATCAAGTTGGCCACTTTCAATTTCATACCCTAACGCTGTTTTCACATAGGCGCTTAAAGACTCTAAATCAAGTTGATTTAATGAACCTTTAACGGTGTAACTCTGCGCAGCTAAAAATGGCTTGGCATCAATCGTCATATCGAAATTTGTATAATTATTGCTAATACCCGTCACCTTGATCACTGAAATTTGATCAGGCTTTTGATTATCAAATGGCCCTGCCGATAATTCGTTCACTTTGATAAAGCGCGCGTAAATAGGAGAAACACTTTGGTCGGTAAATTGAATATTGGCACTGTCTACGAGACTAAAGTTATTCAGTTGAATATGAAACTCTGCGTTATCAGACTCTACCGCAGCGACCTGACTTGCGCCTGTGTTAACCCCCTTACTTGCATCTTTGTTTATAACTTGAGCAGCGTTGTCTTTTAAAGGGGTATCTTGGCTGGTAAGCGATTCGCTCTCAACGTTACTATCAACGTTACTATCAACGTTACTATCAACTTCACTCTCAATTTCACCCTCGGGTCCTGCGATCGCGTTGGTCAGCTGATCTAAGGTTAAAATTAGGTTCTTGATTTGCTTGTCTTTATCCAACTGAACATCTGATTTAAGACCGGCCAGCTCTACGGTATTAATAGACAACGACTGATTGGTTAATTCAACATCGTTAACCGTCAGTGCACTAAAAGCGGTTAAGGCAGGAATATCGTTTTCGGTATTATTTGAGAAGAACGAATCTAATAATGAGCTCATATCAATGGTCACATTGTATTGACCTTCACTACTGTATAAATCAAGGCCGCTCAGTGCTAACTGAGACATTGCGACTAAGACTTCATTAGCAGTTTTATTAAATACGTTCACATCTTGCCACAGTAGATCACCCTTACCTGCAACGGTCAGCTGAGTCTCATTATTAACATCAACGGTCATTAAGGGGCTGTTAAATTGCTGCTCTCCTAAAGTGAAGTGAATATCGTTTTTATTCACTTCGATACCTTGAGTTTTAAAACCAATATCCGCAATTTCAACACGAATACCTTCTTTCATCAGCTTAATATTATGCTTACCTTTGTAACTTACAAAGCCATTTTCAAGCGTGATTTGAGGCGTAAAAAAATGACTGAATTTATGTATATTTACGTCTTGAACATCAACATCAACGCTTATCTGACCCAGTTGATTAACCATCTCTGTTGACGCTGTGAGTGCAATTTCCGCTTTATTAAACTCAGCTAATAAACTCAACGATAGGTTTTGTAAATTTGGGGTTATTTTATCAACATGAAGACCGATATCTTTTAGCTTTAGAGTATGCAACTGACCGTTTTCAATAATGTCTATTTTTGAATTAGTTAGCCGCATTTCAGACATCAGTAACTGAAAGTCAGGCTCGGCTGACTTCACATCATTTTCCGAGTCTTGTTGCTCTGTGCTTGTTAGCTCAGTGCTTTCTAAATCAGTGCTTTCTAAATCAGTGCTTTCTAAATCAGTGCTTTCTAAGTCAGAGCTTTCTAACTCAGAAGGCGGCTGAACGTCTGCTTCTTCAATGACCGTCTTCTCGGCAGTAGGCATACGAATACCTGCAATACTTAATGACTCAGCTTGCTTATCAATAACAAGATATAAACCATCGATTAATAATTCAGAGACATTGAGCTCTCGTGATATCAACTGATAAGCGCTGATTTCGAGTGAGAGTGACGATAATGATAAAACATCTGCGTTCTGATTTTTAACCACTAAGGAGTCGATGGTTAAGCGTGATAAAAAAGGGTTATAACGAATCGTCGTCTGATCTTCTAGTTCTAGATCATGCTGCTCTAAATACTGAGCAATAAAATGATTAGCAATAAAAGGCGATAGTGCCCAAGCAGACAAATAAATTCCCGCGATCAATATTACTGCAAATTTCACTAAGTTTTTCAGCACACGAAGCATATTAGCCTTTCCTTAAATCTTAAAAAGTACGATTAGAAACACCTCCTGCGTTATCAAATATCACTATTGAATAAGGCAGGAGTTAAGATTGCTTAGTATTCTTTGAATTGATTCTTCAGGTCGTCGATGCTACCAATATCAATACCTAAGTCATTGATTAAGCCATTACCTAATCCATAAACAAACCCATGTAAGTAGAGCTCTTGTCCCTTTTTCCAGGCATCGCGCACAACCGTTGTACGTGCAAGATTACGCACCTGCTCCATAACGTTCAGCTCGCATAAGCGATCTCTAGCCTTATCCGGCTCCAAGGCTGATAGTTCATCCATATGCTTATAATGAACATCTTTTACATGACTTAACCAATTATCAACCAAGCCGTGACGCGAGTCGTTATAGGCCGCATGTACACCGCCACAGCCATAATGCCCGGTAACGATAATGTGTTTAACGCTCAATACTTCTACAGCAAACTGCACCACAGATAAGCAGTTTAAGTCAGAATGAATGACCTGGTTGGCAACGTTACGGTGAACAAAAACTTCACCGGGCATCAGACCAACAATTTGGTTAGCAGGCACTCGGCTGTCCGAGCAACCAATCCATAAGTATTCTGGATTTTGCTGTTTGCTTAAGTTAGAAAAGAAATCAGGGTTTTCCTGACTCACTCTTTCTGCCCACTCTTTGTTGCTATTTAATAAGCGATCTAATGTTGACATATCTGAATTCTATTTCTAATGAATGGACGCTGGGCCTACTGGCAGGCTTGCAAATTTTTTATAACGGTAATTACTACTATCGACTTTATTACTGCCAAAGAATGTTCTCCAGAACCAACCACTTTCTAGAGTCTCGCGGCATTGAACTAATTGCTGGTTATACATTCGAGCACGTCGGTCGACCTTTCGGCTAACTTTTTTTAACCAAGGCTTATTTTTATAGGTACCTCGTAAATATCCACCCGCACCTTCGTGATACGCCAAATATAAACGGTACGCATCGTGTTTTTTAATACCTGTGCGTTTAATGGTTTTTATATTATACCAACCGATAAAATCAACCGCGTCGATAAAGTCATCTCGATCGGCACTCCACTGACCTGTATCTTTTTGATACTCTCGCCACGTTCCATTCAACGCTTGCGTATAGCCATAAGCGGTAGAAGGATAATCACCAGGAAATATCCATAAGAACCATTCTCTTGGTGGCCGTGCATCCTCAACAAATTTCGACTCTTGATGAATAAACGCCATCGTTACGCCAATCGGAATACCGTATTTTTTCTCGACTTCTTTTGCCGCATTAAACCAATCGTAGTACTCATCAAAAATATCGCACACATCATCTAAGTTTTGTGGCGGAGTCGTTGTACACGCTACTAACGCACTCAATGCCGTTAGAATAAAAATAGATTTAATGGTTTTGAGTAAGCGCATTAAAAGCCTTCAACCTGATGCAGTTGAAGTAGTTTAATAAAACCCGCTTCGTCAAGAATATCAATGCCTAATGCTTCGGCCTTGGTCAGCTTAGAGCCGGCTTTCTCACCTGCGACCAAGCAATCAGTTTTCGCCGAAACACTCCCAGTCACCTTGCCACCCAATTGTTGTAAAAATTGCTTAGCATCATCTCGGCTGATTTCAGACAGAGTACCTGTAATCACGTATACCTTGCCAGCCAACGGTAACCCAGCACTATCCTCTGCGGAGGCAGGCTCAGCTTCAGGCCAGCTAAGCCCTACTTTTTTAAGCTGTTCGATAATAATTTGATTATGTTCTTCTTTAAAGAAAGCCAAAATATGTTTAGCGACAATTTCGCCAACATCAGGAACCGCCAATAAAGTAGCTTCATCCGCTTGTTGAATGCGTTCTAAAAAGCCAAAATAATCGGCTAAATTTTGAGCCGTTGTCACGCCCACTTCTCGAATCCCTAAGGCATATAGAAAGCGTCCTAAAGTGGTATTTTTGGCCGTCTCTAATGAGGCCAATAAATTTTTAGCCGACTTCTCAGCCATACGATCTAGAGCGGCCACCTCTTCTAGGTTTAAATGAAATAGATCATCAAACGAATTAATCAATTCAGCATCCACTAACTGCTCAACCAATTTATCCCCAAGGCCATCAATATCCAGTGCTTTACGCGAAGAGAAATGTTTAATCGCTTCTTTGCGCTGTGCGCCACAATATAAACCGCCACTACAACGAGCAACCGCTTCGGTCGCGATGCGCTCTACATTTGAACCACACACAGGGCATTCTGTAGGCATAACAATATCGGTCGCATTCTCTGGGCGTCGATCAATCACCACCGACACCACTTGCGGGATCACATCCCCAGCACGACGAATAATCACTGCATCCCCAATTTTTACGCCTAATCGGGCTATTTCGTCCATGTTATGCAAGGTCGCATTACTAACAATAACGCCTGCAACATGAACAGGTTTTAAACGGGCTACAGGGGTAAGAGCCCCGGTTCGACCGACTTGAAAATCAACACCTTCAAGCAGGGTAATTTCTTCTTGGGCCGGAAACTTTGCAGCAATTGCCCAGCGGGGTGCGCGCGCAACAAAGCCTAGAGTTTGTTGAATTGCGAGGTCGTTTATTTTAAATACGATGCCGTCGATATCATAATCAAGGCTATCGCGTTTACGCCCCATCTCGGCAAAATAATCAACACAGGCCTGAATGCCTTGCACTACAGCCATGTCATTATTAATTTTCAGTCCCCACTGCTTTAAGCATTGAAGAATCTCTTCGTGCTTATTCGGCAATGCATATTCTTCTGAAACAACACCAATGCTGTAAGCACATAGTTCTAGCGGGCGTTTCGCTGTGATTCTGGAATCTAGCTGGCGTAACGAACCTGCTGCCGCATTACGCGGGTTGGCAAATACTTTTCCATCATTACTACGAGCATCTTCATTGAGCTTTTCAAAGCCCGCTTTAGGAATATATATCTCACCTCTAACTTCTAATCGTGCGGGATAATCCGTGCCGCGTAATACCAGCGGTACATTCTTGATCGTGCGAACATTTAGTGTGATGTTCTCACCCGTTGCACCATCCCCACGCGTTGCCGCTTGTACTAACTGACCGTTTTCATAAAGAATACTGACCGCAAGGCCATCTAGCTTAGGCTCGCAGGCATACTCTATTGCGACTGACGCATCGATTTCGGTTTTTAATCGGTCGCGCACTTTACGCTCAAAATCGACAAGTTCCGTTTCGTTCATCGCGTTTTCAAGCGATAACATCGGGCGTTCATGGGTTATTTGCGTGAAACTGGCTAAAGGAGGAGCACCCACTTTTTGAGTTGGCGAATCAGCGGTGACGCTATCTGGAAATTCTTTTTCGATGCTTTCTAGCTCACGATATAGACGATCGTATTCTGCATCCGGAACCGAGGGCTCATCCAAAACATAATATTGATGGCTATAGGTATTAAGTTGCTGTCTTAGGTCTTGAATACGCTTTGATACTTCAGCGGTAATCATCATAAATCTTATACTGCGTAGGCTGTTATAGTGAATATGGCTATGGAAATTGTACTAGCGGCTTTTTCGAACCGCTTTTGATACTAGCCGCGACTATTCGCAGTCGCGCCTTATTATTAATTGCGTCTAATTTTAACCGCGTCATGCACCAACTTATTTTTTACCGAAGAGCTTTTGCTTACGCACAAAATCTCGTACAAGTTGGCGGTTATGTTCAATGGTTTGCAACGCCATAATACTGTGCGTTTCATCATGAACATCACCACCTAAATTACGAGCGATAACCGATGCCATTTCTGTCATCGACTCAAACGCATTCATCGCTTTAACCGGCCCTGGTAAACTCATAAATAAGCTAACGCCATAAATGCGTTCGTGCATGAGCGTTTCAGGATCGAAGGTGCCAGGGTTAAACGAGTTAGCCATTGAAAATTCAATGCACCCTTCACCACCTTCTTCTTCAAAGCGATGAAAAATACCTTTTTCACCATGGCGCAGGTCGCAGCTATTTACCAAGTAGAGAATGTCTTCGCCACAAAATCCTTCTTCATCATGAGGAACAACATGAGTGACCAATACTAAACTAGGAATAGGACGCTCACTCAATACCTCGGCATTGGGCCCTGGTTTTTTTACTGGGGCATAGGCTGCCTGTGCCATCATATCTTGTGCTTTTTGCTGGCCTGAACCAATGACCGGCTCTTCTTCAAAAACAGGTTTTTCTAAAGACGCAGGTTCTTCATCTACGGCCGCCATAGAAAACACATCACACATATCAGAAACCGATGATTGTATTCCTTCGATATCATCAACCGTTAGTTCTACCTGATCGCTAACCTGCTCTTCATAATTGGAAGTATCAGCTGCCGTACTGTCTTCGTTATGACTGTTATTAATAGAATCGTTTTCGCTTACTTTACACGAGGCAGCAGGCTCATTGTGAACAGCCACATCTTCACCCAGCTCTTCTACATCTAATAATAGTGGAACGTGCTCATCCAAATTTAACGGCATCGCACGAGGGGCAACCGCCTCAGAAGTCTGCTCTACTTTCTCAGTAACATCTAAGTCAGGTGAAATCGACGGTTCAGCAAATAATGGGGCTGACGGCTCAGAATTTTCGTGAATAGTCTTTGCATTAACAGCGTCATCACTTGATTCTGAATGACTGTCGGCTTCCGCTGAATCATTATTAAAAGCCGCTTCTGAGGATGCGTTACTTTTAACTTGAGAGTTCATTTGAGGATTTAGTTGAGAATTTTGTTGAGAGTTCCGTTGAGAGCTCAGTCCTGAAGTAATACGAGATTTAAGTTCAGACTCAAGCTCAGTCTCAGCTTTAGACTTAGTCTCAACAGCAGATTGAGCTGATGAATCAGAGTAGCTCTCATGTTGAAAATCTGGCTCGCCTGCATAAATACGCTCTTCACGCAGATTGTCTTTAATTTCATCATCAAGCGCTTGATAAGCATTCGCTTCCAAGGATTCAAGAGCCGACATGCCAGGAATTTCATCCAATTGATCACGAAAGTCCTTTGCATCTTTCATTAAGGCATCCGCATCAACCTCGCCAATTACTCGAGCACCACCATTGGGTAATTCAGACGGAAAGCTATCTTCAGGAAATTTATAATCCCCCTTAACATCAATGCTAAGTGCATCACGACGTGCGCGGCGCATTCGCCTAAACCCATCGACTAGAATGCCGAGCATAATAATACTGCCCAGTATTACGAGTACTGTGCGCAGATTCAATTCCATTTTGTCACCTTAAAACATCCGTTTATTGTATTTTCTTTGCATGCTTTCACTATTATTCTCATATCAATCATGCTTCAACCATTTTTACAGCTTCTTCAATATCAACCGATACTAACCGCGAAACGCCGGGTTCATGCATCGTTACCCCCATTAACTGATCCGCTTTTTCCATCGCTATTTTATTGTGGGTAATATAAATAAATTGTACCTTTTCTGACATGGCTTTTACCAGTCGAGCATAACGTCCTACGTTAGCATCATCCAGTGGTGCATCAACTTCATCCAGCATACAAAAAGGAGCCGGATTGAGCTGAAATATTGAGAATACTAACGCAATCGCCGTTAACGCTTTTTCTCCACCCGATAATAGATGAATAGTACTGTTCTTTTTGCCCGGAGGCGATGCCATGATAGCAACCCCCGCATTCAACAGGTCATCACCGGTAAGCTCTAAGCTGGCATGGCCACCGCCAAACACTTTTGGAAAGAGTTCAGCCAAGCCCGAGTTTACTTTATCAAAGGTTTCTTTAAATCGTGTTTTCGTTTCACGATCAATCTTGTGAATCGCATTTTCTAAAGTCGCTAAAGCTTTCTCTAGATCTTCGTGCTGAGCATCAAGATAAACTTTACGCTCAGACTGAATTTTATATTCATCAATAGCGGCTAAGTTAATCGCACCTAAACGACGAATACGCTCAGCAATGCGCTCTAATTCTTCACTCCAAAGCTGAATATCGGCGTCTTCAGGCAAACTTTCAAGTACACTTTCTAAGGTCAATTCATCTTCAACCAACTGTTCAACCAAACTATTACGACGTATTTCTAATGACTGAGTTTCCATGCGCACTTGCTCTAATTTAGTACGCACATCTAAGCCGGCTTTTTCAGCAACGGCTCGGTCTTTTTCAAATTGTCTTAACTCTGCATCCACCGCTTCTAGCTCACGGCGTGCATCGCTCATTATTTGCTCAGCATCCAATCGCTTTTCTAGCAACTCTTCTAGCTGCATTTTTAATTCTTCGAGATCCGAATCGTGATCACGATTTTGGTTTTGTTGAATCTGAGATTTACGCTCTTGGCTGCGCTGCATTTGTTGATGTAAGCGCTCTACCGCTTGAGACAAACTTTGCTGCTGATTGGTAAACCCTTGATGGCGTAATTGCAACTGGTGAGCTTGATCTTTTTCTTGACGAGCACGCATGCGAGCATTTTCGATACGCGTCGTTGTATTTTCACGCTCTGACTGTAAACGACTGCGTTCATCTGCGTCTTGATCCATGTTTTCCATGGCTTCTTGCCACTGAATACGCGCCTCAGCAATTTGTTCTCGCTCTAGAGCTTGAAGTTCACTCACTTCTGTAAGCTCATTATCAATTTTATCTGTACGCAACGCCAACTGCTCTGCTCGGGCTTTTTTACCGGCTAGCTGAGATTGGAATTCAGCCAATTGACGTGCAAATGCAGCCATTTCTTTTTGCTGAACTTCACGCTGTTGCTCTAAATTACGCAGTTTCAATTGTTCTGCGTCTAGGTCAACTTCCCATTCTTCGACGTTAATGTCTAAATCTTCAAAACGTATTTCAAGCGCTTCTAATTCTTGCTGTCGAGCAAGGATGCCACCATTACCTTCACCGTCTTTTGCCACCCGTAACCAAGATTTACCAATCCATAAACCTTCAGGCGTTATGATTGATTCGTCTTCGCTGAGTTGTGACCGACGCGCCATCGCTTGGGCTAAATCATCAGCAACTTGCACCTTATTTAATAGCGCGCTGACATTTTCATCACCGCTGACTTTGGCCGATAGTAAATGACTGCCTGCCTGCCCCGCCACTGCGGTTGGATCGGCTGACCATAAAATAATATCACCGTCTTTTAAGCCGCCTACCCAATGCTGAACAGGATCTAGATCATCAATGATAACGGCTTGTAAATAGTTACCCATCACCATTTCAACGGCTCTTTCCCAGCCGCTTTCAACGTGAATTTTTTCGGACAATCGCGCTTTACGAGATAATTGATGACTTTCTAGCCAATGGCTAACCGCAGTATTACCTTCGCCTTTGGCCGCTTGCTGCAGTGCTTCTAATGAAGCTTTTCGACCTTGTACTTGCTGTAACTCGCTGCGACCTTCGTCCAATTTTTTGCGTAAATTCTCAATACCTTCACGCTGCCCGTTAACCTGTTCACCAAAGCTATCGCCAGACATCTGCTGTTCTTCAAGTTGCATCTCATGCTCTGAAATTTGCTCTTGTAAGAATAAGATTTCTTCCGCTTCTGGGTTTGATACTAGCTGACGTCGCTCTTCATCTAAACGTTCTATACGCTGCTGTAGACGGGTTAGTTGTTGCTCTAAATTTTGTATTCGACTTTGCGCGACTTCGGCTTGTCGTGCCGGTGCGCTGGCTTTTTGAGTAAATTCATCCCAGCTTCTCTGCCAAGCTTGCATTGCTTCTTCGGCAATAATTAACTCTTCACCCGCCGCTTCTTCTCCGGCCAGTAAGACTTCCAGTTCGGGCTCTAACATCATCAGTTCTTCATTGACGTCTTCAAGCTTTAGCTGATCTTCTTCTAACGCACGCTGCGTTTCTAAAATACCTTTTTCTGTTTCAGCCAAGTCTTGCGACAGCTGCAAACTCATTTGCGCTTGGTGTTCTAGTTTTTGTTCGTGACGTGCAATCTGCGCACCCACTTCATAATACTTAGCTTGTGCCGTACTAAATACTTCGTTGCGTTCATGATGGCTTTCACGGCGTTCTTCGATCGCGGTATCGGCAGCGGTTTGTTGCGCCATTTTTGCTTCGTACTGCATATCGAGTTCAGCAATGTCTAATTCTCGTTTACGATAATCAACATCCAGAACTTTCCACTTCAAGGCTTGAAGCTGGCCTTTTTTAAGGCGTTCTTCTGCTTTGTATTCTTTATATTTTTCAGCGGCTTGTGCTTGACGATGCAAGTGCGCTAACTGGCGCTCCATTTCGTCACGAATATCTTGTAAGCGCTCTAGGTTTTCATGAGTGCGGCGCATGCGGTTTTCAGTTTCACGGCGACGCTCTTTATATTTCGATATGCCTGCGGCTTCTTCGATAAAAACGCGCAGTTCTTCTGGTTTAGATTCAATTAGGCGAGAAATCATACCCTGTTCAATGATGGAATATGAACGAGCACCTAAACCCGTGCCCAAAAAGATATCGGTAATGTCTTTACGACGACACTTTGTACCGTTTAAATAATAAGTTGATTGTCCTTCGCGTGTGACTTGACGACGCAATGACACTTCACTGAAAGCAGCATATTCACCTCGTAACGTGCCATCACTGTTATCAAAAATAAGATCAACACTGGCCTTGCCGACAGGTTTACGCTGAGCAGAACCATTAAAAATAACATCAGTCATCGACTCGCCGCGTAAGTTTTTCGCTGAGCTTTCACCCATAACCCAACGAACTGCATCAATGGTATTCGACTTTCCGCAACCATTTGGCCCAAGAATACCCGTCATATTAGTTGGAAACGGTATATAAGTTGGGTCTACAAACGATTTAAATCCTGCCAGTTTGATGGCCTTTAGGCGCATAACCTGTCTTTCCTAGTTAATTATCTATTATTCGATTTAGGTTTTAGCCCGCTTTTATCGCAGCCAATACCAGATTCAACTGATGATCAAAGTAGTGTTTTACGGCTTCAGGCAACAAACCGATCTCTCGTTTGGTTACACCCGTCATGAGTGCCGCAAAAAACGTTAAAGCCGCTTGGCCATCATTGGGTTTATATCGTTGCGCTAACGCGTAGCATCTATGAACCGCAGGTTCCATATTAACAAGCACTTCATGCAGGTATTCATTTTTTGCTAGCGGGTAGGCCATATTCAACAAAGTGAATACTTGAGCTATAAACTCTTCTCGATCTTCTTGCTCTGCCATGCTTTGCAATAAAACCAAGTGCTGAATGACTTCATTGAGATCATTCCCCTGCCAGCGCTGAGCAACCAATACCGCTAAGCGAGTAACCAATATGCCAAAAACATCAAACAAATTTTCTACTGATTCGGCGGTTATTTCAGCAACCATTGCCCCTCTTCTAGGCATAATTTCAACTAAATGCCTTTTTTCCATCAATAAGAGCGCTTCTCGCACCGATCCGCGACTAACCTCTAGCTCCTCAACAATTTTTAGCTCTTGAATACGCTCATTAGCAATTCGCTGGCCTGAAATTATTTGATTCGCAAGGTGTCGAGCTATTTGCTCTGCCATGCTTTTGGGTGCGTTAAAACTCATAGGGGCGAGTACTCATCCTACATCTATATGCAAAAACCTAAGTCTACCACAGCCTCTTATCGCGAAAAGCCTTATATCAAGCCCTTTTTACACTATTTTTCTTAAAACCCTCCCTCACTGAAAATTCAGCACAATCTGTCTCTAAACCTGACTTTTATTGATTACTTTACAGCCAAATGTTGCAAAGTTTCTTTCTCTAAATTAATATTGTCCTACAATCTTACAATAATGAGAATTAAATAATATCAAAAACAATGAATTCACTGACTAATTCAGCCATTAAAACTTAGCCATTAAGTCATAAAAAACAGGTAGAAAGCATGAATACAATCGCAGCACCGCGCTCATCAGAGCTCGATATAATTATAAGAATTAAAAAATATGCTTATTTATTAGTCATATTGCCATCACTGGTATTATTCGCCTCAGCATGGCTAGGCGAACAATATGGTTATCGCGATGTATTTGCCTTTACTACGGTATTTTTTGTGTTTGCTTTAGTCCCTATTTTTGACCATATCATCGGTCAAGACCCTGTTAATCCTGATGAAGAAACACAAGTTCCTGAATTATCAAAAGAAGTCTTTTATCGCATACTCACACTGCTTTGCCTTCCTATGCAGATCGCTACTATATTGTATGGCGGTCATGTTTTTATGAATGGCGACTTGAGTTGGGCGGGTCAGGTTGGCTGGGTACTTTCTGTTGGAACCATTGGTGCCATCGTCGCTATTAACGTTGGCCACGAGCTAATCCATAAAGATCCTATTATCGAGCAATGGGCAGGTGGTTTATTATTTGCTTGCGTTACTTATGGAGGCTTTAAAGTCGAACACATCCGTGGCCATCACGTGCATGTTTCTACCACTGAAGATGCTTCGTCTTCTCGCTTTGGCCAAAGCTTGTATGCTTTTTTACCTCATGCGTACTTACATAACTTTTTAAACGCCTGGAAGTTAGAGGCTAAAAAACTAAACAGAAAAGGCAAAAAGTTATTAAGTTTTAGTAATGAATTAATTTGGTGGTACGCCATCAGCTTCGCTTTTGCAGCAGTGTGCGGAGTACTTTGGGGCTGGGTTGGAATTGTCTACTTTTTCGCTCAAAGCTTTATTGCTTTCTCACTGTTAGAAGTTATTAATTACATTGAACATTATGGATTACACCGCAGAAAACTTGAAAATGGTCGTTATGAACGCACGAATATTGAGCATTCTTGGAACAGTAACTTTTTACTGACTAATTTATTTCTTTTTCAACTACAACGCCACTCAGATCACCATGCAAATCCTAAACGCCGCTACCAAGTTTTGCGCCATCATGAAGTCAGCCCACAACTCCCTAGCGGCTATGCCACCATGGTTGTTTTAGCTTTATTTCCGCCGCTTTGGTTTAAAGTCATGAACCCAAAAGTTAAAGCTTATTACAAGGATGAAGAGCACCAGCTAGAATAATTATGACGAATAATTCACTTCGTATATTGCAGATTTTTTAATATAGATTTACTTATACTGATACTTGCTCTAGCGCTTGTATTAATGAGCCAAGTCGCTATCCTTGGCTCATATTTTTTATAATTAGAAAACTATGTCAGGTTCAGAATCAACGCCAAAACCACGCCCTACTTTAGACCCTAAAGTAGGAGAGTATTACAACCAAAATTTCGATAATCTTCAGTATTCGGAAGAACAACTCGACGAAGTAGAATTTGATAATTGCACATTTAAAAACTGCAATTTCTCAGGCACTCATTTCAAGCATTGTAAGTTTATTGACTGTCATTTTTACCAATGTAATTTAAGCAATATTCGCATTGGTTATAGTCGTTTTAATGAGGTGTTTTTTGATCATTGCAAAATGCTTGGAATCGACTGGACTAGAGCGCACTGGCCAAATTTAGCGCTGTCATCGCCGCTTAAATTCTCTCACTGTATTTTAAATGATTCGTCTTTTCAGGGATTAAAATTATGTGAACTGCAACTAGAATCTTGCAAGCTTCGAGACGTTGATTTTCGGGAGGGTAACTTTAGCCAAAGTAATTTTACTGGCAGCGATTTTAGCTACAGTTTATTTAATAGAACAGAGTTGGTTGAAGCAGATTTTAGTGATGCCTCCAACTACAACATCGACATAAATCTTAACAACATAAAACAAGCAAAATTTAGTCGCGACCAAGCCCTTAACTTATTGTCAGGGCTTGATATTGAACTGGTAGATTAAGACAGAAAAATAATCAGCGATTCACTCGATTTTCAATAAGATCATCGACCACAGACGGATCTGCCAAGGTGGATATATCGCCCAACGCAGCAAATTCGTTTTCTGCTATTTTACGCAAAATACGACGCATAATTTTACCCGATCGCGTCTTGGGTAATCCTGCCGTCAACTGTATTAAATCGGGAGTAGCAATAGGCCCAATATCCTGACGCACCCATTTTTTCAATTCTAAAATGAGCGCATCATTAACCGCAGCCTCTGTACTTAATTCACCTTTATTCAAGGTCACGTAAACATAAATACCCTGACCTTTAATATCATGCGGATAACCGACCACTGCGGCTTCTGCAACTTTAGGGTGCGCCACTAAAGCACTTTCAATTTCTGCAGTTCCCATGCGATGACCCGAGACATTTAATACGTCATCAACACGCCCCGTAATCCAGTAATAACCGTCCTCATCACGCCTTGCACCATCGCCACTGAAGTACATACCCGCATAAGTTGAAAAATACGTTTGCATAAATCGCTCATGATCACCATAAAGTGTGCGCGATTGACCCGGCCAACTATCTAACATAACAAGGTTTCCCTCCCCTGCTCCCTCAACGATATTACCTTCGCTATCAACCAAGGCTGGCTGCACCCCAAAAAATGGACGCGTCGCCGAACCCGGTTTTAATATCGTCGCGCCCGGTAGCGGAGTAATCATGATGCCGCCGGTTTCTGTCTGCCACCATGTATCGACAATCGGGCATTTTTCTTCACCAATTGTGCGGTAATACCACTCCCAAGCCTCGGGATTAATCGGCTCACCTACCGTGCCTAAGATTCGTAGCGAATGACGCTTGGTTTCTGTGACCGCCGCTTCACCTTCGGCCATAAGCGCTCGAATTGCTGTCGGTGCGGTATATAAAATGTTTACTCCGTGCTTATCTACAATTTGTGATACGCGGTTAATACTTGGGTAGTTAGGCAAGCCTTCACACATTAATGAAATAGCGCCATTCGCCAACGGCCCATAAACCAAATAGGTATGCCCAGTAATCCAGCCAACATCGGCAGTACACCAATAAACGTCACCTTCATGATAATCAAACACATATTCATGCGTTAACGATGCATACACTAAGTATCCCCCCGTGGTATGAACTACCCCTTTAGGCTTACCGGTTGAACCCGAGGTATACAGAATAAATAACGGATCTTCAGCACGCATTTCTGCTGGCTGACACTGAGTTGATTCTTTAGCGATGGCCTCGTGGTACCAGATATCGCGGGTTTTATGCCATGCGATATCCGCACCGGTGCGTTTCACCACAATGACTTTTTCAACCGTTTTGACACTAGGATGAGTCAATGCCTCATCAACGTTTGCTTTAAGCGGTACGGTTTTTCCACCACGAACCCCTTCGTCCGCGGTAATGACCACTTTAACGTTACTGTCATCAATTCGACCAGCTAATGCATCAGGAGAAAAACCACCAAAAACAACCGAATGAATGGCTCCAATTCGGGCACAAGCCAGCATAGCCATAACCGCCTGTGGAACCATAGGCATGTAGATACAGACCACATCCCCCTTACGAACCCCCTGGGTTTTTAAGGTGTTGGCAAACTGACATACCTCTGCATGCAACTCTTTATAGGTAATGTATCGATCATCACAAGGCTCATCACCTTCCCAAATAATTGCTGTCTGATCGCCACGCTTTTCTAAGTGTCTGTCTAGGCAATTCGCAGAAGCATTCAATGTGCCGTCTTTGTACCAGTTGATATCAACGTTATGCTCATCAAACGATACATCGCGAACTTGAGTAAAAGGCTGCATCCAATCGATGCGCTTCCCCTGCTCGGCCCAAAAACCTTCTGAGTCTTCAATTGAATGGCGATACAGAGATCCATATTGGTCATTATTGATCAAAGTGGTTGAACCAATACTGTCTTTAACTGGGTAGGTTTTAATCGCTGACATGAGTAATCCTAAAGTAAGGGATTTAATCCCGTTTTATTTTTGTATTTGTTATCAAGTAACTGTACAGCAACTGAATGTGCTAGAAAACCGTGAAGAATAGGATTTATTCATGAAAGTTTTTTGACGAGAATCGAGCTTAGAAGTACAAAAAAGTTACTTAAATTGTTATTTATTCAATATTTTACAATTCACTTACAAAAAGTCACACCTCATATTTTCTGAAAATTGTGACAAAAATTGTCGCTGATGGACACATAACTGATTGTTTATTTAGGTCTTTACTACCAAAAAACACAGAGTTCAGAATATTCCTAAAAAATACATACTTATTTTGTAAAACCTCATTAAATTTAAGCAATTACAGTCGATTATGAGACATAAGTCCCACATTTCAAAGATTTGACGTCAGCCTAACTCCTCAATACTATCTGACAAGCTTCAACTAGACAAATTGAGACATTAGTGACGAAAACTTATTTTAACTTCCGATATAAAGTTCAACTATGCATTATTTGCATCAGTAACTTTTGTCGCCAAAGTTATTTGAGTAAACACTTGATCGCTGGTTTTGTCGCTTTATTATTTACCAGCCAGGCTGCACTTTCTGAAAACGTCATTTTACGCCATAGCTTTGCGGGTAATATTTCTTTTGCACTAGCGGGCAATACCCTACGTAGTTCAAGTAATACTTGCGCACCAATCAGTGGCGGCGAATCTTCAAGCACGATCAACATTCCAATTGGCGCAACCATGAAAGCCGCTTATTTATATTGGTCTGGCTCTGGTTCGGTTGATTCTACGATCGTTTTTAATAACTCAACACTGACTGCCGACATTAGTCACGTTGAAGTTTTTCAGGGCCGTAATTATTTCAGTTCTAAAAAAGATGTAACAAACTTAATCTCTGTAAGCAGCACATCCCATAAAGCTTCTGGTGTTACCTTTAATGGCTCTGCCAGCTACTGCAATGTACAAAGCGCCTATGCTGGCTGGGCTTTAGCCGTTATTTATGAACATACTGGTGAACCGCTGAGGGTTATTAATGTATTTGATGGCTTTAAGAATTTTTGGGGCAGCGAGCTTGACTTGATTCCAGATAATTTTGTTATTGCTCAAAACCCAGCGGCTAAAGGTGGTAAACATGCACACATTACGTGGGAAGGTGATGCCAATAACTCACAACCACGAAGCAACTTTAACGAAACATTAAGATTTGAAAACAACAATTTAACCGGAACGAATAATCCAAACGGCAATCAATTCAATGGCTACTCAAATATTTCGGGTGGAAGAAATACAAGTGGCGTTGATATAGATGAGTATCAAATTGGTAGCTACCTAACCGCAGGGGATACCAGCGTACATACCACCTATTCTTCTGGGCAAGATGCTGTATTTTTAACCGCTGAACTGATCAGCGTGCCTAACGAACCAGTGGCTGACTTATCAATCCAGCAGACCGGGCCTAGCAGATTCATACGTGGCGAGAACAATACAGTCAATTTCACTGTTTATAATAACGGACCCAGTATCGCGACAAGCAGTACTGAAATTTCAATTCCATTACCGACAGGCCTCTCGCTAAACTCCTTTACGGGGAATCAATGGAGTTGTAATGAAATTTCTGCAAATGTTATTTGTAACTATACCAATGATATAGCCAATAACGCTTCGGCCAACTCACTTTCCATTTCGTTCTACTCTGATAATTCGACGAATAACAGCGTTAATATTACTGCGACCGTAACCGGTGTTGTATTTGATAATATCTTATCCAACAATACTCGCACTCAAACCTACTCGGTTATTTCAGCGGACCTTTCTACATCATCAAAATCTGTGACGGACCTCAACGGAGGTAATGTCCAAGCCGGTGAGAAAATCAGATATACAATTGATTTAATTGAAACTAACGGGGTTGCAAAATCTGGAATTTCTGTAGTTGACAACTTACCCAATAATATTTCTTCATTTGAGGTTATTAGCCTACCGAATGGAGCAAGTAATAATAGTCAGCAAGCCCCCGCGGGAAGTAATTCAACAGGATTAATCTCTATATCGAATATTTCAGTCGCGGCTAATGCTACAGAATCAATCGTAATTGATGCCATCATCCTCGCTTCGTCAACTGCAAATACCGCAATCGAGAATACAGCTACCATCAGTGCTCAGAATATGTCTGACATAACCATTAGCTCTCCTACAATTTATGTATCCAAACCCGCAAACCCAGCGACGGGTAATAAGCCACTTTATTTACGCCAATCCTCTAATTTAAGTAGAGTACAGCCAACCTCTAGCGCTTTTCATACATTGGCAGATTTAGCTGAGAGAACGTATATTATTACACCCGCTTTTCAGCAAGAGTTCATTTTTTCAGATTCTACCGTCAGTGCTTATTTATTCTTACAAAACGACTATAATCGTGATTCTTGGGGACATACTGTTACCGTTACTCTGTTACGTAACAACATAAGTATCGGCAGCGTAACTCGAACGATATCTGTTCCTTCTGTAGGTTTAAACGGTGATAATGTTGCCCTATTCGAATTCTCTATTCCCCTATCTGGCACCCCGACTCTTGATCCTAATGATACGTTATCTCTTAAAGTAGCTAATGATTCTCAGTATGGAGAAGATAGCTTACGCATATATTCCATTGACCCAAATGTAAATAACGCTGATAGCATTTCACCCTATAGTTTAGTGAGCCTTCCAGCTGCCACTGTTATTAATGTTGACAATATATCAATTCTTGATAACAACTCACAGGAAGTAAGTGAGGCTTCTCCTACAGAGACCATTATTATACAAGCTGAGATTAGTGATCCGTTTGGCGCATTCGACATAACGTCATCAAATATAACCATCACTAATTCCCAAGGCACAACGCTTGTGAACAAAGCAGACATGAGTTTTTTATCTGAGCCACATCCTGCTAAAAAAATATTTCAATTCAGTTTTAATTTGGCTGCAGATGCTGAGCTTGGAGACTGGAGTATTTCAGTGACCGCTCTTGAAGGTGTTGAAAATGACATCGAGCATACCAGTGAATCAACCTTCAAAATCGTACCTCAACTACCCAATATAACCTTAACCAAAAATGTAGATGTGTATTCGGACCCTATTCACGGTACCAATACTGCAACATCTTTCGCTAAGGCTATCCCAAATGCTGTTTTAACTTATACGATTTCGGCAAGTAATTCCGGCCCTGGGGCTGCTCAAATAAATAGCATCTGGATCGCCGACGCAATACCATTAAATATGTTTATGAATGTCTTAGATTTTGATGACGTCGCAGATACAGGGCCAATTAAAGTACTTCCAAGTGCATCGCCCAGCGGGCTCAACTATAACTTTGAAAGTTTAAGTAGTAACTCCGACGACCTAGAATTTTCAGCTAATAATGGCGCAAGTTTCACCTACAGCCCTACCCCTGATAGCGACGGTATCGATAAGAATATTACTCATTTTAGAATAAATCCAAAAGGAGTTTTTCAAGCACCTGCTGCTGGAGAAAGTCCTACTCAATTCACCATTAAATTCAGAGTACGGCTTCAATAGCGTTGCTCAATGACTGATAAAAGAACCAACAAAAGGTATTAAATATGAAAAACGTTCCATTCACTAAATTACTAGCTTCTACTGCTATTTTAGGGGCAACCTTATTTAGCACGAATGCATTGGCCATTGGTACTGAAGCCGGTACAGCCATCCAAAACACGGCAACGGTTAGCTTTACGCGAAACGGCAGCTCTGATAGCGAGCAAGCAAGTGTGAGCTTTAAAGTTGACGAGATCATTAACGTGAACGTTACTGCCGCCAATGCCAGTACTAACATCACTAACGGCGATCAAAATGCGGCTATTACCTATACAGTAACCAACACAGGTAACGGCCCAGAAGCGTTCAAACTGTTTGAATCGATCGGTGCAACTAACGATTTGCCGCTAACAGCCGGTGATTTAACAGTGTATTACATCGATACTGCGTCATCTGATGGTACATTTGATCCTAACAACATTAATGAAACTCTATACACTGGTACAGACATAAACATTTTAAGAGACGAATCCATCACGGTTTACATCGTTACCGATGTACCGAATGCTGCGACCTTAAATAGCCTAACAGACCTTGACCTTACCGTTGTGTCTCAAACTGAAGCTAATGGTATTAAAGCGGGCGAATCTGCTTTTGGTACTGTAATCCCTGGTGCGGGTGCTGATTCAACTAACGCTATTGTTGCTGTTGACCAAGGCCGTGATGATGCAACATCTGAATTGAAAGTAACGACCTTCGATCCAAGCCAATCTCTTGAAGTATTGATTAATAAAACAATCCTTGGTTCAAGCGCATTGATCAACGGTTCTGCAGCAGTTACAGATCAAAAAATTCCAGGTGCAATGGTTACTTACTTCATTAAAGTAACGGTTCAAAACGATACCGCAACCGCGCTTTCTATTAGCGATATCATTCCTGCCAACATGACATATGTTGCAGAAAGCCTACGTGTTCAATCAGCGGCTGGTAGCACGATTAATACACCAACTTACAAGGCGCCTGTGTTACCTGCACAGACTCCAGCGACTTACTCTAACTTTACCGCGCTAACCGATACGAACTCGGATGCCGATAATGCAGAGACCGTTCCTAACACAGGTACTGTTACATCGATCAATGTTGCACTGGGTGATTTAGCACCAGGGGAATACGCAATCTTGCTAGATGCAACTGTAAATAACTAATCGAATTTAATTTATGAATATCAACTTACCAAGAGGAAGCAGCATGATAAAAAACATCACACTCGCATTAAGCCTCGCACTGATGAGCTTCATCGTAAGTGCAGAAGTGACACTGACAAATACTGTGTTTGAAGTGGTTACCATTACCAATAAAGATGGTAGTCAGCAAGACCAGTGGCAGCAGCCGGATAAAATTTTACCGGGTGAACGTGTTGGTTACAAAGTTGAAGTGAGCAATAAAGGGACTGAGCCGGCTGCGGATATCGTAATCGCAAATCCTATTCCTGAACATACTGTGTATGTTCAGGGGTCAGCAAAAGGTTTAGAGACCCAAATAGAATTTTCTGTTGATAACGGAAAAACCTACGCACTGCCTGCTGAGCTTTTCATTGAAAAAGATGGCGAACGTGTGCAGGCAGAGGCCGCTGACTATAGCCAAGTTCGCTGGTCCTTAAACAAACCCTTGGCTGCAGGTGCTTCAACGACCGTGCAGTACATTGTTAAAATCAAATAACGTTTAATAAAATTTTAAGAAGGTAAAACTTATGAAATTGAAAACCCTAGCGTTAGCCGTAACGGCTACCGTAGCAAGCTTTTCAGCTGCGGCCGAGACCCCCTATGGTGATCTTATTACCAACACGGCAAATTTAAGCTACTCGGTTGCCGGTGGCACGAGTGTTGACGCAACACCAGCGACTGCAGAATTTAACGTAGACCGTTTGGTTAAATTTAACTTAACAGCAGCAAATGCTACGGCTGATGCACCTGTTGGTGAAGATACGACCATTGGTTTTACGCTTACCAATAACAGTAACGCCGCAATGGACTATTCACTACCTACCCTAGATAACGTTACTTATTTCATCGATGAGAACGGTGATGGTGTTTTAGACGCGGGTGAAACCACCCCTGTCCCAGCCACAATCTCACTTGCTCAAGATGATGGTGATGGCAACACGTCCACGCACGTATATAACTACATCGCTGTATTTACACCGCAGCAGGGTGTTGATGGTGAAACTATTGAAGTTCTGTTCTCGGCAACTGCCATTGAAAATGATGCAGCTCAGGGTACTGTTGGAAGCGCAGTTGTTCCAACACCTGCGACTACAGCATGGGATGCAGATGCTGTGCAAACTGTTGCCGAAACAAATGCTGCCGGTGAATTTATCACTACTCAACCTGAGCCAGTGACTTTCACCTATGTCGGTGCAAATATTGCCCTTGCGAAAGCAGTTGAGGTCGTTAGCGACCCTGTTAGCCTAAGTGGTAACGCTCCTGCTGGCTATACGCCTAAAGCAATCCCTGGTGCTGTTTTAAAATACACTCTAACAGTGACCAACTCTGGTGCTAAAGATGCAGACCTAACACTATCAGATGTTATGCCTAGTATTTTTTCCGAAAGCGATATTGATACAGCAAGCTACAAGCAATCTCTTAATGGTGCTGCTGCCACAGACATTTCAGCCAACGTGACAGCGGCTACAGATGCGGGAGTCGTAACCATTACCTTCCCATCAGTAACGGCGACTAAAAACGATGGTACTGATAATGGTACGGTTGTGACGTCTTTTGAAGTAACGCTGCCTTAATGTTGCCATTAAGTACGCTTCGCACTCACTCACTCCAGAGCTCTTGCTCTGGGGTGCGTGAGCGCTCTATTAATAATTCTCTACTTTCTAAAAATGAAAGCGAGCTCACACATAAGTGGTTTTATAATTTCACCATGCAACTCCTTATGTGTGCGTTTGTTTTATTGAGTTCTTTATTCTCACTCACCGCCTCTGCAGCAGAAACAGGCGATGTTCTAGACAGTGCCGCATCGGTTCACTACTTCTACAACGGCCTTGCTTATTCAAAGTCAGATAATGCACCTTTCGTTGTAGAATCTGCAGCCGACAGTGCCCCAGGCGCTCCAGGTACTTCTTCAGCCATTGATATTTGGGGCCCAGTATCAGCACCCAATTCAGACAAGAACTCGAACCTAACTCAATCTGAATGCCGTATTGGTAATGGCACCACAAGCACTACCCAGCTGACATACGCTAACGGCAGTCAACTTAATCTACCTGCTTCAATCCCTTCTCAGCAGAGTGATGTATTCAAAGCGGGCTCTCCGTTAATCGTTCGCGTCATTGACCTTGATGAAAATATTGATAATAACCAAATTGATACCGTTACGGTTACGATCAACTCAACCAATCCTGTAGAGAGCAAAGCGCTTGTTTTACATGAGACTACGAATGATAGTGGCGAGTTTATTGGTATCATCCAAACAACGGCAACCGAGTCTGCTTCGACTAATAGCTGTGATCTTGCATTAACACCTGAAAGCCAGGTTTCTATTAATTATCAAGATTCACAAGATGTTGAAGACTCACAAAGTAAAACCCTGAGCTTTGATCCTTATAGCCTTGTATTCAACGCATATACGGGCGAATTACTCGATGGCATTACCCTACGCATAATTGATAATAGCAACGGCCAGCCAGCCAATGTATTTGGTGATGACGGTATCAGTACTTTCCCTAGTACAATCATCTCAGGTGGACAAGCACAAGATAGCAGCGGTAAGACTTATAACTTCCCACAAGGTGGCTACCGCTTCCCTTATGTCGCAAATGGTGATTATCGTATTGAAATCGATACTTCTATTGCCTATGTTTTTCCGTCCAAAATTGATGACCAAGTTATACAAGCATTACCTTCGGCACCGTATCGTCTGAGTAACGCGTCACGTGGGCTTGCTGCCTCTAGCCAAAACTTTTTGTTAAATGTTGATATTCCTTTAGACCCTCAGTCAGACCGAATTCTATTGGATAAAAGCAGCACTCAAACAACCGCAGGGATTGGTGATTTTGTTCCTTTCACAATCAGCATGACCAATATTGAGTATGATATTTCTAATATCAAACTGATTGATACTTTGCCAATTGGCCTAAGCTATGTTGAAGGCTCTCTACGAGTTAATAAAGTAGCTTATAGCGATGTTTTAGTTAGCGATAATGGTCAACAGATTACGGTTAACTTTCCCTCATTACTTTCTCAAGAAGTTGTGAGCATCTCTTACATAAGCCAAGTTTCAGCAATGGCTAGCGGTAAAATGACCAACGTTGCTGAGATTTCTCACCCTGTTTTAAAATCCAATATCGCTACTGCCAGTATCGAATTTCGTGATGACTTAATGCGTGATAAAGCACAAGTGATTGGCCGAGTGATTTTGGATGACTGTGATGGCAACTTAGATGCTGAAGGTTTAGCCGGTATTCGTATCCTTATGGAAGACGGCCGCTATGTTGTTTCCGACCAAGAGGGTCAGTGGCACTTTGAAGGCATTAAGCCTGGTTCCCATGTTATTCAATTAGACGTTGCAACGTTGCCGCCTTACTTAGAATTGTCGACCTGTGATAATGAATTTTTCCATGCCGGCCAAAGCTATTCTCAGTTTATCGACGTGCAGCCAGGAACCCTTTGGCGCGCAGACTTTCACGTTCAGCCAAGAATGCCTGATAATGGCGATGTGAAGCAAACCCTCTTAAATGAATTGATGCCGCTTAGCGAAGAAGAACGCTTGGCTAGATACAAAACCCCTGTCGATAAAAAAATCATCTATACAGCCAACATTGGCGGTACAGGCGTTGCGTTGAATAACGTGATTGAAGAAATCCGTTTGCCCGCTGGCACGGAGTTAAAAGCAGGTAGTCTGACTTTAGATGGCGCGCCCTATCCTTATGACTACCGCAATAATAATATCTTTGTACACATTGGTGATAAGCCAAAAGAATGGTCGCATGAAATTAAGTTCACTGCTTTTATTAACACTAAAGCTAAAAAGGGAACCTTGGCGGCTCGTGCGATATTGCATTATGAAATTGGCCCACTATTAAAAGACAGCACACCTTTAGCAGAAACCCGAGTGAATTTATTCATTCCGCCTGCAAATGGGAATGCTGACCCGTTAAAAAATCCAAAGTTTGAATCCCTATCAAACATATTAACGGATCAAGATAAAAGCAACCTATCGGATGTAATTTTTGCACTTCGAGGTCTACAAGACCTAGAGATTGCAGTCACAGGCCACACCGATAATATTGGTATCGCTAAGCGTAATCGCCATATTTATGCCCTGTCTCTTATACACATCTCCGAGCCCACGAGACCTCTCTACA
>OJEO01000112.1_pt1 | contig 40620 bp, 49 predicted proteins | sample 1593621 | NCBI WGS metagenome assembly OJEO01 (sample SAMN05416875, study PRJEB24817) | seawater metagenome | isolation source: Sea water | place: Canada:Atlantic | collected 2013-11
AGATGTAGAGAGGTCTCGTGGGCTCGGAGATGTGTATAAGAGACAGATATAACATGAGTCCACAATTAGGATTAGATTGTTTGCAAGCCTATATAAAAAACCATTCAGTACGGGATGGGGTGCCCAAAGATTGGGCTTATTACAGAATCGCACAGATTTATAAAAATTTAGGCGATAAAAACGATGCGCTCAACTGGATAAACAAAGCACTTTCCAGTCGTTCCGATTTTGAAGAGGCCGAAGAGGAAAAGGAGCAAATCCTTTCTATGTAGGTTAAATTTTATTTTCATAATTCTGAATTCCCAATTCTAAATTCTTAACCCTATCTTTACAAAAAACTCGATATGCGCGTACATTTTATAGCCATTGGGGGTAGTGCTATGCACAATCTAGCTTTGGCACTCCACGAAAAAGGAGATCACGTAACTGGTAGTGATGATGAGGTTTTCGACCCTTCAAAAAGCAGGTTAGCAGCAAAAGGATTATTACCTCAAGAATTTGGGTGGTTTCCCGAAAAAATTACTTCAGAGCTAGATGCCGTTATTTTAGGGATGCATGCCAAAAAGGACAACCCAGAATTATTAAAAGCCGAAGAGTTAGGACTAAAAATATATTCTTACCCAGAGTTTTTATTCGAACAGTCCAAGCATAAAACCCGAGTAGTAATTGGGGGTTCTCACGGAAAAACAACGATTACTTCTATGATTTTGCACGTCATGCATTATCATAACAAAGAAGTAGATTACATGGTAGGTGCCCAATTGGAAGGGTTTGATACGATGGTTCATCTTACTGAAGAAAATGATTTTATTGTATTAGAAGGAGATGAATATTTATCTTCACCCATCGACCGAAGACCAAAATTTCATTTATACCAGCCAAATATTGCCTTATTAAGTGGAATCGCGTGGGACCACATCAATGTATTTCCAACGTATGAAAACTACGTAGAACAATTTGAAATATTCTTGAAACAAATTACCAATGGTGGAGCGATTATTTACAATGAAGAGGATGCTGAAGTAAAAAAAGTAGTAGAAGCTACCGAAAACCCAATAAAAAAATATCCCTATCAAACCCCAGAATATATGGTAGAGGATGGAGAAACATTATTAGAAACACCCGAAGGCCCCATGCCAATAGAGGTGTTTGGTAAGCATAACTTAAACAACCTTGAAGGTGCTCGGTGGATCTGCCAATTAATGGGTGTAGATGCCGATGGTTTTTATGAAGCCATTGCCACGTTTAAAGGAGCCAGTAAACGATTGGAAAAAATAGCTGAAACTAAAACAGCTGTTGCTTTTAAAGATTATGCGCACTCTCCTAGTAAAGTAAAAGCGACCACGCAGGCGGTAAAAAATCAATATCCAGATAAAAAATTGGTAGCTTGTTTAGAGTTACATACGTATAGTAGCTTGAACCCTGAGTTTTTATCGGAATACAAAGGTTCTTTAGATGCAGCCGATGCAGCCGTGGTATTTTATTCACCCCATGCAGTGATGATTAAACAGCTGGAAGAAATTAAGGCCGAACAGATAGAAGAGGCATTTCAACGGGAGGATTTAATGATTTTTACCAATCCGGCCGATTTTAAAACCTTTTTGTATTCTGAAGATTATGAAAATACTGCTTTGTTGTTGATGAGCAGCGGAAATTACGGCGGGTTGGATTTTGATGCCATAAAAGGGTATTTGAAATAAATTACTTACTATATATAGTTTTAATAAATCCGGAGATAGATGCTTCGGATTTTTTTATAAGTGCCTGCTTGGCATGTTCTTGATCCACCTCACTTTTATCTTGCGACAATTTAAATTTTCCTTCCCAATTTGTGATTTCAATCTCAAAGGTTTGAATATAATTTACAAACTGTTCCATTTTTGGATTGTCTTTGTGCAATATAAACTTGTGGTCTGGTTTTTCTAAAAACTCGGTCATAGTGATCATACTTTGCTTTGCAGCTTCAGGATTGTTTAGCAACTGAACGTTTCCGGTAATGTGGACGATAATATAATTCCAAGTAGGCAATTGGTTTTCTGAAGTATAAACCGAAGGCGAAATATAACAATCAGGGCCTTTAAAAACCACGGTAACCGATGCACCATTCTGTAACGTTTCCAATTGTGGATTGCTTTTATCAATATGTGCAACCAAACGACCCGTTTTATTATTATAGATAAAGGGTATATGTGTTAAGAATGGCTTGTTGTCTTTCACAGAAACTAACATACCAAGTGGATACTGTTTGATTACAGCAATCATTTTATCAATATCGTCAACTTGATGATGTGGGGGTGGGTACATTTTTAAATAATTAAAGTGTAATATTATTTGCTAAAACTACAAGTTTATTCGTTTGTTAAACACCAAACTGTTTTAAATGGTGGTTTAAATGTTTATACTGCATTTTTCCCCATTGTTCATTTGTAAATTTTCCAAAAATGGGATGCGGTGGCAAAGTTACACTTTCGTCTTTTTTATTAAATTCTTCAAGGAGTGAAATCAATTGTATTTTTTCCTTTTCAAAATCTTTGGTGTCGGTTACTATAAATTCTTTTGCAGTGGGCAAATTCTGTTTCCAAGGCTTATCGTTGTACAGCATTCCTTTAAATGATTTCATTAACAACCCCATAAAAAAATTCGGTTTTTTTACGGTGGTTTTTTGAAGCGCAACTTCAAGAGGTTTTTGACAATGATGCATCATTTGTGCCGCATTCATTTTCCCCCATTCAGGCGTTTTGTTTGGATCTACTTGAGCTATTCGTTTTTGAATTTGTGAATATGCTTCAGAAGAAAATAGAGATTTCATACCGTTTCTAGTTGGATTTTGAGACTTGAAATTTTCAGTTTAAAGATACATTATTATCTTTAAAGGTTTAAGCTATCTATTTGAGTAAAAAACCAACATCTTTTTCAATTAAAAATTGGAGTGAAGACGATCGCCCTCGTGAAAAATTACTTCAGAAAGGCAGAACAGCGTTAAGTGATGCGGAACTGATTGCGATTTTAATTAGTAGCGGTAGTCGTGAGGAAAGTGCCGTTTCGTTAAGCCAACGAATTTTAGCTTCAGCAGAAAACAATTTAAACCAATTGGGGAAGCTTACAATAAAGGATTTAATGCAGTTTAAAGGAATTGGCGAAGCAAAAGCAATAACGATTGCAGCAGCTTTAGAGTTGGGTAGAAGGCGAAGAGCAGGGGAAGCATTAAACCGAAAAAAAATAAGCTCTAGCCAATCAGTTTTTGAATTGATGCAACCTATATTGGGCGAGTTGCCACATGAAGAGTTTTGGATTGTTTATTTAAACAACTCTAACAAGGTGTTACAAACGTCACAACTAAGTAAAGGTGGAATTACGGGCACTTTGGTAGATGTACGTCTAGCTTTTAAAAATGCATTACAATTGGGTGCAGTGGCTATAATTTTGGCACATAATCATCCTTCTGGGACATTAAAACCGAGTCAGCCAGATATTAAACTCACACAAAAACTGAAAACAGCAGGGGAAAGTCTGGATATTAAAGTGCTGGACCACCTTATAATAACTGAAAAAGCGTATTTTAGCTTCGCTGACGAATCTATGATGTAACTGTCTATGCTATTAATTTACACTCAAAAACTTACTCCGAGAATAACATATATTTTTAAGCATGTCTGTACCCGTATTTTAGGGATGGATGTGACTTTTACATCGGTTATCGAAGAGTTGATTGCTCATAATGGACCCAAGCTTTCCTACGGAAAACAACCTATGGGAAATGAACTTTTTTTACAAAGCCAGGGTTTACTCACCGAGCAAGGAGTTGAGAGTATTGATATAAGTATAAAACCTTGGGAAGAAACTATTGGTTTTTTTCCGGTTTCAGAAAAAAGTGCGCTTCCATTCGATATATTTTCGGCAGGGTTTTATTTGTTGAGTCGATATGAAGAGTACTTACCCCATGTAAAAGATGAAAGAGGACGTTATCCGGTTTCTGAAAGTTTAGGGTACAAAGAAAAGTTTTTGCAACAACCGGTAGTTGATATCTGGGCCTATAAATTTAAAGAAATAGTACAGCGACAATTTCCAGATATTACTTTTCCAGATAAAAAGATGCAGGTGCATCCAGTTATTAAAGCTGTAGAGCCTTTTGCCTATCAACAGAAAGGTTTTTTTAGGTTATTTATTGGATATACGAGTGATTTTTTTAAATTCAAAATACTACAAATAACCCGTCGAACGCAAGTTATTTTGGGGGTTAGAAGAGATCCGCATAATACATTTAAATGGATTATAAACCGAGCAAAGCGAAGTAAAAATAATCTTTCCGTTTTCTTTTTATTGGGGGAAGCTGCAACTTTTAAAGAGAGTTTAAATACCCACCGGCAAAAATTTAAAATGCTTATAAAATATGTAAACGACTATAAGGAAGTAGGGTTGTTGTTTTCATTTAACTCATTAACACAACATACGTTATTGAAGAAAGAAAAAAAGCGGCTTGAAGAAATTATCAACCGAAGTTTGTCAAGCATTATGGGTTCGCATTACTTAGTAAACCTTCCTGACTTTTATAGGGATTTAGTGGAGTTAGAAATTAAGAAAGATTTTACCATGATCTATAAAAACGAAGTTGGTTTCAGGGCAGGCACGTGTACTCCTTTTCTTTTTTACGATTTAGATTACGAAATAAAAACACCATTGATTATCCACCCATTGGCAATGGCTTCCACCGCTTTTGCCGATAAAAGTGAAATGGAAATTAAAAAAGCCATCGAAGCTGTTATGTATTCTGTGCATAAAGTAAATGGTACATTTTCAATGATTTTTAGTAACACAGACTTTTCTCCGGAAAAAAATAAATTTTGGAAAAAAATCTTCTCAGAAAAAATGTTTCAGAATGACTAAACTTACCGATGTCTTTTTCGATTTAGACCACACCCTTTGGGATTTTGATAAAAACTCCTCTCTTGCTTTTAAACGGGTGTTTAAAAATCATAAAATAGCAATTGATGTTGCACTTTTTTTGAAAGAATATGAACCCATCAATTTCGAATATTGGAAACTTTTTAGAGAAGATAAAGTAACCAAGCAACAATTGCGAAGAGGTAGGTTAATTGATGCGTTTAAGGCTTTTAATATAACTTACCCTGTTCTTGAAATTGATGCTTTGGCAAAATCCTATATCGATGAATTACCCGTTGACAACCACTTGTTTGATGGTGCGACAGATGTATTAGAGTATTTGTCAAAAAAATACTCCCTTCATATAATAACCAATGGGTTTCATGAAGTACAGCACCTCAAGTTAAAAAAGAGTGGGATTTATAATTACTTTAAAACCGTTACTACTTCTGAGGAAGTAGGGGTGAAGAAACCCAATCCTGTTATTTTTAAAAAAGCATTACAAAAAGCATCGGCAAGTCCTGAAAGTAGTCTTATGATTGGCGATTCATTTGAAGCTGATATACTAGGGGCAAAGGCAATAAAAATGCAAACCTTGTATTATAATTATAGAAAGACGAAACCTGTTGACAATCAACTTTTTGTTGACAATCTTTTTGAAATTAAAAAGCTTATTTAGTGAAATATTTGATTTTTAAGTCCGTTATTACTAAAACACCCCAAAAATGAAAACAAACCTATCAGTGCCATTATTGGTGATTTTGGTGTCTATACTTTTAACCGCTTGTGTAAAAGATACTGATTTTGATGAAGCAGATAATATTGCACTTACGCCAGTAGTTGAATTAGACTTAATCTACTTTATCCTTACAGCAAATGATTTTTTCGACGCTGACACTTCAAACCCCAGATTGACGGTAAGTGATACAACTGAACTTCCTTTTTTAGAAGAAAGTTTCGCTCAAGAGAATTTAAAAAGAGCAGACTTTTTTTTCAAATTTACAAATAGTATTCCTAGAAATTTTGATATTAATTTTCAATTTTTAAATCCTGATAATACAGAAACCTACAGTACACAGACAAGCGTAAGTCAAGGGACACCACAGAATCCAGTGCCTACAGATTTTTCAGAAATTGTAGAAGGAGAAGACCTTACTGAATTAACAAAAGCATCAAAAGTAGTGGTTACGGTAACGATCGAGTCCTCTAATGAAAACTTGGAAGGAGAACTAAACTTAAAATCTAAAACCACTTATTACTTAGAGCTATAATATGAAAAATATTTTATTGTGTTTTATTGCTCTTTGGGTAGGCGATTTATTTTCACAAAATAAAGAAGTCCTGTATGGTTTAGAAGAAGTGCCTCAAAATCTATTACTGAACCCTGGGAGCAAAGTGCCACAGAAGTTTCATTTCGGAATTCCGTTTTTATCTCAAATTCATATAAATGGTGGGGCATCGGGTGTTTCGGTATATGATATATTTCAGGAATCCAGTACCGATATTAATAGTCGTATACGTGACAAGATTTTTGAAATGGATGCTAAGGATTTTTTCACCATTAACGAGCAACTTCATATTATAGATTTTGGGTGGCTTGCTAAAAATGAAATATACTTTTCGGGAGGGATATATCAAGAGCTTGATTTTATTAGCTATTTCCCTAAAGATTTAGCAATTCTCGCTTGGGAGGGAAACCAGCAGTATTTAGGGTATGATTTTGATTTGGGTGAAGTAAGCACCACAGGTGAACTGTTAACCGTGTTTCATTTTGGTGCAAATAAAAAACTAAATGAGAACCTTACGGTTGGAGTACGAGGTAAGATTTACTCTAGTGCATTGCAATTTCAAAGTAAAAACAACACGGGAACCTTTACAACGCGTGAGACTACAGACGGAATTAATATCTATGAACACGAATTACGAGATATTGATGTTTCGGTACAAACATCTGGGTATACTTCTTTACGAGATGCCGATGGAAGCTCTGAAGTAATAAGTGAAATAGTGGGTCGTTCGCTTTTTGGAGGAAATTTAGGAATAGGAATCGACCTTGGAGCTACCTATGATATTGGAAGAAACTGGACTGTTAGTGGAAGTTTACTTGATTTAGGGGCTGTTTTTCATACCAACGCTGTCGAAAATTATGAGTCTAAAGGAAACTACACAGTCAATGGTATTGAACTGATTTTTCCTCCAATAGAAGGTGGAGAACCAACGATACCATACTTTTCTAATATAGAAGACGAATTTGAAAGAGAAGTTGGTATTGACACGCTTAATACGAGTTATACGCAGTTGCGTCCCTTAAAAGTTAATGGAGCTATAAAATATCGTTTTGGTAGAAGGGTAGGAGCCGGTGACGATTGTGACTGTTATAATATGGGTGGAGCTATAGAGACCAATCAATCTGTTGGAGTGCAGGTGTTCAGTGTTTTTAGGCCAAAGGGACCACAATTGGCCGGAACCTTATTTTATTACCGCCGTTTGTGGCAATTTCTATCAACAAAAGCAACTTATACAATTGATCCTTATTCTAAATCAAATGTAGGATTAGGGCTCGTTGCCGATATTGGTAAATTTAATTTCTATATAGCCGCTAACAACCTCTTACGGTATGGAAATATCGCTAAGGCGAAAAGCGTATCTTTACAACTCGGCTTCAACATAAAAATTAACGAACAATGATAAAATATCTTATTCTACCTTTTTTCTTTTTGCTTTGTATACCTTCAGTTGCACAAAAAACGATAAGTGATTATAGCTATGTAATAGTTCCGGATCAGTTTGAATTTTTAGAAGGAAAAGATAAATATCAACTCAATTCACTTACCAAATATTTATTTAATAAGTACGGATTTAACGCTTACTTAAGTTCGGAAACTTTAAATGCCAAACGGTGTGATGGTCTGTATGCTGATTTAAAAGAGAGCAATTCTTTTTTAAGAACCAAGTTGATGGTACTGCTTAAAGACTGTAATGGAAATATTGTGTTTACAGGCAAAGCGGGAGAAAGTAAGTATAAAGATTATAGAAAAGCCTATCAAGATGCCACAAGAAAAGCGTTTGCAGATGTTCGTTTATTAGGGGTTAATCAAAAAGAGGTTGTGTTAAAAGAAAAACAATCCCTTGCAGAAACGAATATAGCTGAAACCTCTAACACGCAAAAAGAAGTAGTTAATACCAACACGGCTGTTAAAGAAGAAGGTAGTACTAAAACTGAAAGAAAATCAATTAAAAACGTTGCTGTAAGCAATCTGCCAAAAGCGAAGTTTTTAAATTATTCTAAAAATGAAGCTTCTTTTTTACTCCGTAAGACCGATAAAGGATATTCTTTATATGAAGAATCTACTGAAGCAGAAAACGGATTGGCTTTAATGGGCACTATAGTAGTAGCCAATTCCGAAGTGAAATTTAATAGCACCAAAGGCGAAGTATATGATGTCTATTTTGACGAAAACCAAAATTTATCCCTTTTTAAGGGAGAAACAGTGGAGTTGTATAAACTAATGCGTTAAAATTTGTACTTATCTTTCCAGAGACTTTTTAGGTAGTTTTTCAAATTGTTTTCACGAGAATTATTCCCGGGCTTGTATAGGGTTGTTCCTTTAATTTCTTCAGGAAGAAATTCGTGTGGTGTAAAATTACCTTCATAGCTATGAGCGTACTGATAATCTTTACCGTAGCCTAATTCTTTCATCAGTTTTGTTGGAGCGTTCCTAATAGATAACGGTATAGATAGATCTCCTGTTTGTTTAACCAACTGCTGGGCTTTGTTAATAGCTTCATAAGATGCGTTACTTTTAGCCGAAGTAGCTAAATAAATGGTACACTGGCTTAAAATAATACGTGCCTCTGGGTATCCTATGGTATTTACTGCTTGAAAAGTATTATTAGCCATAACTAAGGCGGTTGGATTGGCTAGACCAATATCTTCAGAAGCTAAAATCACCAGTCGTCTGGCAATAAACTTGATGTCTTCACCGCCTTCGATCATCCGCGCTAGATAATAAACCGCTGCATTAGGATCACTTCCTCGAATAGATTTGATAAAAGCTGAAATAATATCGTAATGCTGTTCGCCAGTCTTATCATATAAAACAGTGCTTTTCTGAACTTTTTGTTGAACCATTTTATTGGTAAGCGTTATTTCGTCTGTGTTTTCAGAAAGAACAACAAGTTCAAGCATATTAAGAAGTTTACGGCCATCACCTCCCGAAAGTCTTAAAAGAGCTTCTGTTTCTTTTAATTCTATCTTTTTTTGTTGTAAAACTTCATCCTTTTCAATAGCACGTTTTAAGAGGGCTTCTAAATCTTCTTTGCTAAAAGGCTTTAAAATATACACTTGACAGCGTGACAATAGGGCAGGGATGACTTCAAAACTTGGGTTTTCGGTCGTAGCTCCAATTAAAGTAACCCAGCCTTTTTCAACGGCACCCAATAAGGAGTCTTGCTGTGATTTACTAAATCTATGAATTTCATCTATAAAAAGAATTGGATTTTTGGCGGTAAACAAACCGTCACTCTTTTTTGCTTTATTAATTACTTCCCGAACAGCTGCAACACCACTGTCAACAGCACTGAGTGTGTAAAAAGGCCTGTTAGATTGATTGGCTATAATTGAAGCTAGTGTTGTTTTTCCAATTCCAGGAGGTCCCCAAAGTATTAAAGAAGATAAAACCCCAGAGGATAATTGCGTGGTTAAGGCACCATTTGGTCCTACCAAATGTTGCTGGCTTATATAATCTTGAAGCGTTTTAGGGCGAATTCGTTCAGCTAGGGGTGTATTCATATCTGCAAAATTACAATTTTATATATCGCATCGCACTGACAAATTATCATTAATTTAGCCTTAGGATTACTTTTTGTTATGTATAAATTATGTCTAAAAAAAGCGGCCTTTCATTTTATCCAGGAGTGATTTATGCACCCTTACTTTTTGTATTTAGTCTTTGGGTAGTTTATTGGGCAGAAATACGTTTTGGATGGCGTTTTACAACTTACGGAATTTACCCACAGAAGGTAGAAGGTTTACGAGGAGTGCTTTTTGGGCCTTTTATACATAGTGGTTTACAACATCTTTTTAATAATTCTATTCCTCTTTTTGTACTGAGCGCAGCACTTTTTTATTTCTACAGAGATATAAAATGGAAGGTGTTACTGGGCGGTTTACTATTAACAGGTATAATAACTTGGGCCATTGGAAGACCTTCCTATCATATTGGAGCGAGTGGCATTGTATATTTACTCGCTTCTTTTTTATTTTTTAAAGGTATTTTTTCTAAACAATACCAATTAACCGCCCTGTCGTTAGTGGTTGTTTTCCTTTATGGAAGTTTATTGTGGTATGTATTTCCTATTGATGAAAAAATTTCGTGGGAGGGACATTTATCTGGCTTTTTAGTGGGGTTGGTCTTTGCAATCTTTTTTAAAGAAAACCATATTCCTGAAAAAAAATACGAATGGCAACGGGAAGACTATAATCCTGAAGATGACGAATTTCTGAAGCATTTTGATGAAGATGGAAATTTTATTGAAACAAGAAATGAAATTGAAGCTGAAATCGAAATTGAAACGGAAGCTGAAGCTGAGCTGGACCCTGAAACTGAAGCCGAAATTGAAAAAAAATTAACTAAAATAAACTACTATTTTAGAGAAAACAGAAACGACGATACTAGCAACTAAAGAGTGTTTGTGAACTGCGTTTTTTTAGGTGTATAGGTCACAACTATCGTTTGTACTAAAATATTGTTTTATACAATCATTCATTACTAGTACCGCGCATTACCCTCTTCTAGATTATGTTTATGACGCATTTTACCGGTTATTAGAAAAAACTATAGTGTTTATTAGCCCACAATGGTTTAATTAGTTCGTTGGCGCACCACTTCATATAAAAATGCACCACACGCAACCGAAACATTTAAGGAGTTAATTTCACCAAGCAACGGCAATGCTGCTTGATCATCCACTAATTTAAGGACGGAATGCGAAATACCTTTCCCTTCAGACCCCATTATGATTGCTACGGGCTCATTAAAAGAAGCACTATAGATGGTTTTATCGGCTTTTTCAGTGGCAGCTACTGTTTTTATTCCAGACCCTTGAAGATAAAAAATAGCATCTTTTATATGATCTACCTTACAAATGGGCATCTTAAAAATGGCGCCAGCAGAAGTTTTTACGGTATCACCAGAGACAGGAGCACCTCCTTTTTTCTGAATAATAATAGCATCTACACCCGTGCACTCGGCAGTACGAATGATAGCACCAAAATTACGGACATCGCTTATTTGATCGAGTACTAAAAATAAAGGTGCTTTTTGCTTTTCTAATGCTGTTTCTACAACGGCTTCAAGACTCACAAATGAAATAGGGGAGGTTATCGCCACTACACCCTGGTGATTTCCATTTGTTAATCTGTTTAGTTTTTCTACAGGAACATGATTTACTGTAACATGTTTATTTTCAAGCGCTGAAATTATAGTTGCTAGCTTGTCATTTTCAGAATCTTTCTGAATATAGACCTTATCAATTTCGGTGTCAGATTTTATAGCTTCTAATACCGGATATATACCAAATATGTTATCTTTTTTGCTCATAGCTACAAAAGTAAATATCGCTGCTTTAAAACTAGGTTTAAAACAGCGATATTATTTAAAAATAATTGATTAATTATTGATCTAAAGGCCATTCATAAAAATAGGCATGCCTTTCAAAAACTAAAAAATCTTCAAAATTATCCGGGTTTTCTACAATGTGATTATCTCCATCAATGCTTCTTCCACCAAAATAGACGCTTCCAGTTTGTACGTCTGAAACAGGAACATTTAAAGCTGCGGCAATATCATTTTTTGTAAATACAAGCTCTGTAGGAAATTCTGTTATTGTAGTTAAAACAACTCCGTCTTTTGGAGGGCTCACGCTATCATCAAAGCCTACAATAATATCGTGGGAAACGATATTAGGATCTTGAGAATCATATGCTATTCTCACTTGGTTTCCATTATTTTCTGCTGTTAATTCAAAACTCCAAAAATTATTTCCGTTTATACTGTCTAAATCCTCATTCCTATCTTGAATGGATACATACGGATAATTGTTTGAATCGTTAAATATCTCTTGCCCTAAATAACCCTCATCATCTCCACAACTCTGGAGGGATAGTGCTACAAAAGCAATTGCAACTATTTGTACTATGTATTTTTTCATATTATATGTATTAAAAGTCTAAGTTAAAATTAGTCCCTTCAGCCCACCATACTTTTTCAGCAACGGTAGCACGTTGTACAGCATCTGGGTTGTTATTAAAGTTAACATAGTTTGAAGGATATAACATACTATTTGTAAATGTCCCAGGGTTACTTGAAATAGATGGTGCCAAGTCTGCTGGGAAACCGGTGCGTCTAAAATTATTGTAGATTTCTACACCATTTCCCCATAAGGATTTATAATATTCTGTAATAATAACATTTAATTTATTCCCAGTGCTTGTTGCGGTATCATACCGCTGTAACGCTGCATTTATGTAAGCTTGAATATCTGCAGAGGATGGTTCTTCAGCATCTGATGGGATAGAAGAAGACTGAAAATTAGTTACTTTATCCATAGACGCTTGAATGCCATTTTCGAGTGCTACTCTTGCCGCGGCTGCATTCCCATTAACTGTAAGCTGTGCTTCGGCTACTAAAAATTGTGTAAATGAATTGGTCATTATGATGGATGCTCCTGCTCCCATTGCTCCATCACTAGCACTGGTTGGACCAGTAGAGCCATCATTGTACATTCCTCCTACAGGGTAAAGACCGTGTACGGTAATCTGATTAAAATCTGAAGCTACCGGTGGACCACTATCTCCGTGTTCACGCCCGAATATTTCTCCGTTTTGTAAATAAAAATAATAGTTAAAGCGTGGATCATCTTGCATTCTTCTAATCCAAGGAGCAGACATATAAATACCAGCCGTGCCATCATATTGAAATCCAAAGGTGGGATGTCTACTGTCGTTCGGTTCAGGTGATGCTGAATAGTTAAATTGAAAATCTCCAGAATTTGAAGATATATAGCTACCTGCATTAATTAGTGCATTAATCTTAGCAGATGCATTTCCATCGTTTAGTCTTCCCGTTACAGCTATTTTTAACAGTAATGAATTTGCTAAACTCCTCCAATCATCCATATCACCACCATAATAAAGATCGTTAGGGAGTGGTACACTTCCTCCTTGGTCTATTAACGAGATAGAATTTTGTAAAAGATCTTCTGCCATTGTATAAATTACACGGTCATCATCTCTAGCCGGGTTGAAATTGCCGCTACCTTGAAGTGCCTCGGTATATGGTATATCACCAAAAGTATCTGCTAGTGTTACTATTATATAGGCTTCCATAATTTGTACAGCAGCAACAATATTATTTCCGTTAGCATCTCCTTCAATTGATAATGCTTGATCTTTTGTTGCAACAGCATCTATTAAAAAATCAGAATATGCTGAAGTCCATACCGCGTCAAAATCACCAGCTTGGTATTGGCTGGCATAAACAGGCGATGTACCCATTTGTTCTTGTCTGGTTACTTGTGCTCCAAAAAACTGTACGGTTTCAAAAAAGTCTGCTAATTCTATCTGGTTCGCATTAAAAAGAAATTCAATAGAAGCTTCTTCGGGACCTAGATTACTTGGATCGTCAATCAATTCAGTATCTAATGTTTCACAAGATAGAAGCATTAACATCATGAATGATAATAAATAGTGAACCGGTTTTATATATATGTTTTTCATGTTTCTATTTTTTTATTTTAAAATGAGGCTTTTACACTAAAACCATAACGTCTTGAGGTTGGGCTTATCCCATCTTCAATACCAGCACCATTGCTGTTTACATCGGTTGCAATTGCGTTGGTGTCTAAGTTGATACCATCTGGTACATTTATAGCATTATAGTATAAATTTTCTCCCGTTAATGTGATGGACAGTGAACCAAATGGAGTTTTTTCTAATGATTTAGGTGTAAAGGAATAGCTTAATGCAAGTTCCTGTAAGCGAATAGTAGTACCATCAAATATTCCTATTTCGTCCCCTCCATTGTTATAGATGTTAAAGTAAGCATCTCCAGAGCTAATAACTACATCATTTGTTTCGCCAGTATCTTGTAAAACACCAGGTAGTACAAATCCAACATTGTTTATGCCGTCTGTGTCAGAAGTTAAACCTCTTCCTAATAAATCTCTTGTTGTTCCTGAGTAAATATCTCCCCCTTTGCGATATTGAATGTTTCCTGTAAGAGAAAAGTTCTTATACCGTAAAGCAGTAAACATAGATGCAATCCAATCTGGATTTGGATCACCTATTATTTCAATATCTTCAGCAATTATATAATCTCTACCATCTAAAAGATATTCTCCATCATCATTTGTGGCAATAACACTACCTAAAATTACATTGACAGGTTCCCCTTTTACAAGGTAATTTCCTACGGTTCCGGTTGGGGTACCTATTACAGCTACTGCAAATCTATCTTCTTCTAATTCTGTTACTTCAGATTCGTTAGCTGTAAAATTACCACCAATATCGAATGAAAAGTCATCACTTTGTAATAGGGTAATGTTCATTTCCACTTCAACCCCGTTTACCTCAAACTCATTAACATTTTGAGGTGAATCTGTAAATCCTGTAGAAGGATCTAATTGCCTAGAAAATATTAAATCACTGGTAACACGTTTAAAATAACTAGCATCTAATGAGATTCTGTTTTTCCAGAATTTCGATTCTATACCAAATTCATATTCTTCAATTAATGCAGGTTTAATAGCTCTATTGGCTAATATATCATCAGTTGTATTTACTGTTATAGTTTCGCCATTTGCATTCACAAAAGCATTATCTGTTGTTACTGTTTGAAATGTAGGATAGGGGTTAAACAATCCAAAAAGACTGCTTCCAGGAACATTAAAGTCTGCTGAACTACCGTAATTAGCACGAATTTTAAAGTAATTTAAAGCATCACCTTTAAGTCCTTCAATTACTTCAGTAGGAATAACAGAAATCCCTACACCTGGATAAAATTGAGAATTGTCAATAAAGCTAGAGGTCCAGTCGTTCCTTGCACTACCAGATAAATACAGCCATTTGTTATAATCTAAAGTTACTTGACCAAGAATACCAGGTCTGTTTTGAACATACCTGCCAGAAGCTGCATCTCTTTCGCTAAAAAATTGATGCTCTAAGTTGTTGTAAACCGTTTGGTTGCTACTTTGTGTAATCTCGTAATATTCTTGGGTTCTTGTAATATCTGCCCCAACGTTTGCAGATAAGCCGAATTTTTCATCTACAAAGCGTTTATCAATATTCAGTAAAAAAGAATGATTGGTTAATTGTTGTCTTCGGGTGTTAGTGGTTAACTGTCCTAGATCACCTCCTACATTTCCTTTGTTTTCATAAACCCTTCTTTGTTCTACAGCGATATCAAGTCCGTAACGGTATGAAGCTGATAACCAATCGGTAAGTGGGTATGAAGCGCTAATTTGCCCATATACTCTTGTAACATCTTCTTCAACACCAGTGTTTTTCACTACCCAATACGGGTTTGAAACAGTGTTTTGAAATGAAATTTCTTGCCCTGAAACAGGGTCTTCAAAAGGGAATCCAGCTAAATCGATACTTCTTGGTAATTGATTTAGTGCGTCAAAAATATCACCTGTAAACGGTGATGTAAAGTCAGTACCAGAATAATTTAAGGTTGATGAAACGGTTAACTTGTTTGTAAGTTTAGCATTACCTCCTAATGAAATGGTATGTCTTCTTAGTTTATTACCTGGTAAAAACCCTTCATCTTCTAAATTACCAATGAAAAGGTTATAAGAAGCTTTTTCGTTTCCGCCATTAATATTTGCGTTTAGGTTTGAAACAACACCGGTCCTAAAAAAGTTTTCTTGAGATTTATAATTTTTATAATCTACTTTACTTCCTACTTGTTCAGGAAAAGCATTTTGAAAAACTGTACTGTTTAATCCGTAGGGATGTGGAACTTGACCATTTGGGTCAACGTTTCCATAATCAGTTCGACCAAATGTAGCTCCCCAGTTTCCAAAGAAATTATAAAAAGCATCATAATATCCTTGTCCTCTTTGGTCTGTATAATCAGGAAGAGAGGCTATTTCGTTTACAAACGTGGAAGCTGTTACACTAACTTCGGTTTTTCTTTTTACAAAGTCAGCAGTTTGTCCAGCTTTGGTTGTTATTACAATAACACCGTTTTTACCATCTGCTCCATATAAAGCAGTAGCACTTAACCCTTTTAATACATTTACACTAGAAATATTATTTGGATCTAAATCTAATGAACGGCTAGTTCCTGAAAATCCAGTACCGTTGGTGTTTGAGTTAAATCGAACGCCGTCTACCACATATAGCGGTTGATTATTCCCTGTAGAAGTTAAACCGCGAATAGTAACACTGGAACCAGTTCCTGAAAGACCACTTGCATTTATGATATTTACGCCCGCTGCTTTTCCACGAAGTATTTTTGTGATATCTCCTGTAGCTCTTTGCTCGATATCTTCAGATTTTAGTGCTGTCACGGCATATCCTAATGCCTTTTTCTCTTTTTTTATCCCCAAAGCGGTAACGACAACTTCATCAAGTGCTGCAGCATCTTCTTCCAAAGTTATATTTAACGTGTTTGTGGATGCTTGAACGGGAATTTCTTGTGTTTTAAAACCTACAAAACTAAACACAAGTGTTTGACCTACACTTGCGTCTATTGTGTATTTTCCATCGAAATCGGACTGGGTCCCTTTTGTTGTGTTTTGTACTAATATATTTACACCTGGTAGAGGAAGTCCATTATTGTCTATTACAGTTCCAGAAATACTCTTTTCCTGCGCTAAAACAATTTGCGAGACCAATAGTAAAAAAACACCAAAAATCCTGAGTAGTTTTGTTTTCATAAAATGCCTTTAATTTGTTAAATATATTATAAAAGTTATAATAAAAAGTTAATATACAAATAAAATAATTTTTTTTTAATAAAACGAGATACAATTTTTGTAATAGGCGGTGTTGCTCTCTACAATTGTTCGTTGTTCATTTTAGAGGTAAATTTTTGGCATAAAAAAAGGCTGCTTTTTAAAGCAGCCTTTTTTATAAATATTTATTAAATACTAATATTAGTATCCAGGGTTTTGTTGAATAACACTATTGGCATCCAATTCAACCAATGGAATTGGTATACTAAATAAATTGCTTGTTACAGCTGGAGGGTTACATGAACTGTTGATATCACAATCGTTAGGATCACGGTCGATTCCTCTTCCACCTCTTTGACCTAGACGTTTTAAATCTTTATATCTATGACCTTCATAAACCAATTCAATTCTTCTTTCGTCTAATATGTCACCAAAAGCTTGTTGTTGGTTTGCGTAGCTAGGCAATGGTTGAGAGCTTCCAAAACGTGCATCTCTTAATTGCTTAATTAATCCGGCTGCACCATTTAAGTTACCAGCATCTGCCAAGGCTTCGGCTTTAATAAGAAGCATTTCTGAAGATCTGAATACTTTCAGGTCATTCATTAAAGGCTGTCCGTCCTTACCTGGGTACTTTTGTATAACCAATATATCTAATTCATCATTATTATTTTGCATGTAGTTAGGGTCAATAACCGAACCTGGAGCTACGTTTACATCATAACGAATATCAGCAGGGTCTAATTCATTAAATACTGCACGGCCCATTTCAAAATAAGGACTTCCATTTATCGTAGCATTAACGAAAGCGAAATTGGCTCCAGCCCAGCCACCAGCAAAGGCACTACCTGTAGCTCCTTGTCCATCATATGGATCACCGATTTGTCTTGATAACTTAAAGATAATTTCTGTGTTGTCTTCATCAAGAAACATGTCTTGGTACTGGGTTCTGTTTGCAATAGGGTATCTGTTCAATAGTTGAGTTGCAAACGTATTAGCAGCAGGGTAATTTCCTCTATATGCAGCCATTCTAGCTCTTATAGCCGTTACAAAATCTTTACTTGCAAAGATTGGATTAGATTGTTGCGATAACAAATTGTTAGCTAGATCTAAATCACTATTTATTAAGCCGTAAATTTCAGCATTGGTGTTTCTAGGTAACTCATCAACAACACTCGGTACATAATCCAATAGAATAGTAGCTAATGCACTGTCGTTTTCATAATTAGTGGATAAGTATGATAAAAGTTGAAAATGTTCAAAAGCTCTTAATGCATACAGCTCTCCTAATATTTCATTATAACGAGCTCCTTCCCCTTCTGCTGGAGAAATACTTTCAGCAGCAGCCAAAACTCTGTTTATTGAGTTTATTGCAGCTAAGTTTCTTGTCCACCATACTGTTGGAAAGTCACTACCTGGGTTTAATACATAACGATAGGTTCCATCAGAGACACCTTGTCCTCCATTACCTGTACCTATTGCAACTTCATCAGTAAAGACAGCATTAAACTGTATTTCAGGCGTTACATCAATGTTATTGTAAGCTCCTAATAAACCGAGTTCAAGGTCGGCTACTGTACTAAAAGCTTGGTCAGCTCCCAGTATTCCTGGTTGCTCAATCTCTATAGCATCATTACAACTACCGAGGGCAGCCGCAATAAATGCTAAAAGGAATATATTTTTTAATGTTTTCATTTTTCTTGAATTAAATTATTTTACTTTTTCTTATTTTTTTAGAATTGTAGTTCAGCACCTACAGAAATTGTACGTGGTGTTGGATAAATTCTAGAGGTATTGTCTTGTGCTTCTGCATCAAAACCTCTCCATTCACTTGCGGTAAACAAGTTTTCGCCATTAGCATATATTTTAACATTACTAAAAAACGTTTGTTCTAAATACTTTGCTGGTACAGAATAACCAATCTGTGCAAAACGTAATCTTAGGTAGTCAGCACTCGTTAAATATCGGTCTGAATCTCCAGAAAGTGATCTGTTGTCAGCATCTAATCTTGGAATGTCTGTATCTGTGTTATTTGGAGTCCAAGCTCTAAATAAGTCTTCAGACAAGTTAAAGTTACCTAAGTTATCTGGATCTTGGAAACCAGACAAATCGCCATCAAATCTATCAACACCAATTACATAGTTAAATTGTGTTGAAAGGAAGAAACCTTTATAAGATGCATTGAATCCAAAACTACCTTCATAGTCAGGAATGATATTCTTATCTGTCCAAACTCTGTCAGTATCCACATTTGGTTCTTCAGTTTCATTGCCATCGGCATCTAAAAATAATAAATTACCGTTTTCAGGATTTACTCCAGCATAACGAACTTCAAAGTACTCAAATAGTTTACCTCCAACTCGTCCTGTACCAATAACTTCATCAGTTCCATCACCAAGGCTAACAATCTCATTCTTGTTGTAGTTTCCAACAAAAGTAAGGTCTAAGTTAAATCCATTGTTTTTTAAAGAACGAACCAAAGTATATGCAAGGTTAACATCAACACCTGTATTTTTCAATTCTCCAGAATTTACATTTAATAAGGTTGTAGCATTAACAGCAGAAATTGGTTGTTCAATATATAAGTCAGTTGTAGTTTTTTCATAAACATCAAAAGAACCACGTAACCTTTTGTTAAACACTTCAAAATCTATACCAATGTTAGCTGTACTAACAGTTTCCCATTTAAGGTCATCATTTCCTATTACAGATAAACTTAATGAGTTTGCACCTTGATATCCAGGGTTTGTTGCAAATAGAGAGTTTGTTAAAGTAAGACCTCCGAAGACACCTCCACCTGTAACGTCTTGGTTACCGTTGGTTCCGTAAGAAGCTCTTAATTTTAAGAGATCAAAAGGTGAGTCTTCCATAAATGATTCATTTCCAATGTTCCATCGACCAGAAACAGAATAGAAAGTGGCCCATTTGTTACTTTGAGAGAATCGAGATGATGCATCACGACGGATAGTACCTGTGATACCGTATTTTGAATCGAAGTCATAATCTGCACGTCCAAAATAAGAAAATAAACCAGATTCTAAAATATTGGCATTTGCTGTGTCCACAAAGAAATCGTTATCTGCGTTGTCTGCAATAAAACCACTACCGTCACCTGATGAAAAAGTTAATGGATCAAGTCCTTCTTCAAAGTAACCAAAGTTTTTAAAGTGTGCTTTAAAGTACTCAGTAAAGACACCAACGTTAACTGTGTGCTTTCCAAATTCTTTATTCCAGTTTAAAGATGTTAACTGGTTAAAAGTAAATCTTCTATTGTAGTTTTCTTGTTGAAAACCAGGAGTGTTATTACCTGTTTGAGCAAATAATAATGAGTTAAACGCCTTAGGTCCTTCAGAACGTAGAGCGTGTTCTTCTCCAAGATCCATACTTAATATAGCACTGGCTGTTATGTCGTCTGTAATATCATAACTTGTATCAAAACTACCTATAATTTTAAGTTCTTCATCAAATCGGTTGAAATTACGAAGTCTGTCAACAATTAAAAGAGGAGTTACCGTAAAGGTACCGTCAAAATTGTCTAATAAGTCTTGACCACTCACATAATCATCAATGCTTAAGTAAGGAACAGATTGATATGCCCCTAAGATTGGGTTTCTGTTTACCGCACCTGTACCAAGGTTATTTGGCTCATCAGATTTAGAGTAGTTTGTCGATAAGTTCAATCTATAGTTGAATTTATCATTGCTGCTTTTACCAGATAAATTAGCACGTAAGTTAAAACGTTTTAAACTACTACCTCTTAAAAGACCTTCTTGATCGTGAAAACCAAAAGAGATGTAAGTAGAAATATCTTCACCACCTTTAGAGATAGATAAAGTATGATCCTTTGTTAGAGCAGTGTCAAAAAAGTAGTCTTGCCAGTTAAAGTTTCTGTAATTAGCAATTTCGGAATCAGTAAGTGTTGCACCAAAACCAGTTTCATTTGCTTTTTCAAACGCCAATAATTGACGTGCGCTCATTAGGTTATAATCATTTCCTTGTAAAGTACTGGCACCTATTTGACCAGTATATTTCATAACCAATTCTGAACCGAATGTACCGGATTTAGTTTTTATAATGATAACCCCGTTAGCACCTCTGTTACCATAAATAGAAGTTGCACCCGCATCTTTTAATACAGTTACAGAAGCAATTTCATTTGGATTTAAACTACGGAAGTTGTCTTGATCTACAGGAGCTCCATCTATAATAAATAAAGGCTCTGTGTCCCCATTAATAGAGCTGACCCCTCGAATTCTAACAGTAGAGTTAGCACCTGGCTGGCCTGAAGCTGTTGAAATCGATAGACCGGGTACTTGACCAGAAAGTGTTTGTACAACACTTGCATTTGGTCTGTTTTCAATAGATTCAGAACTTACAGAGTAAGATGAAACACTTGATTTTTCAAGAGAACTTGTTTTGTTACCTATTATGACAACCTCTTCAAGTACAGAACCTGCTTTCATTTCTATATCAATGGTATTTGAATTTCCAACCTTAACTTGTTGAGTTTCGTAACCAACATAACTATATGTTAATGTTTGCCCAACAGAAGCTGATATGGAGTAGTTACCATCAAAATCTGATTGTGTACCGGTATTTGTGCCTTTTACAATAATGTTAACGCCAGGCAGGGGCAACCCTGTGTCGTCGGCAATAGTACCTGTAATTGTTTTTTCTTGTGCGAACGAAAGTTGCACTACTAACGCTAGTAAAAGCGTTAAAATTCCACTAAACTTTGTTTTCATTTTATAATTTATTTGAATTAGCCAACGCCAAAAATCATAATAAAAAGTTAATTACACAACTTTTGACCACTAAATTTTAGTTTTTTTTAAACATAAATCAAAGCTATGGTAAGGTTTTCTTAAAATTGTGAAGTTAAACTAATATGTATTTTAGTATTTGAAAAATTAAAATCTTGGTCTTTAGAAATACCATTTGCAATGTTCAGTTTTAAAACTCCAGCTTTTGTTTGTAGCCCTAACCCTACGCCAGCGCTGTAGAGATTTTGTTTTAGGTTTAAAATTTGGTTTTGAAAATAGCCAAAATCTATAATGCTATGTATGTATAGCCCTTGGTTAAATCGATACCGATATTCTGTGTTTAAAGTAGATAGGAGTGAGGCGTCAATACTGTTTTCATTAAAGCCTCTAATGCTGTTAATTCCGCCGAATCTGAACAGTTCATTCGTTATATAGGTCTCGCTAAACAAAATATTAGTGTCGTTTTTAACAAATATGGAGTTGGAGTAATTCAGGTTAAAAATGGTGCTAGCTGTTACTAATAATTTAAATTGGTTTTCGGTTGCGTTCTCCAATTCGCGCTCTCCTGTCTCTGTTTCAATGGTAAGTTCGGTTTTTTTAGGGAAGAGTGTGTCGTCTTGTAGTTTTAAGAAAGAAGCCCCTGCAGTAAAAAATTGCGAGTTAAAATCTTCTACTGTGTTGCCGACCACTACTTCATCAAGAAGGTTGCTCGATTCGTATGCTTTGTATCCTATATATGCGGTAGAAACAGGATTGATCTGGTAGTGTAGCCTTGCTTGTTGTTCTGTAGTGGCAAACGTGCTATCTCTTTTAAAAATCTTTAGTTCTGCGCTTATTCCGAATGGGGTTTTAAATAAATACGGTAGCGTGGCTTTTACTCTGAAGTTTTGCTGATCACTTCCATCGGCTTTATAATTAATGAGTAATTGCTCCCCGTAATTTAAATTGTTATTCAATTCTAAGTTTAAGTATCCGTTAAATTGAAGGCTTTGTGTTTCTTCGTCAGTGGCAAAGCCTAAAATGCCGTCAAAAAGATTGTTATTTTGCTTTTCTATATAGAAGTAAGCGGTTGTTGTTTCCTTCCTGAAAAGTACTTCCGGGGCTTTTGTTGTTCTGGCAAAGCCCAAGTTGTTTATGGCTGTGTTTTGTTCTTTTAGCTTTTCTTGGTTAAAATTTTTGCCTGTTTTTACGCCGGCGTAATATCGTAAATAAGATTTCGGAAATTTTTCATATCCTTTAACTACGAGTGAGTCTAATGTTCTTCTTTTGCCCGATTCAAATGCGAGTCTAGCTGAGATAAAATCTCGTTCCGGTTGTAAGTTTGTTAGGCGTAGAGAAGCAAATGCATTTCCTTTTTCGGTTTTTAGTGCGTTTAATTTTTGAAGGGAAATTTCAGCAGTTTCAAAAGGAAGTATAAAATACGTGTCAGTTACTTCAGGTGCTATTTGCTGTATTTCTTTTTTGGTAAAATATTCAGACTCGTAGTACACCTTAATATAATGATACTTTTTCCCGAAGAAATAATTTGCCAGATAAGTGCTGTCATTTTGCTTTTCGAGTTTTTCGAGTTTGCTTTCAATATACCCTAACTGTTGTAGTTTTTGTGGAAGTAAATCAACTTCATTTTGTAAAGAGTTGTAATCTTTAAAAGTTTTGGTGATTGATAAGCTGTCTTCTAGTCCTTTCGATATAGGTTTTTCTGCAGTAACTTCTAAGTAAATTGACTGTGAAAAAACAGCTGGTGAAAAAAGGGTATATATACTAAGGAGTAAAAATATGTATAGATTGTGCTTCAAAAAAAAAGTATATTGTTTTTGTATTGTAAAGCTAACGTTAGAAGTGGGCTTTTACTATTTATTTTTCAAAATAATAAAAAAGTACTGAAAATTAAGTGGGTAACGTTTGATTAATTCATTTTAATTTTTACCTTTGCACACCCTTTTAAAAAAGGGTATTTTATATTACATAAGTATAATACATATTTTATATGCCAACAATTTCACAATTAGTACGAAAAGGAAGAACCAAAATTACCAAGAAGAGTAAATCGGCTGCTTTGGATTCGTGCCCTCAAAGAAGAGGGGTTTGTACGCGTGTATATACTACTACACCTAAAAAACCAAACTCTGCTATGCGTAAAGTAGCAAGGGTAAGGTTAACTAATGGTAAGGAAGTAAACGCATACATCCCTGGAGAAGGTCACAATCTACAAGAGCACTCGATAGTATTGGTTAGAGGTGGAAGGGTAAAAGATTTACCGGGAGTTAGATATCACATTGTTCGTGGAGCATTGGACACCGCTGGTGTTGAAGGCCGTACACAACGTAGATCTAAATACGGTGCAAAACGCCCTAAGAAGTAATTAAAAACTTTTAAAGAGAAGACATGAGAAAAAGACAGGCCAAAAAAAGACCACTTTTACCAGATCCAAGATTTAACGATCAATTGGTAACACGTTTTGTTAACAACATGATGTGGGATGGTAAAAAGTCGGTGGCTTTTAAAGTGTTTTACGATGCAATTGACATTGTAGAAGAGAAAAAAACAGACGACGAGAAAACAGGATTAGAGCTTTGGAAAGACGCACTATCTAATGTTATGCCTCACGTAGAGGTTCGTAGCCGTAGAGTTGGTGGGGCAACCTTCCAGATACCTATGCAAATACGAGCAGACCGTAAGATTTCAACTGCTATGAAGTGGTTGATTCTTTTTGCACGTAAAAGAAACGAAAAATCGATGCCGCAAAAATTAGCTGCAGAGATTTTGGCAGCTGCAAAAGAAGAAGGCGCCGCGGTTAAAAAGCGTACCGATACGCATAGAATGGCCGAAGCAAATAAAGCATTCTCACATTTCAGATTCTAAATAAAATGGCACAAAGAGATTTAAAATTTACAAGAAATATAGGTATTGCTGCGCATATTGATGCCGGTAAAACTACAACTACAGAGCGTGTTCTGTACTATACAGGTGTGAGTCACAAAATTGGTGAAGTACACGATGGTGCGGCAACAATGGACTGGATGGAACAAGAGCAGGAGCGTGGTATTACAATTACTTCGGCTGCTACTACTTGTACTTGGAAGTTTCCAATGGAAAATGCAAAAGAACTGCCTGAAACTAAAGATTACCACTTTAACATTATCGATACTCCTGGTCACGTTGACTTTACAGTAGAGGTAAACCGTTCCTTACGTGTATTGGATGGTTTGGTGTTCTTGTTTAGTGCAGTAGATGGTGTTGAGCCACAATCTGAAACTAACTGGAGACTTGCGGATAACTATAAAGTACCAAGAATTGGTTTTGTGAACAAAATGGACCGTCAAGGGTCTAACTTTTTAGGTGTTTGCCAACAAGTAAAAGATATGTTAAAGTCGAACGCTGTGCCAATTGTTTTAAACATTGGTGAAGAAGGAGACTTTAAAGGAATTATTGATCTTGTTAAAAACCGTGCTGTAGTTTGGCATGATGAAACGCAAGGATCAACATTTGATGTTATTGAAATTCCTGAAGAATTAAAAGCTGAAGCAAGAAAATACCGTGCACTTCTTATTGAAGAAGTAGCTGCGTATGACGAAAACTTGCTTGAGAAATTTATGGAAGATGAAGACTCTATTACGGAAGATGAAGTGCACGCTGCGCTTCGTGCTGCTGTAATGGATATGTCTATCATTCCTATGATATGTGGTTCAGCCTTTAAAAATAAAGGAGTACAGTTCTTATTAGATGCTGTATGTCGTTATTTGCCTTCTCCTATGGATAAAGAAGGTATTGTGGGTGTGAATCCAGACACAGAAGAAGAAGAAATACGTAAGCCTGATGTAACTGCACCATTTGCAGCATTGGCTTTTAAAATTGCTACCGATCCTTTTGTAGGTCGTTTGGCATTCTTCCGTGCGTATTCTGGTCGTTTAGATGCAGGTTCGTACGTTTTGAATAATCGTTCAGGAAAAAAAGAGCGTATATCTCGTATTTATCAAATGCACTCTAATAAACAAAATGCTATTGAGTATATCGAAGCAGGAGATATTGGAGCAGCTGTTGGTTTTAAAGATATTAAAACAGGGGATACGCTTACTGATGAAAAACACCCAATTGTTTTAGAATCTATGGATTTCCCAGATCCCGTAATCGGTATCGCTGTGGAGCCAAAAACTAAAGCAGATGTAGATAAATTAGGTATGGCATTGGCTAAGTTGGCCGAAGAAGATCCAACATTCCAAGTACGTACCGATGAAGCTTCTGGTCAAACCATTATTTCTGGTATGGGTGAGCTTCACTTAGATATTATTGTAGACCGTCTTAGACGAGAGTTTAAGGTAGAAGTAAGCCAAGGACAACCACAAGTTGAGTACAAAGAAGCGGTTACCCGTAAAGCAGATCACAGAGAAACGTATAAAAAACAATCTGGTGGTCGTGGTAAATTTGCTGATATTGTATTTACATTGGAGCCAGCTGAAGAAGGAAAAGACGGATTAGAATTTGTTTCTGAAATAAAAGGTGGTAACGTTCCTAAAGAATTTATCCCTTCTATCGAGAAAGGCTTTAAAATGGCTATGCAAAATGGACCATTAGCTGGATACGAAGTAGAAGCAATGAAAGTTACGCTTAAAGATGGGTCTTATCACGATGTGGATTCTGATCAATTGTCATTTGAGCTTGCAGCTAAATTAGGATTTAAAAATGCTGCAAAAGCGGCAAAAGCTGTAATAATGGAGCCTGTAATGAAACTGGAAGTATTAACGCCAGAAGAAAATATGGGTGATATTGTAGGAGACCTTAACCGTCGCCGTGGACAAATGAGCAGTATGGGTGACCGTGCTGGAGCAAAAGTTGTTAAGGCTGAAGTGCCACTTTCTGAAATGTTTGGTTATGTAACCACATTAAGAACATTGTCTTCAGGTCGTGCAACTTCAACAATGGAATTTTCACATTATGCTGAAACTCCTTCACATATTTCTGAAGAAGTAATCGCAGCAGCAAAAGGAACCGCTAACGTATAACAGATCAGAATGAGTCAAAAAATCAGAATAAAGCTAAAATCTTACGATCACAATTTAGTGGACAAATCTGCTGAAAAAATCGTAAAGACAGTAAAAAGCACCGGAGCAGTAGTAACAGGACCAATCCCGTTACCAACGCACAAAAAGATATTTACCGTTCTACGTTCACCGCACGTTAACAAGAAGAGTAGAGAGCAGTTTCAATTAAGTTCTTATAAAAGACTATTGGACATTTACAGTTCTTCTTCAAAAACAATTGACGCTCTAATGAAATTAGAGTTGCCAAGTGGTGTAGAAGTAGAGATTAAGGTGTAAGTAAACATCATCGACAGCTTAACAAGCCTACGTGTTTGCTGAGTAAAGTCGAAGTAAAATGTCCTGCGCTTGTAAGCAAGGGAAAAACGGAAAACAAGATAACATTCGGGGTCGAATTTATTTTGGCCCCGTTTGCTTTGAAATAAAAATAATAAACGAAGGAGGAATGTAGGCGCCGATGATCTACATTCTAAAATTCATAATTTTTAATTATATAAATATGTCTGGGTTAATTGGAAAAAAGATAGGGATGACCAGCCTTTTTGACGAGAACGGAAAAAATATTCCGTGTACCGTTATTGAAGCAGGACCCTGTGTTGTCACCCAAGTCAGAACCGAAGAGGTTGACGGGTACAAAGCCCTTCAACTTGGTTTCGATGACAAAAAGACTGCTAATAAAGCCTCTGAGGGCCATGCCAAAAAAGCTGGAACTGTTGCTAAGCGTCGTGTTGTTGAATTCCAAGGATTTGAAGAGGATTTTAAATTAGGTGACAGTGTCACCGTTGAACACTTTGCTGAAGGCGAGTTCGTGGATATTTCAGGAACAAGTAAAGGTAAAGGATTTCAAGGAGTTGTAAAACGTCACGGTTTTGCCGGTGTGGGTCAAGCGACTCACGGTCAGCATAACCGATTGAGAGCTCCTGGTTCTATTGGTGCTGCATCGTATCCTGCGAGAGTTTTCAAAGGAATGCGAATGGGCGGCCAAATGGGAAGTGAAAAAGTGAAAGTACAAAACCTAAAAGTATTGAAAGTGGTTACTGAAAAGAACTTACTTGTAGTGAAAGGCTGTGTGCCAGGTCACAAAAATGCTTATGTAACGATTCAGAAATAATGAAGGTAGCAGTATTAGATAAAACCGGAAAAGACACAGGTAGAAAGGTAGAGCTTTCTAAAGATGTGTTTGGAATAGAGCCTAGTAACCACGCTGTATATCTTGATGTAAAGCAATATCTTGCCAATCAAAGACAAGGTACGCATAAAGCAAAAGAGCGTGCAGAGATAGCGGGGAGTACTCGCAAAATCAAAAAGCAAAAAGGTACGGGTACCGCTCGTGCAGGTAGTATAAAGTCGCCAATTTTTAAAGGTGGTGGTAGAGTATTTGGTCCTAGACCAAGAAGCTACTCCTTTAAACTAAACAAAACCCTTAAGCGTTTAGCGCGCCGTTCGGCCTTAACAATGAAGGCAAAAAATAAGGCGATTGTTGTGATGGAAGACTTGCAAATGGATGCTCCAAAAACAAAAGATTTTACTGCAGTTTTAAAGAGTTTAGGACTAGAGAATAAAAAATCTTTGTTTGTGTTGGGAGAGTCAAATAATAATGTATATTTGTCGTCTCGCAATTTGAAAAAGACTGAAGTTGTAAGTAACTCACAATTAAGCACTTATCAAATAATGAATGCAAACAGTGTCGTACTGTTTGAAGGTTCTTTGGAAGAAATTGAACAAAACTTAAGTAAATAGAAGCAAGATGAATATCTTAATAAAACCTATTATTACGGAAAAAGCTACAAAAGATGCGGAAGATAATAACCGTTACGGATTTGTGGTGAACCCAAAGGCGAACAAGGTAGAAATCAAAAAAGCGGTTGAGGCTGCTTATGAAGTTTCTGTTGAAAAAGTTCGCACAATGAATATCCGCCCAGATCGCCGAACTCGTTACACGAAAACAGGCATCCAAACTGGTAAAACAAATGCTTATAAAAAAGCAATTGTACAGGTGGCGGAAGGTGATACAATAGATTTTTACAGTAATATGTAAGCTGTTGCTTGCATTAAATTAGACAAAACATGTCAGTAAGAAAATTAAAACCTATCACTCCTGGACAGCGATTTAGAGTTGTAAATGGTTATGACGCCATAACAACTGATAAGCCGGAGAAAAGTTTACTTGCTCCGATAAAAAAGTCCGGAGGTAGAAACAGTCAAGGAAAGATGACCATGCGCTATTTAGGTGGTGGTCATAAAAAAAGATATCGAGTAATCGATTTTAAACGCGACAAGCAGGGGGTTCCTGCTACTGTTGCGACAATTGAATACGATCCTAACCGTACTGCATTTATTGCATTAGTTAATTACCAAGATGGTGAAAAACGATATGTAATTGCACAAAACGGTCTTCAAGTAGGGCAAAATATCGTATCAGGTGATAAAACATCACCGGATATTGGTAATGCAATGACCCTTGCAAATATTCCTTTAGGTACTATTATTTCTTGTATCGAATTGCGTCCTGGACAAGGAGCTGTTATGGCTCGTAGTGCTGGTGCATTCGCTCAGCTTGTTGCTAGAGAAGGAAAATATGCTACCGTTAAGTTGCCTTCTGGGGAAACTCGTTTAATACTAACCGCTTGTATGGCTACAATTGGAGCTATATCTAACAGTGATCACCAACTTCTAGTAGGTGGTAAAGCTGGTAGAACAAGATGGTTGGGTAGAAGACCTCGTACAAGACCAGTGGTTATGAACCCGGTTGATCACCCAATGGGTGGTGGTGAAGGTAAATCTTCTGGAGGACACCCACGTTCTCGTAAAGGTATTCCTGCAAAAGGATACAAAACTCGTAAGAGAACTAAAGCAAGCAATAAATACATTATAGAACGTAGAAAGAAATAAGTTATGGCAAGATCGTTAAAAAAAGGACCTTACGTTCACTATAAGCTAGAACAGAAAGTAGAGCAAAATGTGGCTTCAAATAAGAAGACTGTGATCAAAACTTGGTCTCGTTCTTCTATGATAACTCCAGATTTTGTTGGGCAAACCATCGCGGTACATAATGGACGCCAATTTGTTCCTGTATATGTAACTGAGAATATGGTAGGACATAAATTAGGCGAATTTTCACCTACACGATCATTCCGTGGTCACGCAGGTGCTAGAAACAAAGGAAAAAAATAATAAGCCATGGGAGTTCGTAAAAGAGAAAGAGCAGAGCAAATCAAGGAAGCAAAGAAAACACAGTACTTTGCTAAATTGAATAATTGCCCTACATCACCAAGAAAAATGCGTTTAGTTGCAGATTTAATCCGTGGTGAAAAGGTAAATAAAGCACTTAATATATTAAGATTTAGTAAAAAAGAAGCTTCAGGACGTTTGGAAAAACTATTGCTTTCAGCCATTGCAAATTGGCAAGCAAAAAATGAAGATGCTTCAGTAGAAGATGCTGATCTTTTTATAAAAGAAGTACGCGTAGATAGTGGTACAATGTTGAAGAGACTTCGCCCTGCACCACAAGGTCGCGCGCATAGAATTAGAAAACGTTCCAATCATGTTACTATGATACTTGGAGCTAACGATAACACACAAAGCTAATAATTAAATGGGACAGAAAACAAATCCAATCGGTAACCGCTTAGGTATCATTAGAGGATGGGAATCCAACTGGTACGGAGGCAACGACTACGGTGATAAACTTGCCGAAGACGATAAGATTAGAAAGTACATTCACGCTCGTTTAAGTAAAGCTAGTGTGTCTAGGGTGATCATTGAGCGTACCCTTAAGCTTGTAACCGTTACTATAACCACAGCCCGCCCCGGTATTATTATCGGTAAAGGAGGTCAGGAAGTAGACAAGCTTAAAGAAGAGCTTAAGAAAATTACCGGCAAAGAGGTACAGATCAACATCCATGAGATTAAAAGACCTGAGCTTGATGCACATCTAGTAGGAGCAAGTGTTGCAAGACAAATTGAAAATAGAATTTCATACCGTCGTGCAATAAAAATGGCTATCGCTGCTGCAATGCGTATGAATGCTGAAGGAATTAAAATACAAATCTCAGGACGTTTGAATGGAGCTGAAATGGCACGTTCAGAAGCGTACAAAGATGGTCGTATTCCGCTTTCAACATTTAGAGCCGATATTGATTATGCTTTAGTAGAAGCTCAAACTACCTATGGTAAGTTGGGGGTTAAAGTATGGATCATGAAAGGTGAAGTATATGGAAAAAGAGATCTTTCACCATTAGTTGGTTTATCCAAAAAAGGTGGAAAAGGAGCCGGGCGAGGTGGTAACAAATCACGTCGCAGAAAGTAATTTTTTAAAAAGAAGAAAATGTTACAACCTAAAAGAACAAAATACCGTAAACAACAGAAAGGTCGAATGAAAGGCAATGCCGGTCGTGGAACCCAGCTAGCTAACGGTACCTTTGGTATTAAGTCTTTAGATTCAAAATTTGTGACAGCTCGTCAAATAGAAGCTGCACGTATTGCCGCTACTCGTTATATGAAAAGAGAAGGTTCTATCTGGATTATGATATTCCCAGATAAACCAATTACTAAAAAACCTCTTGAAGTACGTATGGGTAAAGGTAAAGGTGCTGTAGAATATTACGCAGCTGTAGTAAAACCTGGTCGAATTATGTTTGAAGTTTCTGGTGTGCCTATGGCAACCGCTAAAGAGGCGTTACGACTGGCAGCTCAAAAGCTACCCGTAAGAACAAAATTCGTTATGTCTAGAGATTATCAAGAATAATTTTTGAAATTGTCACTATGAAACAATCAGAAATAAAAGAAGCATCAACAGCAGAGTTACAAGAACAACTTGCTGAATCGACAAAGGCATATTCAGACCTTAAAATGGCTCACACCATTTCACCGTTGGAAAATCCAATTCAATTAAGAGGGCAGCGCAGAAGCATTGCTAGAATTGCGACCGAACTAACTAAAAGAGAAGTGCAATAACAGTACGAAGCTGAAAGATGGAAATAAAAAGAAACTTAAGAAAAGAACGTATAGGTGTAGTAACCAGTAACAAAATGGAGAAATCCATAGTAGTTGCTGAAACTAAGAAAATGAAACACCCTATGTACGGAAAATTCGTGCTGAAAACGAAGAAATACGTAGCGCACGATGAGACAAACGACTGCAACGAAGGTGATACTGTAAAGATCATGGAAACACGACCTTTAAGTAAAACCAAATGTTGGAGATTAGTAGAAATAATTGAAAGAGCGAAGTAATCATGATACAGCAAGAATCAAGACTTAGAGTAGCAGACAACACCGGTGCTAAGGAAGTACTTACCATCCGTGTGTTAGGCGGTACAAAAAAGAGATATGCTTCCATTGGGGACAAGATTGTAGTTTCAGTAAAAGAAGCTACTCCTAACGGAAACATTAAAAAAGGTGCCGTTTCTACAGCAGTAGTGGTACGTACCGTGAAAGAAGTTAGACGACCAGACGGATCATACATCCGTTTCGACGATAACGCTTGTGTACTTTTAGGCCCTCAAGGGGAAATGAGAGGAACACGTGTTTTCGGTCCTGTAGCCAGAGAGCTTCGTGATAGACAATTTATGAAAATAGTATCATTAGCACCAGAAGTGCTATAATAGATAACAAGATGGCAAAGCTTAAAATAAAATCAGGCGATACAGTAGTAGTTACTGCCGGAGAACACAAAGGCTCAGAAGGTAAAGTAATGAAGGTGATGCTTGACAAAAACAAAGCAATAGTAGAAGGAGTAAACACGGTAAAGAAACATGAGAAGCCAAGTGCGGCAAATCCTCAAGGTGGAATTTCCGAAAAAGAAGCTCCTATTCACATTTCAAACCTATCATTGGTAGATCCTAAAAGTGGAAAAGCAACACGAGTAGGTTATAGAATGGAAGATGGAAAGAAAGTACGATTTGCTAAAAAATCAAATCAAGTATTATAGTTATGGCATATACACCAAGACTTAAGGAAGAGTACAAGGGCAAAGTAGTAAACGCTCTTACAGATGAATTTGGTTACACAAACGTAATGCAAGTTCCAAAACTAGAGCGCATTGTTGTGTCTCGTGGAGTTGGAGCTGCTGTAGCCGATAAAAAATTGATCGAGTATTCCGTAGAAGAATTAACAAAAATCACAGGGCAAAAAGCTGTTGCAACAATTTCAAAGAAAGATGTTGCTACGTTTAAACTTAGAAAAGGAATGCCTATTGGAGCGAAAGTTACTTTACGTGGTGAGCGTATGTACGAGTTTTTAGATAGACTTATTACAAGCGCATTGCCTAACGTACGTGATTTTAACGGAATCAACGCAACTGGTTTTGACGGAAGAGGAAATTATTCTTTAGGAATAACAGAACAAATTATCTTTCCAGAAATCAATATCGATAAAATTAAGAAGATTGAAGGTATGAATGTTACCTTTGTAACTTCTGCCGAAACCGATAAAGAAGCGAAATCATTACTAACGGAACTAGGAATACCTTTTAAAAAGAACTAAGATGGCTAAAGAATCAATGAAAGCCCGTGAGGTTAAGAGACAAAAAATGGTAAAAAAGTATGCCGAAAAACGCAAAGCTTTAAAAGAAGCTGGCGATTGGGAAGGTTTACAAAAATTACCAGCAAACTCTTCACCAGTACGTTTGCACAACCGTTGTAAATTGACCGGACGACCTAAAGGGTATATGAGACAATTTGGACTTTCACGTGTAATGTTTCGTGAAATGGCAAACAATGGTTTAATCCCAGGCGTTAGAAAAGCAAGTTGGTAACAACATAAACAGGCAGTAGGTTTGGTCTAACCTCGATACCTATCGAGAGATCAAAAACCACTATCGTAAATAACTAAAAATGAATATAGATCCAATATCAGATTTTCTAACAAGAGTTAGAAATGCCGTAAAGGCAGGACACCGCGTTGTAGAGATACCAGCGTCAAACCTTAAAAAAGAGATTACAAAAATCTTGTTTGACCAAGGATATATCTTAAGCTATAAATTTGAAGACGATAAAGGACCGCAAGGGACTATCAAGATCGCTTTAAAATATGATAAGCTTACCAAAGATCCGGTAATTAAAAAGATTCAAAGAATTAGTAAACCAGGTTTACGTAAATATACAAGTTCTTCAACCATACCTCGTATTTTAAATGGTTTGGGTATTGCAATTGTTTCTACTTCACACGGAGTAATGACAGGAAAGCAAGCTCAAGAAAAAAATGTAGGTGGTGAAGTATTGTGCTACGTATACTAAAATAAAGACTAAGAGATGTCAAGAATAGGTAAAAGCCCGGTAGCCATTCCAGATGGTGTAACAGTAGAAGTAAAAGACAACGTAGTTACTGTAAAAGGTAAATTAGGTGAGTTATCTCAGGAATTTTCTGAAATAACTATTAAAAACGAAGACGGAACCATTATATTGGAGCGTCCTACTGAAGGAAAAGATCATAAATCAAAACACGGTTTGTATAGAGCTTTAATCAATAATATGATTGAAGGAGTTACAAACGGATGGACAAAAGAATTAGAACTGGTAGGAGTAGGATATCGTGCCAGTAACCAAGGACAGAAACTGGATTTAGCAATTGGTTTTTCACACAACATCGTTTTGGACATTGCTCCAGAGGTGACAGTTGAAACAATTTCTGAAAAAGGTAAAAATCCAAAAGTAAAATTAACTTCATACGACAAACAATTAGTTGGTCAAGTAGCCGCTAAAATTCGCGGTTTCCGTAAGCCAGAACCTTACAAAGGAAAAGGTATTAAGTTTGTAGGTGAACAAATAAGAAGAAAAGCAGGTAAATCTGCATAAGATATAACGTTATGGCATTATCAAAAACAGATAGAAGGGAACGGATTCGTTTCAGAATCAGAAAGACTGTTTCAGGAACAGCAGAGCGACCACGTTTGGCTATTTTCCGAAGCAATAAAGAGATCTATGCACAACTTGTTGACGATGTAAATGGAGTTACCATTACTGCTGCATCTTCAAGAGATAAAGATATTGACGCTTCAAAAGTAAATAAAAGTGAAGCTGCAAAATTAGTAGGAAAGGCAATCGCTGAGAAAGCTCAAAAAGCAGGTGTAGAAGCCGTAGCATTTGATCGTGGCGGATACCTGTATCACGGAAGAGTAAAATCATTAGCTGAAGGCGCTCGCGAAGGCGGTCTTAAATTTTAAGAAATATGTATCAAGATTATAAAAACGTAGAAACAGTAAAACCCGGAGGTCTTGACTTAAAAGACCGTTTGGTAGGTGTACAACGTGTAACTAAAGTAACTAAAGGTGGTAGAGCATTTGGATTTTCGGCCATTGTTGTTGTTGGTGATGAAAATGGCGTAGTAGGCCAAGGACTTGGTAAATCCAAGGATGTTGCTAGTGCAATTGCAAAAGGTATTGAAGATGCCAAGAAAAACCTGGTACGTATTCCTTTAAATAAAGTAACACTTCCGCACGAACAAAAAGGTAAGTATGCCGGTGCACGTGTTAATTTATTACCAGCGGCTCCTGGTACTGGTTTGATTGCCGGTGGTGCAGTACGTGCAGTATTAGAGGCTGTAGGGGTACACGATGTATTGTCGAAATCTCAAGGATCTTCTAACCCGCATAACGTGGTAAAAGCAACATTTGATGCTTTACTGCAATTGCGAAGTGCAGAAACGGTAGCCAAGCAACGTGGTATTACTTTGGAAAAATTGTATAAAGGATAAATACTAAAGAACATGGCAAAAATAAAAGTAACAAAGGTACGCAGCGAGATTAACCGCACGCAAAACCAAAAGAGAACGCTTCAAGCTTTGGGCCTTCGTAAGATGGGACAAACAGTAGAGCATGAAAACACGCCAAACATTCTTGGTATGGTAAATAAAGTGAAACATTTAGTTTCAGTAGAAACTGTTTAAGATATACAAAATGGAATTAAGTAACTTAAGACCTGCAAAAGGGTCAACTCATAAAGATGGGAAACGCGTAGGACGTGGTCAGGCTTCTGGTAAAGGTGGTACTGCAACACGTGGACATAATGGTGCTAAGTCTCGTTCTGGATATTCCAAGAAACTTGGATTTGAAGGAGGGCAAATGCCTATTCAGCGTCGTGTACCTAAGTTTGGGTTTACAAACATCAACCGTAAAGAATATCAAGGTATAAACGTTGATACACTACAACAGTTGGTAGATGATAAAAAAATAAAAGATACTGTTGACTTTGAAACGTTAATGAGTTTAGGCCTTGCTGGCAAAAACGAAATGGTGAAGATTTTAGGAAGAGGAGAGTTAAAAGCAAAATTAAAAGTATCTGCTCATAAGTTTACTGCCTCGGCAAAAGAAGCTATTGAAGCTGCTGGTGGTGAAGTAGTAACCCTATAATTTTAAGATAAGGATGAAATTTATTGATACCTTAAAAAACATTTGGAAGATAGAGGAACTTCGTAACAGAATAATGCTTACGTTGGGTCTTCTTTTAGTGTACCGTTTTGGTGCACAAGTAGTATTACCAGGAATAGATGCCTCGCAACTTGCTAGTTTTGCAGGTAATTTTGATTCTGGACTTGGTGGTTTGTTAAATGCATTCACAGGAGGGGCGTTTGCTAATGCTTCTGTTTTTGCGTTGGGTATTATGCCCTATATTTCGGCTTCCATTGTGGTACAATTAATGCAGATAGCAGTCCCTTATCTACAGAAATTACAAAAAGAAGGCGAAAGCGGAAGAAAAAAGATCACACAAATTACCCGTTGGTTAACAATTGGTATTTGTTTGGTACAAGCGCCTAGTTATTTAGCAGGTCTTCCTGCTTTAGGAGTGCCTACTGAAGCATTTATATTAGGTCAAACGCCTATGTTTTATGTGTCTTCAGTAATAATTTTGGTTACTGGTACTATATTTGCAATGTGGTTGGGAGAAAAAATCACTGACAAAGGTATTGGTAATGGTATCTCTATATTAATTATGGTTGGTATTATTGCAACACTACCACAATCATTTGCGCAAGAATTTGCTTCTAGAGTGTTAGAATCAAATGGTGGCTTGATTATGATTTTAATTGAATTGGTTATCTGGTTTGTTATTATCCTTGCTTCGGTAATGTTAGTAATGGCAGTGCGAAAGATACCTGTTCAATACGCAAGAAGAACCGCTAGTGGTGGATATGAGAAAAATATTTTTGGTGCAAGGCAATTTATTCCGTTAAAGTTGAATGCTTCTGGAGTAATGCCTATTATATTTGCACAAGCAATTATGTTCGTTCCTTCAGCTATCGCAAGCATTTCGATGTTTTCCGATAGTAATGTAGCACAATCAGTACAAGCTGCGTTTAGTGATATATTTGGATTATGGTACAACCTTGTGTTTGCAACGTTGATCATTATCTTTACATATTTCTATACAGCTATTACGGTGCCTACTAATAAAATGGCGGACGATCTTAAGCGTAGTGGTGGTTTTATTCCAGGTATTAAACCAGGAGGTGAAACCGGAGAATATTTAGACAGAATTATGTCTCAAATTACCTTGCCAGGTTCAGTTTTCTTAGCATTAATAGCAATATTTCCAGCTTTTGTTGTTAAGTTAATAGGAATCCAACAAGGATGGGCATTATTTTACGGTGGTACATCCCTATTAATTATGGTAGGTGTAGCAATCGATACAATGCAACAAGTTAATTCATACTTATTAAACCGTCATTATGATGGCTTAATGAAAACAGGTAAAAACAGAAAAGCAGTAGCATAAATTATGGCAAAACAACCCCCAATAGAACAAGACGGAACAATTGTAGAAGCATTGTCTAATGCAATGTTTAGAGTGGAATTGGAAAACGGTCATATTGTAACTGCGCATATTTCGGGTAAGATGCGTATGCACTATATTAAATTATTACCCGGAGATAAAGTTAAATTAGAAATGAGCCCGTACGATTTGACGAAGGCTCGTATAACCTATAGATACTAATACGGTCACTCGTATTAATCTAATTAAAAACAAAACAGATGAAAGTAAGAGCATCCGTTAAAAAAAGAAGTGCCGACTGCAAGATAGTTCGCAGGAAAGGCAGATTATATGTTATTAACAAAAAGAACCCAAGGTTCAAACAAAGACAAGGATAAGTTATGGCAAGAATCGCAGGTGTAGATATCCCAAAACACAAAAGGGGTGTAATCGCGTTAACGTATATCTTTGGTGTTGGTAAAAGCCGCGCCCAGGAAATACTGGAAAAAGCCGGAGTTAGCGAAGACAAAAAAGTTAACGAATGGAACGATGATGAAATCGGAAAAATTCGTGAGGCTGTTGGGTCTTTCACAATCGAAGGTGAATTACGTAGTGAAGTTCAATTAAGCATTAAGCGCTTAATGGATATTGGTTGTTATAGAGGTATTCGTCACAGATCGGGACTTCCGTTACGTGGACAACGTACCAAAAACAACTCAAGAACGAGAAAAGGAAAACGTAAAACAGTTGCTAACAAGAAAAAAGCAACTAAATAAAACCTAGAGATATGGCAAAGTCTAACTCAAAAAGTACTAAGAAGGCTGTTAAAAAACGTAAAGTAAACGTTGAATCTGTGGGTCAAGCACACGTAACAGCTTCATTTAACAACATCATTATTTCTTTAACAAATAAGAACGGAGATGTAATCTCTTGGTCTTCTGCCGGTAAAATGGGTTTTAGAGGATCTAAGAAAAACACACCTTACGCTGCTCAATTAGCATCTGAAGATGCTTCAAAAGTAGCGCACGATGCTGGTTTACGTAAAGTAAAAGTATATGTAAAAGGACCTGGAAACGGAAGAGAATCTGCAATACGATCACTTCACAATTCAGGAATTGAAGTTACTGAAATTATCGACGTAACTCCAATGCCACATAACGGTTGTCGTCCTCCAAAAAGAAGAAGAGTATAATTTATAATTAATATCAATCTGAAGGAATAAAGAAGATTAGAGGATTAACGTAAGACCTTAATTTAATTTTCCCTTCAAAAACACTTAGAAATGGCAAGATATACTGGTCCAAAAACTAAAATAGCCCGTAAGTTTGGTGAGGCTATCTTCGGAGACGATAAGTCTTTCGAAAAAAGAAACTACCCTCCAGGGCAACACGGAAACACCCGTCGTCGTGGAAAAAAATCTGAATACGCTATTCAATTAGCTGAAAAGCAAAAAGCAAAATACTCATATGGTATTTTAGAGCGTCAATTCAGAAACATGTTTAAAAAAGCAACTGCTGCTCCTGGAATTACAGGTGAAGTATTGCTTCAATTATGCGAGTCGCGTTTAGACAACGTTGTATTCCGTATGGGGATCGCCCCTAGCCGTCGTGCTGCAAGACAATTAGTGTCTCACCGTCACATTACTGTAAATGGAGAAAAGGTTAATATACCTTCATACCAAATAAAAGTAGGTGATGTTGTTGCTGTAAGAGAAAAATCTAAAACGTTAGATGCTATCCAAGATTCTTTGGCAAATGCTAACCACGTTTATGAGTGGATTACTTGGAACAACGAAACTAAAGAAGGAACGTTTGTGTCTATTCCACAACGTATCCAGATTCCAGAGAACATCAACGAGCAGTTCATCGTCGAATTATATTCTAAATAATAAAAACACACGAGTCACACTATGGCAGTATTTAGTTTTCAGAAGCCTGATAAAGTTATCATGATCAATTCTACTGATTTTGAGGGGAAATTCGAATTTCGTCCCTTAGAGCCAGGTTACGGATTGACAGTAGGTAACGCATTAAGACGAGTATTACTTTCTTCTTTAGAAGGATTTGCAATTACTTCGGTACGTATTGAAGGGGTTGATCACGAATTTTCAACCATAGCCGGAGTTGTAGAAGATGTAACAGAAATCATCCTTAACTTAAAACAAGTTCGTTTTAAGAGACAGATTGATGAGATAGATAACGAAACCGTAACTGTTTCAGTAAACGGAGGAGAGCAATTAACCGCTGGAGATTTTCAGAAATTCATTTCAGGATTTCAAGTATTAAACCCAGATATGGTTATCTGTAATATGGACAAAAAGGTGAATCTTAATTTCGAGATCACTATTGAAAAAGGAAGAGGATATGTTCCTGCAGAAGAGAACAAAAAAGCTAACGCACCTCTTGGTACCATTTTTACAGACTCTATCTACACACCAATTAAAAATGTGAAGTACAGTATTGAAAACTTCCGTGTAGAACAAAAAACGGATTACGAAAAATTAGTTTTCGAAATTCAAACAGATGGTTCAATTCATCCAAAAGATGCCTTGACCGAAGCTGCTAAAACATTGATTCACCACTTTATGTTATTTAGTGATGAGCGTATCACCCTTGAGGCTGATGAAATTGCTCAAACCGAAACATATGATGAAGAATCATTACATATGCGACAGTTGCTTAAAACAAAATTAGTAGATATGGACCTTTCAGTTCGTGCACTAAACTGTTTAAAAGCTGCTGAAGTAGATACCTTAGGAGATTTGGTTTCTTACAACAAAAACGATTTAATGAAATTCAGAAATTTCGGTAAAAAATCACTTACTGAACTAGAAGAATTAGTTAACGTTAAAGGTTTAAACTTCGGGATGGACCTTTCAAAATATAAATTAGATAAAGATTAATACGTCATATTTTGCTCCTCACAACAGTGAGTTTGGTAGCAAGATGATGATTAAAACAAAATGTCATGAGACACGGAAAGAAATTTAATCACTTAGGGAGAAAAACAGCGCATAGAAAAGCGATGTTGGCTAATATGGCTTGTTCCTTAATTGAGCACAAGAGAATCAACACTACAGTTGCAAAAGCAAAAGCTTTAAAGCAATTTGTAGAACCAATGATCACAAAGTCTAAAGAAGATACGACTCATAACCGTCGTATTGTATATAGAAATTTACGCCAAAAAGAAGCAGTTACTGAACTTTTTAGAGATGTTGCTGTAAAAGTAGGCGATCGTCCAGGAGGATATACTCGTATTATTACTGTCTCTTATACACATCTCCGAGCCCACG